>Ga0255137_1000264_pt1 | contig 17832 bp, 17 predicted proteins | sample Law_Atlam_RepC_8_FD_188548 | JGI IMG/M metagenome (GOLD analysis project Ga0255137, IMG submission 188548) | Freshwater microbial communities from St. Lawrence River, New York, United States - Law_Atlam_RepC_8d | ecosystem: Environmental > Aquatic > Freshwater > River | place: USA: New York... | reverse complement strand
GGACTGTTCCCATCAGACGGCATATTGCTGGCCATTTGCAATTTGAGCGACTGTATTTCTTTCACCAATAATTCAATGCGTTGCTGTTGCTTGAAGACGGTTTGATTTAACTCTTCTAGCAAGTCTTCAGAAAAGCTCAGCTTGATTTCTAGGTTGGTGATGCGTTCGTCTTGATTCATGATGACCTTCTTCTAATAAGGTGAGGATACCCAAGAGCGGCAAAATGAGCAATCTGCTAGATAAGACATGCTAGCATCGCCATCTTTAGTCATCATGACAATGGTCACAGTTACTCAATGAATCCATTAACGCCACGCGTTATCTTTTACTTGGTATTACCAACGATCCTCTGGGCAGGTAATGCCATTGTGGGACGTTTGGCAGTCGGTGAGATATCTCCCATCATGCTCAATACCTTGCGTTGGGCATTGGCAGCAATCATTTTATTGCCCATCGGTTGGAGATTGCTCAAATCAGATAGCGCTATTTGGCAAAACAAGATCCGCTTTCTTTGGCTGGGTTTACTGGGCGTTGGCTCTTACAACGCACTTTTGTACCTTTCCTTAGAAACATCAACGCCCATCAATGTGACCTTGATTGGTGGCAGCATGCCGATGTGGATGATCATCATTGGCGCATTGTTCTATCAGCAAGCAGTGCAATTCAAGCAAATGATGGGCGCCTTGATTTCTCTATTGGGGGTTGTGATTGTTCTGACCCGTGGCGATCTATCCAGCATCTTGGATATTCAGCTGGTGATTGGTGATTTGTATATTCTCTTGGCCACCATCTTGTGGGGTTTTTACAGTTGGATGTTGAGTCGCCCGGGTAAGAGTACTGAACGCCAATGGCCTTGGGCTGAATTCCTGTTGGCGCAAGTCCTTTTTGGTGTATTTTGGTCTACTACCTTTTTAGGGTTTGAGTGGGCTGCTGGTGCTGTGGTGTTTGAATTCACAGAATCAACCATCGCATTATTGATTTTCGTGGCAATTGCGCCATCACTGATTGCTTATCGTTGTTGGGGTTTGGGTGTGACGGCAGCAGGTCCTGCAATGGCAGCATTTTTTGCCAACCTGATTCCTTTGTTCACTGCCTTGATGTCAGCGGCTCTGCTGGGTGAGCCGCCTGAGTTATTTCATGGCTTAGCATTTGTGTTGATTGTTGCGGGTATTGTGTTTTCTTCTTTAAAAAAATGATCAGCTAACCAATTCAAAACGACCATCTTCCATTTCTGTCTGAGGTCGAACCCAATAATCATGGGTCTGCATTGATTCATAGACATAGGCCATCTCTAGGGTGGCTTCAATCTTAGCTAAACCAATCACCAAATAAAATCCTCCGGTTTTCTTGTGGCGTAATTGACTACCGATGGGGAATAAGCTGGGGTGTGTTTTTCTCATCATTGCACGGCTCTCTTATTTTTCCAAAGTGAAAACTGAGTATAAAAAATAAACAGCAATCCCCAAACAACAATTGATGCGTAAGCTGCTGTCCAACCGTCATGGCCAAAGTAACGACTGATATCCAAAGTTGCTCCAAATAGGGCGGGACCTACCAATCCTGCGCCAAAACCCATCAATGAATGCAAACCCATCGCAGTTCCTTTGATTTCTTGTGGAACGCTGATGACCAAGCCAGCAGTGAGGGTGGCAGAGTCCGCCATAACAAACATCGAGTGAATGAAAGCAAGACCAACTATGACAGTCCAGTGAGAGTCTACGGACATGCCTAAAGTGATACCACTGATGGCACTGCCAATCATGACCCAATAGACCCAGCGATGTCGACCCACCTTAAGAGCCATCTCATTACCCAGAATCGAGGCCGGAATGCTGATGATGTTCAAGAAGGCCACAATCAGCGTAGCGCTGATCAAAAAGGGTTGCTCAGGTGCGGCAACTGATGCGCAGTAGGTAAAGAATGCCACTAACCAAGCGCGTGTCGCAAATAGCTCCAGCGTGTGAGCGCTGTAACCCAACATATAACCAACTGCTTCTTTCATAGCCAATACTTTTCTCCAGCGCGCCACAGGAAAAGCATCAGTCAACTTCATTTGAATATCAAAAATACCTTTTTCACCAGGCAGTGCTTTTGTGCCAAGCCAAGCGAGGATGCCAGCACAGATTGGACCGATGGCAATCAAGATGAACGCCAATGACCAAGAAAACTCTTTGATTAAAACCCCAGAGAAGTAGTAAGAGGCGCCTGTGCCAAGCCCAAAAAATGCCGTGTAAAAAGAAATGTGACGGGTGATTTCACCTGATGTCACGCGATCAGAAATAATTTTTAAGCCAGGCATGTACATGGCCGATACACCCGCACCATGAATCATCAAAAATAATAAAGCTGAGTAAAACCCATTCGCAAAAAATCCCACACCCAGCAAACCTAATCCGGCAGTGAGACCGCCAGCCAAATAAACTTGACGGGTATCGATGCGATCGGTGAGAGTTGTGGCAATGGGAACTACCAGCACATAACCAAGAAAAAAGCTGCTGGCTAAAAACCCAGACTCAAAATTACTCAAGTTCCACTCTGCCTGAATGATGGTCAAGGCTGATGGATAACAAGCAAATCCAAGAAGGGACAGTGCTTGAGTTAAGAGCATTAAATAGGTGGTCAAAATGGCAAGTTATTAAGTATTGTGGTCGAAATGATTTTATCCTTAGATGAGTATTCATGGATAATTGAATTCTATTTATTTGAATCTCGTCCATGCCTGAACTGCGCTCCCAAGCCCTCCAATTGTTGAGCCTTTGCGACCCATCTGAAAAAGGTGCGGCGGTGATTGCTTTGCGTGAGCAATACCTGCAAGGTGGCATCACCATCAATGCTGAGGATCATTTGACCGAGGCAGGATTTGATATTCCAGGAAGACCTGCTGCACCTCTTTTGGTCAACCCTGGATTGGTCAAGCGCCGCTCGATGGTGACGGAGGAAGGTCGTTCGGTGTTGATCCATGCCTTGGCGCATATTGAGTTCAATGCCATCAATCTGGCTTTAGATGCTGTGTGGCGTTTCCCAAATATGCCCAAGGAATATTACGAAGATTGGTTAAAGGTGGCGGCCGAAGAAGCCTATCACTTTGATTTACTGAATCGCCATCTACAAAAGAGTGGTTTTAAGTACGGAGACTTTCCGGCTCACAACAGCTTATGGGAAATGGTGAGTAAAACCACCGACTCTATTCTGGCCAGAATGGCTTTGGTGCCAAGAACCATGGAAAGCCGTGGATTGGATGCCTTGCCGCCAATTCAAGAAAAGCTCTCGCAAGCCCATGATCAAGAGGCTGTGGCTTTATTGCAGATCATTTTGAATGACGAGATAGGGCACGTAGAAATTGGTAATCGTTGGTTCAACTATTTATGTGAACAGCAAAGCTTGGATCCTATTTTGGCTTATGCGGAATTGGTTGAAAAATACGATGCCCCAAAACTAAGAGGTCCATTCAATTACGCTGCTAGAAAAGCGGCTGGTTTCACTGATGCAGAATTAGCCGCATTACAAATCACCGAAACAAACTAAGTTTAAAGTTCTGAAACCTAATCCGGTTCTATTTGCAACACATCAAAAGCAGCTTTTAAGCGTTTTTCATATTTGCGCTTCATCTCAGAGGCTTCTTCTTCTGACCAAGTTCTAAAGCCTTCTTTTGACTTGATCCCAAATTTTTTCTCTTTCAGGATCTTATTCAAGCAAGGCGATATTTCAGTGTTGTTTGACAAGCTTGGATAGATTTCTTTCGCAGCAATTGCCATGCCTTCCCATCCAGAAATTTCTTTTTGTGTCATAGGGCCAACTGCTGCATAACGGAAGCCAAAACTGTAGCGCACAGCTGTATCAACATCCTCGGGTGTTGCAATGCCATCATTGACCAGAGCAAGAGCTTCACGCATCAGAGCATGCTGTATGCGGTTGGCTAAAAATCCTGGAATATCTTGATTGACCAACACTGGTTTCTTGCCTGTTTCTTCAAATAATTCGCAAACCTTCTTTGCCAACGATGGATCTGATACTTTTCCTAAAACCACTTCAACCAATGGCACGATGTGTGCTGGCATGAAGTAGTGCATGTTGAACATGCGCTGGGCTGTTTTTAAACTTTGGCTGATCTGACTAATGGGGAAGCCTGAGCTATTGCTGCCTATCGGAATATGAGTCGGAACTCTTTTATCTAATGAAGCAAAGATGGTTTGTTTAAGGGCTAAATTCTCTGTTACTGTTTCAAGCACCAATGCCACATCTGACCAGTCAGACCAATCTTCAATGGCACCAGTTTGAATCTGATCAGTTGAAATTAAACCTGAACTCAAGCCCTTGGCCAAGGCTATGATTTCAGGAATGGTGGATTTGGCGCGCTCAACATTTCTGCCTAAAAGAATCACGCCATAGCCTCTGCTGATAAAGCCTGCAGCAATGCCAAGAGCCATCGTTCCTGTGCCTAAAACAACCACTTTTTTCATGCTTGTCTCCATCATTTTTATGTCTTCCATCATACCTAAGTCAGCAAAATGGTGTTGTTAGCCAAAAGGCTCATGGAGTATGTTTTATTAGGGTTTTAACTGAGTCTTTGAGGTCAAAAACTGCTTTGTTTTACGACCTAATCGGTCTAGGATATAGCTTGCATTTCAAATCAGGAAGTCTTTATATTTAATAAGTTTTTTCTAAGTATTTGAAGTGCTATGTGAAGAACAAGTAACACCATTAAATATAAAAAATATAGAGAGACAGACATGCCCATCATTCAATCCGTTGAAGTCACAGCCGTTAGTGTTCCACTGGATCATGTGACATCTTTTTCTACTAGAACAGTTTCTGAAAGACATTACTGTTTGGTTAAAGTGCGCAGCAAAGATGGTCATGAAGGTATCGGCTTTTGCTACGTTGGTAGTGCTGCAGGAGAATTAGTCAAACTGGCTGTTGAGCAACTCTTTGCGCCAAAATTGATTGGTCAAGACAGTCATCGTACGGAAGGCATCTGGCAAGAAATGTACACCGAGTCGATCTTGCAAGGTCGATCTGGCAGTGTGATGCGCGCCATCTCAATCCTGGATATTGCACTTTGGGATTTGAATGCGCATTCAGTCAATTTACCTTTGCATCGTTACATGGGCTCATTTGTGAATAATCGCGTTCCGGCCTATGCCAGTGGTGGCTATTACTTGGATGGCAAAACACCTGCCAAGCTAGGTAAAGAAATGGAAGGCTATGTGAAGTTAGGATTCAAGGCTGTCAAAATGAAAACCGGTCGCTTAAGCCCTAAAGAAGAAGAGGCTCGCTTGAAGGCTGTTCGATCAGCCGTTGGACCAGACATCATCGTGACCATGGATGCGAACAATGCTTGGCGTGATATCCCAACGGCCATGGAATACATGAAGCGCTTTGAGCAATACAACCCATACTGGATGGAAGAACCTTTTTCTCCCGATGCCATTGATCTTCATGCACGTTTAGCAAAACTCACCACCATAACGATTGCTACGGGTGAGATTGAAGTGGGGCGTTGGCGTCACCGTGACTTGGTCGAGCAAGGTGGCGCAGAGATATTGCAAACAGACGCAGCCGTTTGTGGCGGCATTTCAGAGTGGCGCAAGATTGCTGCCTATGCTGATGTCAAGGGCATCACTTTGAGCCCACACTGGTTCCATGATTTGCATGCCCCATTGGTGGCTGCAACTCCTAATGCACGTTTTGTTGAGTTCTTTGTTGATGATCAGGTCTTGAATTTCAGACGTTTGATCAACAAGCAATTGAAATTCAAGGACGGCGACTTGATCTTGCACACCACCCCAGGTCTTGGTTTTGGTTTCGATGAAGCTGCTGTTAAAAAATATGCGATTGGGAAAAACACATGGACCAAAATCAAATAAGTCCTGCCAGAGCAAAGCAATACGTTCAAGAGGTATTTGCCAAATTGGGGATGCCTCATGAAGACACCCTGATCGCTGCTGAATACATTGTTAGATCGGATTTGGTAGGGGCAGATGCTCATGGAATATTCCGAATGCCTCAGTATGTTCAGCGCTTTTTACAAGGTGGTATGAACATCCACCCCAAAATCAAATCCATCAAAGATACTGGCCCAATGGCCTTGCTTGATGGTGATAATGGCTTGGGTCACTTGGTGATGTTTCGATCAACCGAATTGGCCATCAAGAAAGCCAAAGAGTTTGGGATTGGCTGGGTTGGATCAAACAACGGTAATCATTCAGGTGCGGGTGCACATTACGTGAACAAAATTGCGGATGAAGGCTTGGTGGGCATCTATCTAGCGGTTGGTAGCGCTAACCACATGGCACCCACAGGCGGTTCAAGCCGCTTGATATCAACCAACCCAATCGCTTTTGGTGTGCCTGCAGGTCCAGGCAAACCACATATGATTTTAGATATGGCAACCACGGTCACAGCATTTGGAAAAATCAAAGTCAAAGCCCAAAAAAATGAAACCTTGCCGGTTGGTTGGATGATTGACGAACAAGGCCAACCCATCACAGATCCTAAAAAAGCTATCGAAGGCACACTATTACCTATTGGAGACCACAAAGGCTATGGTTTGGCTCTGATGATTGGTATGTTGGCTGGATGCATGAACGGTGGTGCCATGGGTAGCAATGTGGTGGATTTCAACAAAGACAGCAGCACCGTGGCCAACACTGGTCAAACCATGATTGCGATCAACCCTGATTTCTTCATGGGGCAAGATTACTTTTTAAGTGAAGTTGGTCGTGTGATCGATGAGTTGCATGCATCTAAAACTTTGCCTGGAATTGATCGTATTCGAGTACCGGGCGAAGGTGCGAGAGCCACCGAAGAAAAAAGGAGCCAAGAGGGGATTCCTTTGGCTCCTGAATTACGCGCAGCATTGAATGAATGTGCGCTGAGTTTGGGTGTTTCTACTATCTAAACTTTTCTGATATAAATTCTGCGATCTACATCATGACAAACTAAGAAGCATCAAGCCTTCTTCTTAGTTTGTTTTCTTTTTAGATTGTTCGTAGCGCGCTTTGTTTTCTTCGTTGGGTGGATATAAACCAGGAAGGGCTGCACCACCCTTGACTTGTTCCATGATCCAAGATTCCAGATTCTCTTGCTCAGGTGCTGTTGCAACCATTTCATCAACAAGATCAGCCGGTATCAAAACCGCACCGTCATCATCAATCACAATCACATCATTTGGGAAAATAGCCACACCGCCACAAGCAATCGGTTCTTGCCAAGCAACAAATGTCAAACCTGTCACAGACGGTGGTGCTGCAATACCACTGCACCAGATCGGCAATTCTGTTTCTAAGACACCAGCCACGTCTCGAATCACGCCATCAGTGACCAAAGCTGCTACCTGACGTTGCTTCATCCTTTGACACAAAATATCGCCAAAAATACCAGCGTTAGTCACGCCCATGGCATCAACCACTGCAATGCAACCGGCTGGCATATCTTCAATCGCTGCTCTGGTTGAAATTGGTGATGACCACGATGCTGGTGTAGCCAAGTCTTCTCGGGCCGGCACAAAACGCAAAGTAAATGCACGGCCAACAATTCTGCCTTGGCCTGATTTCAGTGGCAAGCTGCCTCTGAGCCACACATTACGCAACCCTTTTTTGATTAATAGGGTGGTCAGCGTCGCTGTGGTTACCTTTGAAAGTACGTCGATCACTTTTTGATCTAATGCTTGAACGGGTGTTTTCATAAAAGACTCTTAAATATTAGGAATATTGCCGCCATCCACACGGATAACAGAACCAGTGATGTATGAAGCGACTTGACTGGCTAAAAATGCCACTGTGTCACCGTATTCTTCAGGTCGACCTAAGCGGCCCACAGGAATAGACTTTAAGCTGTCAGCCTCAACATCCTCAAGAGAAATATTCTCACGCTTTGCACGAGATTCATCCAGAAAACGAATGCGATCCGTCGCAATTCTTCCTGGAACAATGACGTTTGCAGTGATGCCGTGTGGAGCAAGTTCGCGAGATAAAGTTTTAGACCAAGCGTGCAAAGAGGCTCTCAAAGTGTTTGAAATGCCCAGGTTAGCGATGGGGATGATGGCGCCTGATGATGTGCTGGTGATGATTCGTCCCCATCCTCGTTGCTTCATACCTGGTATGGCACGATCGGTGATGGCAATGACTGAGAGAACCATCTCTTGAAACTTTTCAATCCAAAGTGCGGTTGATTGTCCTGCTGCAGTGGCTGGAGGCGGTCCACCGGTATTGTTCACCAAGATATCAATAGGACCAAGATTTTTTTCAATTTGTGTGAATAATTCATCGATGGTTGCTAGATTGCCTAAATCCCAAGCAATGCAGTAAGCCTGACCACCTGCTGCTTCGATGGCTTGTGCAGTCTTCTCTAAGTTCGCCATTGTTCTGCCAGCTAAAGCTACTTTGGCACCCTCTTTACCAAGAGATAGGGCTATGGCACGACCCAAGCCACTACCAGCGCCAAACACCAAGGCAGTTTTATTTTTAATGCCTAAATCCATTATTCAATTTCCTTCAATCGTTTTGTTTGTCTAATTGTTAATCGTTCAATATCTTTGATATCTGCTGGAGATAGTTTCGGACCTGGTTTGCGAACTGCAGCAGAGGCAATCACGCCACGTTCAGCCAAGATGTGCTTGCGCACAGCTAGACCAATATTAGCTTGCTGCTCGTATTTGGCCAAAGGTAAATACGCATCGTAGACATCGCAGGCTTTTTCTACATTACCATTTGCAAATAATTCACAAACACGCACCATCATTTCTGGATAAGCAAAACCAGTCATGGCACCATCCGCGCCACGAATCATTTCTTCAGTCAAGAAAAGTCCGCCACCATTGCCAGTCAAAATCGAAACCCGCTCAATATCTTTTTTGGCAATTGATGTAATGATTTCAGATAATTTATTTAATCCTGGTGAGTCTTCATGCTTGAGCATCACGCAGTTAGGGGAGTTTTTTAAAATCTTCAGAATCACTGGTGTAGACATCTGCACACCTGTTGAAACTGGATGATCTTGAAGGCACCATGGCACATCAGGACCCAATGTTTCATTGACCATATCAAAGTAAGCTGTGATTTGATCATCTGTGCGAAGGGTGGAAGGAGGTGCCACCATCACACCCGCTGCCCCCATACCCATCACTGAAGTGGTCAATTCTTTCATGGGAGCAAAGCCAGGAGCGGATGCACCGACCACCACAGGTACTCGTCCATTCACATGCTTTAATACACGTGCCACAAAAGTTTTTGACTCTTCAGCAGTCAACTTGGGAGCTTCACCCATGATGCCTAAAATTGTCAGACCAGTGACACCACAGTCCAAATAAAAATCGACCATGGAATCGGTGCTCTCTAAATCAAGAGCACCATTCTCTTTGAATGGGGTCACGGCAATCAAATAAACACCGCGGCTGTTGCGATTGAATTGACTCATGCTGCTACTCCCGAAGATTTTTTATTTCTGATGATTTGCATCACTACTACCAAAGCAAAACCCACGAAACCAGCCACATCTGAGTAATTAGATGGGTATGCCAATGCAACGCCAGACAAAATCAAAATCCAACGCTCAAATGAATTGGTCTTGGCCAAGAACCATCCTTGTAAACCACCCGCCAAAGCAATCACACCTGCAACCGCCGTGAAACTCACCCAAGCAATTTGTAGCCAATCTGCATTAGCCAATGCTTTGGTTGAGCCCATCAATAAAAGAGCACTGCCAGATTTATCCAATACAAACATGAAAGGCACCAAAATCGCAGGAGCTACGTATTTCCAGCTCTGCAAGGTGGTCTTATAAGGATTACCTTTACAAATTGCAGCGGCAGCAAATGGCGAGAGTGCTGTTGGAGGAGATACTTCAGACAAAACAGCGTAGTAGAAAATAAACATGTGCGCCGCAAAAGCAGGTACGCCCAAATTAATCAAAGCAGGGGCGGTGATCACAGCGCAAATGATGTAAGACGCAGTAACTGGTACAGCCAATCCCACGACCCAAACAATCATCGCTGTATAAATAGCCGTCAACAATAATGAACCATCAGCTAATTGGATGATGATGGAGCTGAATTTAAGCCCTAGGCCAGTCAAGGTCACTGTACCAACAATCAAACCAGCACCGATACAAGTTGCAGCAATGCTGATCACACCAGATGAACCATTGGCCAAAGCTTTGATCAAGTTAGACTCGTAAAAAGACTTGATGACGGATTGTTTCCCGCTGAACATGTCCCAAGGCAAGATGGCCGTATCAGCTCTTAACATACTGGTTGCTGCAGAAAGCACCGTGGCCCAAAACACCGACATCACAGGTGAAAAGCCCATCAACATGAACACCACGATTGAAATCAAAGAGAAGAAGTGGAACCAATACTTCTTGGCTAAATTCCAGGCCGTATCCACTTTTTCAATTTTGATTGCAGACATATTGTATTTTTTGACATCAATCTCAACCATGACAAATAAGCCAAGATAAAAAAGGATGGTTGGAATACATGCCATCAATAAAACATCTAAATAGGAGATCTTTAAAAAGTCAGCAATCAAAAATGCCGCAGCACCTAAGACTGGAGGAGAGATGATGGCGCCTAAACCGCCTGCAGCCAAAAGACCACCTGCTGCATTTTTGTCGTAACCAACCTTATCCAACATTGGAGCAGCCACCGTACCAACGGTCACAGTCGTTGCCACACCGGAGCCAGATGGGCCACCCAATAAGAATGAGGAAAGCACAATTGTTTTACCCACACCTGAGGATTTACCGCCCATGGCGCTGAAAGCAAAATCAATGAAAAATTTACCAGCATTGGTGAACTGCAAGAAGGCGCCAAAGATGGTGAAGAGAATGATCAATGTTGCTGAAACGTCTACGGCTGTTCCAAACACGCCCTCCAAGGTCATATACATATAACCTACCAAACGAGAGACCTCATAACCTTTGTGAGTCCAAGGAGCTGGTAAGTAATTTCCAAATAATGCATAGGATAAAAATAACAAAGTGACTGTCAGTAAAATCAAGCCATTGGTGCGACGGACACCTTCAAGAATCAAAATGATAAAAATTACGCCAAAAATAATGTCGAGTTGCAGTGGGGCAGTATTTCTATCCGCCAAATCATCGCCGCCTTGCAAGATATAAAAAGCCGTGGCAACCGCTAGGCCTGCTAAAACGATGTCCCAAAGCATGAGCCTATTTTTAAATTTGGCCGCTATCGGAAAAGACAAAAACAAAATAGCTAAAACAAAACCAACGTGGACCACTCGGAGTTGTAGCGTCGGCACAATTGAATAAGCTGCATACAAATGAAACAGTGACATGGCCACTGCAGCTAATGTCAAGAAAACGGCTAAAAAGCCTTTGTACTGATGTGAGTCGCCTTCTTCTTGACGAATCAATGACTCTACTTCCTGTTGGGTTTTTTCATCCAATGCAGGGGTTTGATCTTGGATCATGGTTGTCTCGTTCAATGGAAAACTACCCAAGGAGTGCTTGGGTAGTTTGTATTATTTTTCTAATATTTTTTAGAACTTGGCGCCGCGTTCTTTCAAGTATTTAATAGCACCTGGGTGAAATGGCACTGAGCTATTACCTGGCTTCTGAATACCAACGCTGATGCTTGAATATTCAGTGTGCGTAGCGATCAACTCTTTTTGATGATCAAAAACAGCTTTCACAATTTTGTAAGCTTGGTCATCAGGCATTGATGCGCTAGCAACCAAAATATTAGCCACGGCTGATACTTGATTGTCTTTCGTCATACCTGCATAAACGCTCTTCGCAATGGTGTCTGCATAGTAAAGATTGCCATATTTTTTATTCATGGCAGCTACTTCAGCAGCGTTATCGATCATCACGATTTTTGTGCCTGGAGTATTAGCCAAGTCAGTCACAGCCGCGGTTGGTAAACCACCAACCCAGAAGAATGCATCGATCTTGCGGTCTTTCATGGCATTCACTGATTCAGCAGCACTTAAACGCTCACGCTTCACATCTTTATCTTTATCCAAACCAGTAGCTTCTATCAAGCGGAAAGCCATCACTTCAGTGGCGCTACCAGGTGAACCTGTGCTGACACGCTTACCTTTAAGATCTTTCATTGACTTGATGCCAGTAGCTTCAGTTGTCACGACGTGCATGCGGTTAGGGTAGAGAACCAATAAAGTGCGAAGTTCGACCTTTTTGTTGGTGAATTTGTCTTTACCCTCGAGGGCATCCTTTGCAGCATCTGCCATGGAGAAGCCAATATATGGCTTACCTGTGCCAATCAAATTGATGTTATCAACTGAACCACCAGTCACTTCTGCAGTTGCTTGCATGCCAGGTACATGTTTCGAAAGTACAGAAGCTAAACCGCCACCCATTGGGTAGTAAACACCACCTGTACCACCAGTACCTACAGAAATATTTTGTGCGCTCGCAATACCAGCTGAGCTGAACAGAAGTACAGCTAAAAGTTTTGCAATTTTCATTCTTTTGTCTCCGGTTTGTTATTCAAAAAGTATTTAATACCGTCCTCAAAATTTAGCACTATTTTTTTCTTTTTGCTCCATGTTTTTGGGATTACCTAGGGTTATCACTAGTCAATTGCTTTTAAATAAAAAAATGCACTATTTAAGAGCAAGTTCTCGGTCAAAAATATCTCTGAAATATGATTAAAACTGGTTTACATTTCAGATGCAAAATTCATAAGTAGTCATCTAAAAATAATTAAATAAAAAATCAATCGAGGCAGAAATGACAGGAAGTAAAAAAGTAGTGATCGTGGGTGGTGGCACCATGGGTGCTGATGTGGCATTGGTATTTTTAAGAGGTGGTTACGCCGTAGAAATCATTGAGGCAGGTACAGAGCGCCGAACTTTTTTACCTCAGTATTTTGAATTTCAAATCAAAGAACTCGGATATGCCAAGCCAAATAAACCAATCACAATTCATGCAGAGCTCAAAGATGTTGCATGGTCAAGCGTTGATTTGGTGGTGGAATGTATTCCAGAAAAATTGCCGCTCAAACAGGAGTTGTTCAAGCAGTTAGATCAAATCGCGCATGCGCACACCATCTTGGCCAGCAATAGTTCGAGTTTTCCAATCAGCCAAATTGCTGAGGGCTTAAAGACCATCAGCCGCATGATTGGTTTGCATTTCTTCATGCCAGCCCATTTGGTACCTTGTGTGGAAGTGATTAAAGGTGAAAAGACCAGTCAGGCAGTCATGGATGATTTATTCCAAATCATGACGCGCTGCTTGATGGTGCCGGTGAGAGTCAACAAAGACTTACCTGGCTTCTTGGCCAATCGATTGCAGCATGCCATGTCTCGCGAAGCTTTCTCAATGATTGATCAAGGCATTGCCACCCCAGAAGACATTGATAACGCTGTTAGGTTTGGATTTGGTTTTAGGTATTTGGCGGCCGGCCCTGTGATGCAGCGCGATCATGCTGGGGTTGAGATTCACACGGCTGCAGGTGCGAGCATTTACCCATCCTTGTGCAATGATGCAACGCCAGCCAAATGTTTGACTGAGAAAGTTAAAAACAATCATTACGGTATGAAGACCTCTCAAGGCTTTTACTCTTGGACCCCGGAAACAATCAAAGTTGAGCGCAATCGCTATGACACGATTCTCAAAGCGGGCCTGAAAATCATCCAACAGGACATTGAAAATATCTGCCGATAAAAGTATCTCTAAATAAAAAAAGCTTGTTTCTCTTTGCAAAGAAACAAGCTTTTTGATTTGGTGCCCCAGGAGAGACTCGAACTCTCACGCCTCTCGGCACCGGCTTCTAAGACCGGCGTGTCTACCATTCCACCACCAGGGCATGGCTTAGGCGCATGAGAAAACTGTCGAAAACTCTCATCACACTTCAGCTAAGCCCATCATTCTACTTGAAATTTTCGTAAATTTAAAGCCTGAGTGGCGATTTCCTGCTAGGCCACATAATTACAGCATTAGCTATAGGGCTAATGTGCGATTGGCTGATATATTTCTATCATACGAATTTAGATAACTATCTGTTAATTCTGATACTTTTAGAATTATTGACTGTTCATTGAGTCCGAGAGTTTTGTATGCCTACACCGTCAGCACCAATTAAAAATGCCTCACAAATCGCTCTGTTTGGAGTGATGTGTGTCATTTCTGGACAAGTTTTAGCCGCTGGCTTTGTCGATACTTTGGCGGATGTGTTCTCCTGGATAGCAATCATCATCATTCCAATTGTTCTTGGAATCGCTTATTGGCAAATTCATTATTTACCCAGCAAGATTGCTGAAAAACGTCAGCATCCACAGAAGGAAGCCATTCATGCGATGTGCATGGTTTCACGTTTTTCAGGAGGCTTGTTTTGGCCGATTGCATTTGTCTGGGCTCATTTAAAGCCAACCATCGTGCCTTTATCAAAAGATCAAGTTCAGTCTCTTGCGGAAGCTGAAAAGAAATCTCTCTCAAACAGCGCTAAGGACTAGACATGTTAGAAATCATCATCGTTCTTTACGCTTTGGTTGTTTGGTGGGTATTTTTCAAACGCAAACTTTATCCATGGAACAAGCGCTCCAAAATCATTGTGTTTGTAACACCAGTTGTATTTGTGTTGATCATGATTTTGCTCATGAACATCTTTGCTCCAAGTAGCTCTGATGTCAGGGTCACCCGCCATGAAATCCCCATCATTCCTCAAGTCAAAGGGCGTGTGATTGAAGTCGGCGTGACTGACAATCAACGTGTTAAGAAGGGCGATGTTCTATTCAAGATCGACCCTGAACCTTATCAAGCTTCAGTCAATGCTTTGAATGCCAAACTCAAACTGGCTAAACAACGAGTAGAAGAAAACCGCGCTTTGGTCAAAACAGGATCAGGCAATCGTTTTGATCTTGAAAAGGCAGAAGCTGATTACGATGAGTTGAAAGAAAAGGCTGACAACTCCTATTGGGAGCTTGAGCAAACCATTGTCCGTGCACCGAACAATGGCACCGTTATTAATGCACAACTGCGCCCAGGCGTTTTCTTGGTGCCAACACCATTGCGTGCTGCGATGAGTTTTCTTGAAGATGACCCACAAGTATTCATGTTGTTCCATCAAAATGAACTTCATCAAATCAAGCCAGGACACGAAGCGGAGTTTTATGTCCCAACCAATCCTGGCCAAATATATAAAGCCAAAGTTGAAAGCGTGATTTGGGCTCAACGTCAGGGTCAAGTAAACGCGAGTGGTGATGTTCCTCAAACAGGTGTGAGACCAGCTGTTCCTAATCGCTTCCCGGTGAAGTTGATCCTTGAAGAGGGTAGTCATACAGAATTAATCGCTGCAGGTGCCATTGGTCATGGTGCAATCTATACAGACAACATGAGCTTTTTACATTTTGTTAGAAAAGTCATGTTGCGTGTTTATAGCAAGCTCAACTACATTGTGCCGAAATTGCATTGATGAGATCGATGGATAAAGTCTCTATGACCAAGTGTTTGTCGCTCAGTCTCGTATTGGTGCTGAGCGCTTGTTCCATTGGTGAGCCAATCAAACGATCTGAGCTGCTTGATAGATCATTAGCTGGGCAACAGTTGCCTGGACAATACAAAGCCAGCAACAATCAAGTAGTCAGTCAGCAAGCAGCGTTTCAAAGCATTGCTTGGGTCGACTCATTCAATGATCCTGAGTTAACAGAATTAGCCAAGTTGGCGATTCAATCAGCACCCGATTTCAGAATTTATGCTGCACGATTAGATCAAGCTGAAGCGATGATGAAGGCTGTTGGCGGATCTTTCTATCCCAATGTGGGCGTGCAGGGTAAAACAGGATCTAAGTTAGGTTTGGATGGCACCGGTACGTCGGGATATTACGTTGGTGCCAATTGGGAGCTTGATCTTTGGGGGCGTGTACGAGCAAGCTATGCCAATGCCGAACAAAATGCCAGAGCCATTGCTGCTGATCAACAATCAGCAAAACTATCCTTCATTGCCAATCTGGCTAAAACATTGTGGTCTGCTCGAGTGCTTCATTCACAGGCGCGCTTAGCCCAAGAGTCATCTGAGCATCAAGAAAAAATCCTGGAGCATGTGCAGCAACGTGAAAAAATTGGCGCATCTTCTAAGCAAGACATTCTCACTGCAGAAATCAATCTTGCTCAAGCCAAAGAGTTGGCTTTCAATTTAAAGAATGCTAGTCAACAAAATCTTAAAACACTGGATGTCTTGGTGGGTCGTTACCCTGTTGGCACACCACTAAAAATTCAAAGCTTGCCTAAAAGCCCATCTGCCATTAACACGGGTGTGCCTTCAGATCTATTAGAAAGACGTCCTGACATTGTGGCGGCAACTGCCCGAGTGGATGCGGCCAGATTCAACGTGAAAGAAGCAGAAGCCACGCGCTTGCCTAAAATCAGTTTAACTGCCGGCTTTGGCAGAATCAGCAGTGAAGTCTTTGTGCTTAAAACAGATTCATCCAATCCTAGTGCTGGTGTTGGAGTTACTTTGCCCATATTCACGGGTGGCGCCTTAGAAGCAAGAGTTGAGTCAAGGCAAGCTGAGCTGGAACAAGCTTTTGCCACCTATGCCAAAGTTGGATTAAATGCCTTCAGAGAAGTTGAGTCTGCCTTGTCAGGTGAGCAATCTTGGCGAGCACGTTATGCAGAGCTCAATCAAATTTATCAATTGCAACAAAATATTCAAAAAAGCACGGATGCTGAATTTGTCATTGGTCGCATCGATCAGCGCCAAGTCTTACAACAAAAAATACGAACCAATACTGCTCAATCAAATGAGCAGCAGGGTCAGTTAGAAGTTTTAATGCAACGCATTAATTTATATTTATCTTTGGGTGGCCCAGCCATCTAAAAGCCACTAATCATTTTTAGGAGTTAAGTGTGAGCACACAATCAACAGAAACAATGTCCCGCTGGGAAAAAATAAAGCATGGTTTTCTTCATGAAACTAAAAAGTTTCTGATTGCCACAAGTTACTTCACGATTTGGTTTTACGCCATTGGTTTGTATAACCAATCGCAAATGTTGCACTTTGGGGTTGATGGCGCGGATAGCATGTTCTCGATCACAGTGGCTCTTATCAAAGCCGCTTTTGTGGGTAAATTCTTGATCACGGTAGAGTTACTCATGCCAATCAAGGTCAATAAAGGCAAGGCTATTTTCTGGCCTTTGATTGGCCACTCTTTGATCTATGTGGTCTTGGTCATGATCCTACATGCCAATGCCCTAGGTATTGAAGGGTACTTGCTGCATGGCAAGCCATTCTTAGAAGGTCTATTGGAGTTTGGCCATGCCAAACCTAAAAACCTGATCATGATTGCCTTCATCTACTGGCTCATCATCGTTCACTACTTGACCTACTTCACGGTTCAAAAAGCCGTGGGTGAAAAAGAGTTCAAAGACATCTTTTTGGGTAAGTAATAAACGAAGGTAATAAGCGCAAGAAGATAAAAAAAGCTAGATAAATGTCACAAGAAAAAATGCCTCTGAGATTCAGAGGCATTTTTCATAAGAGGGATGGATAATTCTGGGTAAATCTCCAGAACTCTCGAGAACTCTTAGCCTTACTTCTTAGGGGTGCTCACCACTGCGGCCACTGCTTCAGCATAAGTCACAAACACTTGATCATTGGTAGTAATACCCTTTAAAAGGGCTGGGTTCTCAACCTTCACATTCACCACATTGCCTTTAGGACCTTTGAGTGACACGATTTGTTTCTTTTGATCAATCGCCACAACGCTGGCGGTTGTCTTAACAATATTGGTTTTAACCATACCAGGCTTATTGCCTGCTGGAGCTGTTTGAGTGTCTGATGTCACTTCGCGACCGCGCACATCATTGTTCTTTGTTTTAACTAATTCAATAGCCACAGCTAACTGGT
>Ga0255137_1000263_pt1 | contig 17875 bp, 20 predicted proteins | sample Law_Atlam_RepC_8_FD_188548 | JGI IMG/M metagenome (GOLD analysis project Ga0255137, IMG submission 188548) | Freshwater microbial communities from St. Lawrence River, New York, United States - Law_Atlam_RepC_8d | ecosystem: Environmental > Aquatic > Freshwater > River | place: USA: New York... | reverse complement strand
AATTCACCTTTTTTGATTTTATTGATTTGAGCCAATAAAAGCTCTTTAACCTCTTCTAAAGTTTGACCTTCTTTTGGTTTACCCATTAAGAAATGAACAGAATAATCTTTCATGATTTCAGGAGAAGAATTCGCGCTTAATACTTTTTGCTCCTTCACCAAATTCAAATCAATTAAACCTGCTTTGCTGTTGTTAAGCAATAAGTCTACTATGCGTAATAATATGGCTTGTCTTGAAGCAGCGCCATCAAAACGCCAGCCCAACATTACATTGGCTGCATCAGGACCTACCACAGAAATACTATCAGGTCTTCCTCTAGGATATTCCATTTGGAAATTGAAAGGCGGAACTGGTTTAGCTTGCATGTATGAAAAATGTTTGTCAACCATTTCAATCACTTCTTCCGGCACAAAATCACCCACCATAATCACTGCCATATTATTAGGCACATAATACGTGTTGAAGTAATTTCTAATTTTAATCAAAGATGGATTTTTAAGGTGTTCAACTGTACCAATTGTGGTTTGTGTGCCATAAGGATGTGCTTTAAATAATGAGGCCATCATTTTTTCATAGGCTTCTTCTCCATCATTGTCTAATGAAATATTTTTCTCTTCATACACAGCTTCAAGCTCAGTATGGAACAATCTCAAAACTGGATTTCTGTATCTTTCTGATTCAATTTCTATCCATTGGTGTATTCTGTTGGATGGAATATCATTAATATAAACGGTTTGTTCTACACTGGTAAAAGCATTGGTACCTTGAGCGCCAATACCTTGACACATTTTATCAAACTCATTGGCAACACTGTATTTTGAAGCCAAACCACTCACTGAGTCGATTTGTCTGTAGATGGATTGACGTTTGCTTGGATCTTGTGTTTTGTTATATTGTTCATACAAGGCATCAATTTGATCTAAGTATACTTTTTCTTTAGCATAGTCTTGAGTACCATATTTATCTGTACCCTTGAACAACATGTGCTCTAAATAGTGTGCTAAACCTGTGTTGTCTGAAGGATCGTTTTTGCTACCAGCTTTGGTAACCACCATAGTTTGAATTCTAGGCATGTCTTTGTTGACTGCTAAAATCACTGTCAAACCATTTGGCAATACATACCATCTTGATTGAGTAGGATCACCTGTAACTACAGAATAGGTGTAATTACCGTGAGTTCGTTTGCCATAGGTATTGTAGTTAACTTGAGCCGATAGGTTCAAGCCCAATACCATTAATAAGAATAAACTTAATTGTTTCATTTGTCGAAAAGTATAGAAGGTCAAAAATAATTAAAAATGTGATGTTGTCAGAAAAATTCCATGAAAGCCTGCATTTACAAGTTAAAGATCTTTATACATGTAGTGGTGCGGAATGCCAACTTCAGAGAACCCTTCTCCTTGCAGATGATAACGCAAACTCAAATAAAAGGGAATGGCAGTATCTCGTGCATGCAAATGGATTTTGGAATAGCCTTCCATTTGAGCCAACTGCTCTGCAAATCGAACCAATGTTTTACCAATGCCTTTGCCTTGAAATATTGGATCTACAGCAACTTGTCTCATCTTAAGCGCTTGGCCATCTGGTTTAAGTAATAGTATGGCACATAAGCTATTGTTTGAATACCCCGCTATGTGAATTTGTTCATCTTCATGTAGAAGATCTTGTTCTGAAAATGTTAAACCTAGAGGTACTCTTAAAACCTGCTCTCTTAATCGTAAACTTAGTTGCTGATCTTCTGAACCAAACACTAATACTTTACATTCAAAATTTAAGGCTTCAATATTATTTGTCTTATTCTCCATTTTTATGCAAATTTGAGCATTAATTAAGAGTTAACCATGAAATACTTATTCATTTGCCTTACCACACTAATCTGTGCTCAATCAAACGCTCAAGACACTTTAAGAAACAAAAAGAACGGCGGCTACTTATTCAAAGTAATGGCCAATCTTGATGCACAAGATGTGCAAGATCAAAGCAGAACAAGTACTTGTTGGAGCTTTTCAAGTTTATCCTTTTTTGAAAGTGAATTGATGAGAATGGGAAAAGGTAAATTCAATTTGAGTGAAATGTTTGTTGTGCGCAATGCCTATGTTGGAAAAGCAGACATGTATGTGCGTATGAATGGCCTTCATAATTTTGGACCAGGCGGTGCATTTTTAGATTTACCATGGGTAATTCAACATTATGGTATAGTGCCTGAATCAGCATACAAAGGTTTAAATTATGGTTATGATAAACACAATCATGCTGAAATGGATGCTGTATTAAAAGGTATAGTTGATGCTGTAAAAAACAACCCTCAAGGCAAATTAACAACTGCATGGAAACCAGCCTTCGAAGGCGCTATTGATGCCTATTTAGGTGCCGTTCCTAAAACATTTACAGTTGACAACAAAACCTATACACCGCAAACTTATGCTCAATATTTAGGATTAAATATGAAGGATTATGTGTCTTTAACTTCTTTTACTCACCACCCTTATTACAGCAGTTTTGCAATCGAAGTTCAAGACAATTGGGCCATGATGCAAAGCTATAATTTACCACTTGATGAACTTCAGAAGGTAGCTGAATCTTCACTAATGAATGGTTACACTTGGGCTTGGGGTGCAGACGTAAGTGAAAAAGGATTTTCATTTAAAAATGGTGTTGCAATTGTGCCTGTTCACGATTCTTTAATTACTCAAGTTGGTAAAGACAACAAAGCTTTTAATGATGCTGGCGCATTAAGATCAGGTTCGGCATTTGATAAACCTATGGCTGAAAAAATCATCAATGATTCACTCAGACAAATTGCCTTTGATAATTATCAAACCACTGATGACCATGGCATGCATGCGACTGGTTTGGTGAAAGATCAAAATGGCAATACCTACTTTAAAATAAAAAATAGTTGGGGAACTGGTAATGACTGTGGTGGATATTTGTATTGTTCTATGCCGTATTTCAGATACAAAACACTCAATATTTTTATTCATAAAAATGCAATTCCAAAAGACATTGCAAAAAAATTAGGCATTAACTAAATCTTAAATGATTAGCCTTTTAAAAACATCTGATGCTGCATTAGATGACATAGCCGCTATGGCTAAAATCATTTGGCAACACCATTATATTGATATCATAGGTGAAGCTCAAGTTCAATATATGTTGAATAAATTTTACAGCCATGATGCTTTGATCAAACAAGTAAATGAAGGGCAAGTTTTTAATTTTATAATGAGCCATGATCAAGCCGTTGGATTTATTGCCTATACCCTTCAAGCAGATCAAATATGTTTCATCAATAAGTATTACATATTGCCCGAATATCAAGGAAAATCAGTAGGTAGCAAAAGTTTGAACTTACTTGAAAATACCATCAATAAAGATTCAAAATCAAGTTTTAATTGTTTCAAATTAACAGTTAACAGACAAAATTTTAAAAGTATAAACTTCTATTTTAAAAATGGATTTACAATAGAATCTGTTGCAGATTTTGATATTGGAAATGGATATGTTATGAATGATTTTATCATGAAGAAGCTTATCCAGTCTTGTTAATTTATTCTTCAAATTTTTCAATTTATTTTAGATTTTATTCACATTAAAAGTGAATTGAAATGCTAATGTGAATTATTTTTTAAAATATTTAGTCAACTAATTTGACTTCTTTTACAAGTCGTTTTTGATAAGTTGTTAATAGATATTTTATAGCATTCACAATAGTTTCGGAATGTTCTATAATTTTGAACCGATATACTAAATAAGTGAAAAAAGAACAATTGGTTAAAAACGATTTTTTAATTGTATCGAATGCAGGACACAAAGGAAGGGGTGTGTTTACATCTAAAGTTTTAAAGAAAGGTGATCTTATTGAACTTTGCCCTGTAATCGAGTTGACGCGTAAAGAACATCAACAACTAGTAGGACATATTTTAGAGAACTATACTTTTGTTTGGAACTCTAGAAAAAAAAGTGTGGCACTGCTTCTTGGATTTGGATCTTTATACAACCATTCGAAAAAATCGAATGCAGATTACAACATAAATTTAAAAACAGGTATGATGGAATTTACAGCACTAAAAACAATCAAAGCTGGTGAAGAAATCACCATTGATTACGGTGACATGCATGCCGATCTCAATTAAAAAACCCATTAATTAATATATAATATGGCAACAACCAAAAAACCAGCTGCTAAAGCAAAAGCTACTAAAGCAGCACCGAAAGCAAAAGCGAAAGCTAAAGCTGCTCCAAAAGCAAAAGCTAAAGCTGCTCCAAAAGCAAAAGCTAAAGCAAAAGCTGCTCCTAAAGCGAAAGCTAAAGCTGCTCCAAAAGCTAAAGCTGCTCCAAAGGCAAAAGCTAAAGCTAAAGCTGCTCCAAAAGCAAAAGCTAAAGCTAAAGCTGCTCCAAAGGCTAAAGCTAAAGCTGCTCCAAAAGCAAAAGCTAAAGCAAAAAAATCAGCTAAAAAGAAGTAATTCTTTAACTGTTAACCTCTCAAAAAAACCGTATCGATTGATACGGTTTTTTTATTGTCTTTTGGTGGATAGGTGGTGGAATAAGTCTGCTCTTCATTTCATAGATTTGTTTCAAATAACAACATGTTTGGCGACTACGATGATAGCGAAATGGAGTATGATGACATGGCTGCCAAAGAGCGTGTTAAGGATTGTCTGGAGCGATTTAAATTACTAGAGCAAGATGATTCTGTTTATTTTTCTGAAGAGGATATTGAAATTCTTTCCAATCATTTTTTCTTTTCAGGTCAGCATAATAACCATGTCAAAATTGTAGACCATGGTCTTATGCTATATCCAAATAAGTCAAGTGTATTGCTTGAAAAAGCGCATATATTATCGCATGCTCACGAATATGAAGAAGCGCTTGACTACATTAAAACTGCAAAACTTTACGAACCCTATAATTCATTCATCTTAAAAGTTGAAGCTGAAACACTTTTAGAATTAGACAGAATTAATGAAGCAGAAGAATCCTTCAAATTGGCGCTAGAATACTCTGAATTTGACGATGAAGAATATGTGGTAGATATTTATACTTCATATGCTCAAATGTTGTGTCAGAACAACCAAATCAAACAAGCCAATCAATTAATAGAAAAAGGTTTGCAGATCTACCCAAAAAACGAATCATTATACGAGCAATTGGCTTTTAATTTTATTGCGATTAATCAATATGAACAAGCGATTGACTATTTCAAAAAAAGGATAGATCTTAATCCTTACGATCACTACAGTTGGTTTAACCTGGGTAAATTTCATGAAATCACTGGCAATAAACTAGAAGCTGAATCTGCATATGAGTATGCAACTTTATCTAGCAGTGAAGCCAAGAATGCGCATTTCAATTTAGGGGCTTTATACGAAGAAAAAGCAGCTTATCAATTAGCTGTTGATCATTTCTTGTCATCCTTTAAAGACCAAGATGATTTATATCCATATGTATGCGCCGCTAGATGTTACATTAAGGCAGAGGAGCCACTTAAAGCACGTTACTACTTAGATCAAGCCAAAGAAATGGAAAACCTGATTTCTGAATACTTGTTTTTAAAGGGTAAATCTTACATGCTTGAACACGACTATTTAAAAGCAAGTGTATTTTTTAACAGTGTTTTTAAAATTGACAAGGATGACTTCGAAAATATCTTCTGCTTATTCCAATGTCTTGCTTTTAATCTAGAGTACTTAAAATTAGAACACATTTATAATAACCTTAAAAGAACCTCTCCTAATCTCATTCTGCAACACTGGGTCGAACTAGCGGGCTTCTTCTTTAGAGAGCTTTACACAGATTTATTAGAAGATATTTTTCAAATTGTCGATAAAACCAAAAACTACCAAGAAGAGCTGGACATTGTTCATGGCGCCATTAATTTTATTGAAAACCCAAGTAAACAAAACAAAGAGCGTTTGCTTTCACAATTAATTCATAACTTTGAAGACGGAATCGACACCCTAAAATGGTTTGATGCCGAACTATTAGCAGACGAAGACATACATCAACTCATCATTATTTATCAGAACCAAAACAATGAATAAGGATATATTTAATATTTCAAATTTACCTGACAGGACTGTTAAGCCTCGCGAAAGTGGTTTAACCATGGTAATGGACAAAGGCCTAAGTTTAAGAGAGGCTGAAGCACTTATAGAAAACGGACAACACTTAATTGATTTACTCAAATTAGGTTTTGGCACAGCTGTCGTTACCCCACAATTAAAAGAGAAGATCAAATTGTATAAAGATGCCGGATTTAAAGTGTATTTCGGCGGCACCTTATTTGAAGCATATGCGATCAGAAATCAGTTTGATGATTATAGAAGAGTTCTAGACACCTTCGGCATTGATCATGTTGAAGTGAGCGATGGTTCAATGGAAATAGCCCACGAAGACAAGTGCGAATACATCAGAACTTTAGCCAAAGATTTTACAGTTATTTCTGAAGTTGGATCTAAAGATGCAGAAAAAATCATTCCGCCATATGAATGGATAGATATGATGGAAAAGGAAATTCAAGCTGGTGTTTGGAAAGTGATTGCAGAGGCCAGAGAAAGTGGCACTGTTGGCGTTTTTAGAGGTTCTGGCGAAGTGCGTTCAGGCTTAGTTGCTGAAATCATCAGAAAAATACCTTTGGAGAAAATCATTTGGGAAGCCCCATTGAAAGCCCAACAAGTATGGTTCATTAAATTGTATGGTGCTAATATCAACTTAGGCAATATTGCTCCTACTGAATTAATCGCATTAGAAACCCTTCGTTTAGGCCTTAGAGGCGATAGTTTCAATTTCTTTTTAAACGCATAAACCATGTTAGTTGAACAAATTAATAAAGACTTAATTGATGCCATGAAGGCAAAAGATGAGGTCAAATTAAGAGCCATCAGGGCTATCAAATCAGCCTTTTTATTAGCAGGTACAGAAACTGGTAGCAAAGACATTAACGATGAAACTGCCATTAAAGCCATGCAAAAAATGGCCAAACAAAGAAAAGATAGTATCGATATTTTCTTAAAAGAGAATCGTCAAGATTTGGCTAAAAAAGAACAAGAAGAACTAGTGGTCATTGAACAATATTTGCCGCCTTCTATGTCAGAACAAGACTTGATTGCTGCGTTAAAAGATATTATTGCCAGCACTGGTGCTAGCAGCATGAAAGATATTGGAAAAGTTATGCCGGTAGCAATGAAATCCTTAGCAGGCAAAACGGATGGCAAGGCCATTAATGATGCCCTTAAAACTTTACTGTCGTAATCAATTTGGCGCATGCATTTTATGCATGAACCAAGCACTCCCTAGTCCTACTAAATAACCGGTTATAACATCGGTGGGGAAATGTTTTCCGGCCCTCACTCTCAAATACCCTTGAATGGCCGGCAAAGTGGCTGAGGCAGCCCACATTCCAATATTTTTTTGATTAGGATGATACGTTTGATAGGCATAGGCAAAACTAAAGCTTAAAGCAGATACAGTGCCTGTATGAGCTGAGAAAAAAGACATCCTGGCATCTGGTTTCATTTTAGTATGCAAATCAACTTGAGCATTATAATTATAAGGCCTCGGTCTTAAAGACAACTTAAAGATATTGGATAAAGCATGGGTCATCAATACCGATTGCAAACCCACTGCAGTAATTTTAACTGCATCCTTTTTTGTACTATTATCGACTAAAAAATAGGCATACAAACAGGCAGTTCCGACGGCTAAAGCATCACTTACTTTTGCTGCTTGAGGATGCCATTGAGAACAAGCAAAGCGATCGAATGCATTAACCTGATTAACATTCAACGATTGAATTTGTTGTGCTGTAAGCCCTGGAGTTTTTTGTTGCAAATACAAGGCGCCAGTTAGGCTCAAACCTGAACTTAGGCCTATGCCAATATCAGCCTTTGGTTTAAGTGTGTATTGGGCACAAAGAGAAGCTTTAAGACATAAAAAAAAGCTAAGTAAAATACCTAGCTTTTTAATGTTAAATGGTTTCATGTTTCAATTATACGGCAAAACTTTCACCGCAACCACAGGTTCTTTTAGCATTAGGGTTAATAAAGTTAAAACCCTTGCCATTTAAACCATCGGTAAAATCTAATTCAGTACCTGCTAAATACAAATAGCTTTTGAGGTCGCAAACGATTTTAACATCGCCGTGAATAAAGGTCTGATCATTGTCTTTTGATTCGTTATCAAAATCTAGATCATAGCTCAAGCCACTGCAACCACCCCCTTTAACAGATACCCTTACAAAATAATCTGGGCCCATGTTTTCTTCGGCCATTAATTGGTGCACTTTATTCACTGCACTTTCTGTAATTGTAATTCCAGCTGACATGTGATTAATAATGTTTTTTATTGTCTTCGATCGGACTCAATCCGTTCTTAGCTCTGTAATCGTTAATAGCGGATTTAATGGCATCTTCTGCCAATACACTGCAATGGATTTTAACCGGTGGCAAAGCTAACTCTTCAACGATGTCCATGTTATCAATTTGCAAAGCTTCATCAACGCTTTTACCTTTTAACCACTCAGTAGCTAAACTTGAAGAAGCAATTGCACTTCCGCAACCAAAGGTTTTGAATTTAGCATCTTTGATGATGCCAGTCACTTCATCTACTTCAATTTGCAAACGCATAACGTCGCCACACTCTGGTGCGCCAACCAAACCAGTTCCTACTTGTTTGCTAGCTTTGTCAAGTGTTCCAATGTTTCTTGGATTGCTGTAATGATCGATGACTTTTTCTGAATATGCCATAATGTTTTTGTTTTATTAGTATTGTTAATTAATGTTCTGCCCATTGAATGGTTTTGAGGTCAATGCCCTCTTTAAACATTTCCCAAAGTGGGCTCATTTCTCTGAGTTTAATAACCGCTTCTTTAACGTGATTGATAGCGTAGTCAATTTCTTCGTCAGTGGTAAATCTGCTAAGACCAAATCTGAGTGAAGAGTGCGCCAATTCATCATCAAGGCCCAATGCTTTTAATACGTAACTAGGCTCTAAACTAGCACTGGTACATGCTGAACCAGAAGAAACTGCAATGTTCTTTACCCCCATAATTAAGCCTTCGCCTTCAACATACTTGAAAGACATATTGCTAAGATGTGGTAGACGGTGCTCAATATTGCCATTGATGTATGATTCTTCTAATTCCGAAAGAGAAGCTTCAAGTCTGTTGCGCATTTTAATGATGCGTTCAGTGTCTTGCGCCATATCTTGTTGGCACAATTCGCATGCTTTGCCAAAACCTACTATACCAGTCACATTGATTGTACCACTGCGCATACCACGTTCGTGGCCGCCACCATCCATTTGGGCTGTTACTTTAACCCTTGGATTTTTGCGTCTAACGTACAATGCACCTACGCCTTTAGGACCATACATTTTGTGAGCCGTAAAACTCATCAAATCTATGCCATCGGCCATAACATCTACAGGAATTTTGCCTACTGCTTGAGTGGCATCGGTATGAAATAATATACCTTTTGATTTACACAATTCAGCAATGGCTTTGATTGGTTGAATGACCCCTATTTCGTTATTGGCATACATGACTGTTACCAATACTGTATTAGGTTTTATAGCACTTGCTACTTGTTCAACTGTAATTAAGCCATCAGTTGCAGGTTCTAAGTAAGTTACCTCTGCCCCTAATTTTTCAATGTGTTTACAGGTGTCCAAAATGGCTTTGTGTTCAGTCGTAACGGTGATAAAATGATTGCCTTTCTCAGCATACATTTCAAAAACACCTTTGATGGCTAAGTTATTAGATTCTGTAGCACCGCTAGTGAAAATGATTTCTTTAGCATCCGCATGAATCAATTTAGCTATTTGCTCTCTGGCATAATCAACTGCCTCTTCTGCCTGCCAACCAAAACTGTGATTTCGGCTAGCCGCATTGCCAAAATGCTCTGTAAAGTATGGCAACATGGCCTCAAGTACTCTTGGGTCCATGGGTGTGGTAGCATTGTTGTCAAGGTATATTGGCAGTTTTAACATAATTCTTATTTAGACTAATTCTAACATGCAAATTTAAGCCAAAGAACTTAAAAATCAACAATTTTTATTGAAATCTTTATCGAGAATATCTATAAAATTGACTGGTTTAAAAATTCCGATTCTGCTTGTAAATCCAATAGGATTAGAGCATTTTTGTACTATGAATAAAATTGAGCACATTGGAATAGCTGTAAAAGATATTGAACAATCCAATGCCTTATTTAGCCAACTGCTGAACGTCCAACCCTATAAAATGGAAATCGTTGAGAGCGAAGGTGTGATCACCAGTTTTTTTATGGTAGGTGAAACCAAAATAGAATTGCTTCAGGCCACCCATGCTGAAAGTCCAATTGCCAAATTTATTGAAAAAAAAGGCGAAGGCATTCACCATATTGCCTTTGGCGTAAACGATACCAACACTGAAATTGAACGCCTTTTGGGCCAAGGTTTTGACATGATTCATTCAGCAGCTAAGCCTGGCGCAGATCAACAATCCATTGCTTTTATTCACCCCAAAAGTACCAACAGTGTTTTAGTTGAGATTTGTTCCGCCATCAAGCAACCTTAATGTAAAAAACGGGTCTTTTACTCCATGAACTTCCGCATTCTGTTTTTATGTTTGATTGTTGGTGGCCAATGTATGGCCCAATTAATTCCTTTTAGAATCAATAATATCTGGGGTTATGCTGATAGCAATCTGCGGCTTAAAATCCCCATGGTTTATGACTTTACAGACAGATTCGAGAATGGATCAGCCTTTGTTTATAAGGATAGTTTGTACCACCTCATCAATGAGAAGGGCGAAAAAATATCAAACACCTATAAAGCCCACGGTCAATTTACCAATGGTTTTTGTAATGTGGTTTTAGCCAATGGTCAATGTGAATATATCAACCACCAAGGTCAAGTTGTATTTCATAGAACATTTGATGCTGCAGAATCCTTCTCTGAAGGTTTGGCTGTAGTCTCTTTCGATAAGACTTTACACATCATCAATAGCTTTGGCAACATTGTGCCAACCATAGCTTTTGATACCTCAAATGGCCATTTTCAAGATGGACATTTAATGGTGATGAAACAAGGTAAATACCATTTGATTAAAAAGAATGGTAACCTCTTAAAATTAGCAGATTCTATACAGATAGCAGGGCTATTCAGCGAAGGCTTGGCGCCAGTTTATGTGAAAAAACAATACAACAGTTTGCACCAAAAAATACCCACTTATTTTCTAGAATTCATTGATAGCAATGGCCAAATTGCAATGAGCCACTTTGTAAATGACTCCATTGACTATTCTGAATACATTGACATTGAGGCAGGTTTTAAAGATGGAAAAGCCATAGTAAAAAGCCGAAATGAATTGGGTTGGGATTACTATTTTATTGATAGAAAAAAAAGGTTTTCGCCTCTGTATTCAGCTGCAAAACAATTGGGTGACTCTCTGTTTTTAGGAGCGCTTGGGGTGTATATGTCCGATATTAGAATAGTGGATAAAGACTATTGGGTGATGAGTCAATTTCAACAAAAACCATTGCAAGTAGGCCAATTCAACAATGGCTTGTTAGCCTTTAAAAATAAAGAAGGCTATTGGGGATTCATTAATCAATCTGGTAAAACCGTTATTGCGCCTAAATACACTGCTATCAATCCATTTAAAAACAATGTTGCTTTGGTTGTATTGAATGGCCGTTTTGGATTTATAGATACTAAAGGCAAAGAATATTTTATTGACCGCTAAATTTTACAGCTTTTTTAAGTATCATTGTTAGCTTATTTTTTAATGAAAAACAGATCACTATTTTTGATGTTTTTAGCCCTGTTTACAGTGCAGCTAAACTTATCTGCCCAGCACACAGTTCAATACAATGCGTTGCGTTGCTCTGGCACTATTCCTAATGATTTTCTCAAACTCAGCACTGACAAAGTCATCAATGAACAAAGAAAAATCAACAGTAAGAAGATTTCTAAAAAAGAGAAAGCCATTGAAAAAGAATTTGCATTAAACTCCAATTTTGGCATTGATGATATTTTATTCAGCGGCAAGGTGCTATATGGCGACCCTTTGAGTATTTACATCAACAAAGTAGCCGATAAGGTTTTAAAAGACCAACCTAAATTAAGATCTGAGCTGCGTTTTTATGTTTTAAAATCTTACAGTGTTAATGCGTTTTCGACCAACCAAGGCATCATATTTGTAACCGTTGGTTTTTTAAGTCAAATAGAAAATGAAGCCCAGTTGGCTTATGTCTTGTGTCATGAAATATCGCACTATACAAAAAAACACACTTTAGAAAGCTTTAAGAAAAAGAATGATGTTATAAAGGGCAAAGGCAAATTCAAGAGTTTAGATTTTGATGAAAAAATTGAACAGCTCTACAACTATTCTAAAGAAAATGAATTTGAAGCCGACAAAGAAGGCTTAAAACTATATTTAGAGGCCGGTTACTCCGCTAAAGCTGCCCTTAGTAGCTTTGACATGTTGCTCTACTCTTATTTACCTTATGATGAAATTGATTGGGGCAAACAACTTTTAGAAGATTCTTTGTATAAATTCCCAGTGAGTTATACGCCCAAAAAATCAAAAGAAATCAGCGCAGACGAAGCAGAGGATGATGAAAAATCAACCCACCCTAATGTACGCAAACGCAGAGCCAATGTTGAAGATTTATTGCAAATCGAAAACAACAAAAGCAATGTAAATGAATTCTTGGGTAATGACTATTTCAAAGCGATTCAACAACAAGCCAGAATTGAGTTGTTTTACATCCTATTCAACCATGCGCAATACAAGAAGGCCTATTATTTAGCTTTCCTTTATCAAAACATATACAAAGACAATGCCTTTGCGTCAAAAATTGCTGCCTATAGTATTTACGCTAAGAGTTTGAAAAAGAACAAAAGCGATAAGAACAGCTTGGGCGAAGAATTCAGCGACAATGCTGAAGGGGCATTTTACAATGTGACCTACTTCTTTAACAAACTGAATGAGGAAGAATTGCATGTTTTAACGGTAAGAGAAACTTGGAAAGCGCTTCAATTGAATCCAAATGATGCCTTCTGCCAACAACTATTTGATCAGGCTTGTCAGAATTTATTTTCTGAAACAGATTTAAAATTCAGCTTTTTTAGAGACAAACTGGACTCCGCAAAAAACACTGTTAGCCTCAATGATACCAATATCAATATTGATGGCTTGAGCAAGGTTGAAAAACTAAAATTAAAGCAAAAAATCCAAGAACAGACCGATAACGAAGACAACGCTATTATTGCTTCTACCACTAATAAAGACTACGCTAAGTGGGGCTTCTTTGAGCAATTGAAGAACGAATCCTTCCGCAAAACATTAAAATCAGCTTCCATATTTGTTACTGAAGCTAAAACTGATGATGAGGGAGAAAAAAACAAAGATATTAATGAAAATAAAATCAGACGTTGGCGTAAACGCAATGGCATTTTAGGCGGTATTGATTCTATGATTTTAGTGAGTCCTAACTTCACTAAAGTCACCATTTCATCTTCTGCAAAACAAGATCTAATGTTCAACGAAAGTGAAGAAATTAAATTGGGTAAATTGTATGAAGACATGGCTAAAACCAATGAAATCTCAGCTTTCCCCTTAAACATTGCAGACAAAAAGAACCTCAACACTACCACCCTTAATCACTTTACCATTTTAATGGAATGGTTAACCGAACGCATGAACAATACTGCGCCTAAATTAGTATTGTTTAATGCTAAAGAAACGCAAGCAACAGCTAAAACCATTGGCACTTCTAAAGTGTTTATTTCCGGGATCAATTATACCATTGAAAAGAATGAATTTAACGGTGTAACTTTGGTTTACAGTTTAATTCTTTACCCAACCTTACCATTTTACCTCTACGACCAATTCAAAAAAATCTACCACTTTAATTTGTCATCGGTTGTTTTCGACGTCGAGACAAGTAAAATCCTATACAGCAGTAATAACACCTTTAGATTTAAATACAACCGCAAAGACTATTTAAATAACCAGATTTACGCCTTGTTTAACCAAATTAAAACCAAACCAGCTCATGAATAAGTTTATAGCCCTTCTCTTCATCGTCATTGCTCCTAATGCTATAATAGCCCAAAATGGCAAAAGCATACCTGGTTTTTTGGGGTCTAAAAATTGTATTAGCCTCACTGCACAAGCCAATGTCAATCCCAATATGGATTTCTTTCTTCAATTATTCAGCCCAAGCAAAGGTATTCAATTTGAAAGGGTAACTAGCAGAAGAGGCTCTGTGAGTTTTGGTTATACTAACCAGAACATAACAATTGATGAATATTCTTTTGATGCATTTCAATACAAAGACAATGATTTGTTTGTGCCAGCATGGAACTCAAATGGCTATACCTCCTACAAAGGCAGAATTTCATTTGCTGAAAACCATTTCTTTATTGCTAAAACCTATTACCACCTAGCCTTAGGCTCTATTGCCCCTCAAGGAGCCTACATGCGATTCAAATACAATTTACATTGGCAAAAAGTAACCAACGATGAAATGGAGTATGGCAATGGCGTTACTACGAAAAAAAATCCAAATGGCAACAGCTTGTACAAAACACAAAACACATCATCATTTGGTCTTGAGTTTGGTCGCAAACGCTTTTTCAATAAAAACCTGTTTATAGAAAAATCAGTAGCCTTTAATCTGCCCAATAATTTTTGGCATACAAGTAGTGACACAAAATACAGCAGTATTGAAGACTTTAACGAAACACACATGAACTATTACATGTCCAAAAACAGAACCGTACAATTTCACTTAAGTGTTGGCCTAGCCTTTTAATACCTATGAAAAAACAACTATTTTACATTGGAATGCTCTGTGGTTTAATCTTCGGATGCGATAACATTCAAGATACAAGACCTGCCTCATCTATGACCAGTATTGGCGGAGGCGGCACAAGCCCTAACACCCTTGCTTATACTTTTCCAAATTGCAATCCTTCAGTGAATTCAACTTATTGTTCTGCCTTACTGAACTTTAATTTGAGCTATGGGGGCTCAAGCTATCAACCAACAATAGTTTTAACTGGCGATGAGGCCAAAATAACTTATACCAATAGCAATAGCGATGTGGTTACTATAGGCTTAAAGCCATTTGTACAAGGCAAATCATGTAATTATGTGATCAATTACAATCCTGTTTTGGGAGTCAATAAAGCCTATATCAATATTAATGGCAATAGTTTAGGCAGCACTAAATTGAATGCTACCGCCAATACAGACACCTTACATATGAATTTCAACAGTTGGAATAATTCATACAACATGGTGTTCTGTAATTCCACTTTCTATTATACGTTTAATTCTAGTAGTTATTCTAAAAGTATAGAAGGTCGTTTCGATTTCATTTACCCATAGTGTATGCACTTCTCTTCTAAGACCATAGAAAAAGCGGTTGAAGCCTTATCTGGATTTCCTGGTGTTGGAAAACGCAGTGCGCTGCGCATGGTTATGCATTTATTAAGAAGACCAAATACTGAGGTAGAAGCCTTGTCTGAGGCCTTAGTTCAACTCAAAACCCAATTAATGCAATGCTCTGTATGCTGTAATATTAGCGATACACCCATATGCAATATTTGTAGCAGTGTGAACAGACAACACCAAACCATTTGTGTTGTTGAAGACATCATGGATGTTATGGCCATTGAAAACACTGGTCAATACAATGGGGTTTATCATGTTTTGGGCGGCTTAATCTCTCCCATTGATGGCGTTGGCCCAGAAGACCTCAATCTTGATGCCTTAATCAATCGCTTAGAAGGCGATGCTGTACAAGAAATCATTATGGCCCTTAATGCCAATGTTGAGGGTGACACAACAGCTTTTTACATTGCTCGAAGACTTCAAAACACATCTGTAAAATTAAGCACCATCAGTAAGGGTATTTCCGTCGGTAGCGAATTGGAATACACAGATGAAATTACTTTAGGCAGATCGCTTATTGCCCGTGTCCCTTATCAAATTTAAAGCTTTATGAATTTGGACTTATATGTCCTATTTTCTGTTTCTAAATTGAGCAAATAAAGCCCTGCTTTAAGCTGCACACATGGTATTGCTTTAGCTTGATTGAGCGTGCTCTGTAAAACGATTTTTCCTGTAATATCAGTAATAATAACTTGGCCTTCAAAATCGCCAGCAATTTGTAATTCATCAGTAACTGGCATCGGATACAACAACAGGGTATGGGAATCATTTAAATCAATAATTGATTGTTTGTTTTTCGAGCAATATACTGGCATATGGGTAAACATCGTATCAGCACAACCACTGCTGTCTTTTACATACAAAGCGATTGCGTATAGGCCAGTATCTTTATAAGTATGCTGAGTAATAAGCGGTGCCATTCCAGACACATTATCGCCATATTGCCACCAAGCATTGAGGGGTTGCTTAGAACATTTAGCTGTGAATTGTTTGGTCCAACAATCAGCTAGGCTCAATGTATCCATTGAAAGTATAGATAAAGGGCAAGGCAAATTGGAAACACAATCTACATTAACTTGAACATTGGCGGTATCTGCACAACCAATGGAGTCTTGAACAATCATTTTTGCTTGGTATTGGCCATTCTTGAAATAAGTATGGGTGGCAAATGTGGTGTTGGCGCTGTCTCCATCTCCGAAAAGCCATACTTTGCGCTTGGCATTTGCACTGATCCATGCCACAAATTCGTAGTCTCGACAATTATAACTAACGGTATCATATGAATAAATACCAATTTCACTCAAATCACAAGGATTGCTGCAGTTAACCGTAAAGGGCAAGCACAAAGAATCTGCACAACCATTGATGTCTTGGATTTTGCCACAAACCGTGTAAGTAGCATTTTTATTATAGGCATTATGCGGTTTAAAACAACCACAGCTATTGCCATCGCCATATGTCCACTTATAGGAAGCTGGTGTTCCGCCAGAGTATTTATATTTAAAATACAAATGATTACAATTACTCAATACGGTATCAAGATAGATGCTATCTAAAGACAAAGTGCAAGGCGTTTGGGCTTTTAATGCACTTGCCAAAAGCAGGAGTAAAAACAATGTAAGTATTGATTTAAATCTCTTCATGATAATTAAATGATAGCATGGTGGCTGAGTTCCGAGATGAATCGACTCACAGGAAAGCCCATCACATTATAATAGCAGCCCTCTATTTTTTTAATGCCTACATAACCTATAAACTCTTGAATACCATAGGCACCTGCTTTATCTAATGGAGAATAGGTATCTAAATAATAGTCTATCATAGATTCGCTGAGTGCATTAAAATGCACGTCACTTGCTTCAGAAAAAACGATTTCCTTTGACTCAGTTCTAACACAAACCGCCGAATAAACAGTGTGTTTAGAGCCAGATAATTCCATAAGCATGGCTTTGGCTTCTACTATTGTATTGGGTTTATTCAATACATGGTCATTGATCCAAACAACAGTATCAGCGGTTACTAACAATTCATTGGCTTTAAGTGTTTGATCAAAGGCCCTGCTTTTTTTAACTGCTAAAAACTCTGGTATGGCTTGCGCTTTGAGTTGTTCATTAAAATCTTCTTCGACATCTATATCAACAAAATCAACTTTAAACCCGCTATCAACGAGCAATTGTCTGCGTCTTGGGCTTTTAGAGGCCAAAAGTAATTGTGGCGTGAAAAACGAATTAGTCATTAGGCAAAAATCAAGGTAATAACACCAGCAAACATGATGTATTTAAGCCATTTGCTTGACACTTGAAACTCATGTTTTTGATGGGTTTTGGAGATATGATTAATGAACAATAAAAGTAAGACTGTAATAAGGCCCATGAAAATAGAAGCCAAATACAAATCTAAGCCCCAAGCCAAAAAGGCATATAG
>Ga0255137_1000259_pt1 | contig 17990 bp, 13 predicted proteins | sample Law_Atlam_RepC_8_FD_188548 | JGI IMG/M metagenome (GOLD analysis project Ga0255137, IMG submission 188548) | Freshwater microbial communities from St. Lawrence River, New York, United States - Law_Atlam_RepC_8d | ecosystem: Environmental > Aquatic > Freshwater > River | place: USA: New York... | reverse complement strand
GCGTAGCACGTTTTCACATGCTACGCCTTACATATGGTGGCCTGGGACGGAATCGAACCATCGACACGCGGATTTTCAATCCGCTGCTCTACCAACTGAGCTACCGGGCCGGAGCAGAAATTATAGCAGAGCCAATGGGGTCTTTTTGAAGGAAGTTCAGACAAATCAAACGAGGCGCTTGCTGCGGGACAAATCAACGCCCAACTGCTTGAGTTTTCTGTAGAGGTGCGTACGCTCGAGACCCGTCTTTTCGGCCACCTTGGTCATGGAACCTGCTTCGTGGGCGAGATGGAACTCAAAATAAGCCTTCTCAAACGCATCGCGCGCTTCGCGCAGTGGGCGATCAAGGTCGAAGGTTTGCTGGACCGCCAGCGCCGCACCGATCGCTTCACCGTTTGCCAAAGCAGATGACAAGGTCACTGCTTGCGATGCAGAGGCGGAAGCCACCGCCTGCTTCACTTGGTCACGGGCCAGACCCTGCTCTACAGCGGTCAGCAGTTTTTGCAAGGTGATGGGTTTTTCCAGAAAGGCGTGTGCGCCAATCTTGACCGCATCAACCGCCGTGTCGATGGTGGCGTGTCCGCTCATCATGATGACGGGCATATTGAGCAAGCCCGCCGTTGCCCACTCTTTCAAGAGCGTGACGCCATCGGTGTCCGGCATCCAGATGTCCAACAGCACGAGATCGGGACGCATGCGCAGACGCACTTCACGAGCCATGGCTGCATTTTCGGCGAGTTCAACTTGATGCCCCTCGTCAAACAGGATTTCTGAGAGCAGGTCACGTATGCCCAGCTCATCGTCAACCACCAAAATATTTGCCATAGTGTCTGTCTTGTCTCTGTTCAATGGGCGGGCTGATGCGTGTTACCCACCGTGGATTCCAGTGCGAATGATAACGAGACTTGAGCACCTTTGATTTCGCCATCCTGCATCACGTTGCCAAGCTCTATTTTGGCGGCATGTTCGTCGGCAATTTTCTTCACCACCGCCAACCCTAAACCGGTACCTTTGGCCTTGGTCGTGACATACGGTTCAAACGCACGCTTGAGAATATTGGGCTCGAAGCCGGGGCCTGTATCGGTCACGATCAAGCGAACCCGGTTGCGCGAAGCATGCCATTCGGTACGCAAACCCACCCGAGCGTCTTGTGGCACCACGCCTTTGACCTCACACGCGTCTTGTGCGTTTTGAAGCAGGTTGTGAATCACCTGCCTGAGCTGCTGCTCGTCACCCAAGATCGGGGGGCATGCAGGGTCCAGCGCAGTGATCACAGGCGCACGTGGAATTTGATCGGCGGGTTCGTTGATGTACAAGACCATCAAATCTGAAATCAGCGCATTGAGCTGCACAGGCTTCAGATCGGCCGAGGGCAGTCGGGCGTAGTCACGGAACTCGTTGACCAAGCGCTTCATGGCGTCCACCTGGTCCACGATGGTTTTAACCGATTTGTGGAGCACCGCATCGTCCTGCGCATCAAGCTTGCCAATCAGTTTGCGCTGCAGTCTCTCTGCAGACAGCTGTATCGGGGTCAGCGGATTCTTGATTTCATGGGCCAGGCGTCTGGCCACCTCACCCCAGGCTTGCGCGCGTTCTGCAGAAACGATTTCAGAAATGTCATCGAACACCAACAGGCGCATGCCATCCGGCAGCACAGCACCACGGGCCAGCAAGGTCACCGCGGTTTCGGTCAAACCCTGACCTGTGGCGTGGATCTCGAAAGATTTTTGCCAATGGTCCAGCTCGTGTGCATCCTTGTCCAAGCGCAACATCGCAAACTGGTCCGCCACACCTTGGGCAAAACTTTCCAGCCCGGGCAATTGAGTCAAAGGCAAGCCTTGGTGTGCCGCCACGGGCACACGCAAGATGCGTGTTGCACCAGGGTTAGCCGACTGGATCACGCCCTGCGCGTCGAGCACCATGACGCCCGCCGTCAGGTTATCGAGGATGGTTTGCAAATTGCCCCGCGCCGTGTCCAACTGCACCAGACTGCGCTGCACATGGGTTCTGGCGTCCAGCAGCTGCTGCGTCATGTCTGCAAAAGAGCGGGTCAAACCACCGAGTTCATCCTTGCCTTGCAAGGCCAGCTTGGGTGTCAGATCGCCAGAAGCCACCTGACGCATGCCGTGCGCCAGCAAAAGCAGCGGCCGCGCCAACTGATTGCCCAAGACCACGGCCAGCAAGATGGCTCCCAGCACCGCCAGAAACAAGCTGAGGGTCAAGGTGCCGATGTACATGCGGCGCAGGCCTTCGCGTGCAAGAGCCCGCTCTTGGTATTCACGATAGGCCGCCTGCACTTCCAGCGCGTTGTTGACCAACGTTGGCGGCAAGTCTTGCGTCACTTGAAGCAGGCGTCTGTCTTCGTCGAATGCGAGTCCTGTTTGAGGCAACAAGACCAGCACCTTGATGCGGCCCTTGTCACTGCCGGGCGTGGCTTCGTCAAAACCCTCGACCCATTCAACGCTGCCTTTTTGACGTGCATCCTTGAGTTGTTGAAGCGGGGGGCGTTCGGGGCGAATCTGGAATCGGGATTGACCGGCACTGGCCACCATGCGACCACTCGCCGTCCAGAGCACCGCATCACTGACACCGATCTGTTCCCGCATTTTTTCCAGCGCGATACCGGCACTCACATCGGGCACATCACTCAATTGCGTCGCAGCGACTCGGGCTTGCTTGGACAGGTCGGTGCTCAATGTGTCGAGTGTGGCCCGCCCTAGGTTCAAACCGGCCACCAACGCCGCCTCGACTTTCACGTCAAACCAGCTCTCGATCGAGCGCGAGACAAACTGGTAAGACACCACGTAGATCAGCACGCCTGGCACCACGCCCACCAGCGCAAAGATGCCTGCGAGCTTGACCAGCAATCGGGAGCCAAATTGACCACGCCTCAATCGCAACAGCAGCTTGACGGCGCCCCACAAGATGGTGATCAACAAACCACTGGCCACCACGGCATTGATCAGTGCCAACCATTCGTAATTCTGGTTGTACCTTTCTCGATTGCCTGTGGCTTGGGTCATCAGCACCAGCAGGCCCAATCCAATCACCACCATCGCCAGTGCGCCCAGGCCCAGCAACCAGCGGCTGGCGCGCGATGCCCTCAGCGCCTGCATTTCCGACCGGTTGATCGACAGCCCCATCTCAGCGCACCATGTCTGCGGTCAGGCGCAACTGCCGCGCCACGGACACATTCCATTCGGACTGGTTGCCGGCAGCGATCTGGAAAGGCCTCGGCAACTGCGAAATGTCCAGCCGGAAACGGTAAGTCAGGTATTGACGCGCCTCCGCGTCCAGTTCGGCCATGTCAGCCACTTTCCAGCCCGATTGCCGCCGAACCACATCCAAGGCTTCAGAGAGGGTCTCGAAATTTTGTGAGATGCTGCCCGCCAAACCTGTGCCTGAAATCGGTTCGTTCGAGACGTTCAAGCGCCAACGCCGTGTCAAAGGCTGAAAAGCAAGCCGGTAATAACGGGTCGCTGCGCCCACTTTGCGGTCATACCAATACCAGCGGTCTCGCAAGACCTCGGCCTCAGCCACAAAGTGCACCGCCAGCCCTTTGACCAAGGCGTCTTCCACAGCAGGTCCCAGTTCAAGTTTCAGCTGCGCCGTCAGGTACAGCGCTGCTTCACGCCGCTCGGCGCGCAACTCGGTCAGCTCCGCCGTGGAGCTTTGCGCCCAGGCAGAAGACGTGACAAACAGCCAGGCGCCTAAAGCCCAGCCGCACCAGCGCCAAGGCTCAGCCCAGGCGCTTTTCCAGCAATGCGTAATAAAACCCGTCATGTTCACCCAGTGGATTGTGCTCGACTGGCAGGCTCCCCGGGGGCTGCCCGGGTATCAAATGCCCTGGAGAAGGCCGCATTAAGGCGTCGGTGTTGCGCTGAAGAAACGCTTGCACCATCTCGTCGCCCTCGGCTTTGAAGACCGAACAAGTGCAATACAGCAGGCGCCCACCCGGCTTGACCAAGGGCCAAAGCGCTTTGAGCAGCGCTGCCTGGGTGCGGGCCAATTGCGCGCTGTCCGTGGGACGGCGCAGCCAGCGCACATCCGGGTGCCTGCGCACAATGCCCGAAGCCGTGCAAGGCGCGTCCAGCAAAACCGCGTCAAACAGCACGCCATCCCACCAGGATGCAGGCTCTCCAGCATCGGCCGCCTTTACTTGGGCGGGCAGCCCCAAACGCTGCAAATTCTGATGGATGCGCTCACAGCGCGCCGCGTCCACGTCCAGCGCCAGCACTTGCGCCTGGGGACAAACCTCGAGCAGATGCCCGGTTTTTCCACCCGGCGCGGCACAAGCGTCCAGAATTCGCCATGGTTTGGCGACATCCAGACCTTGCATCAACAGCGGCGCGGCCACTTGGGCCGCAGCGTCCTGCACCGAAACATGCCCCGCTGAAAAACCAGGCAACTGGTGCACGGGCACCGCCTTGACCAATTGCAAGCCCTGTGCACCCACGGGCTTGGACTGCAGCCCTATGGCCTGAAGTTGCTCTTGATAAGCGGCGACGCTGTGATGGCGGGTGTTCACCCGCAGAGTCATGGGCGCAGCTTGTTGTGCCTGCGTCAAGAGCAGCTGCCAATGCAAGGGGTGGTCTGTTTGCAAACGCTCCACCCACCAGCGCGGATGGTTCCATTGGGCCTGAAGGTCTGGGTTGGTTTGCAGAACCAAGGCCTCTCGTTCGCGCATGAAGCGTCGCAAACAGGCGTTGATGAACCCGCTTTGAGCTTGGGTGCTCCTCTGCTTGCGCGCGGCTTCCACCGTCTGGTTGACCAATGTATGGATGGGGTAAGGCGCATCCTCATCGCGCCAGCACAAGGCCAATGCGGCGCACAACAAAGCGTCTACCGCTGGCGGTGGGATTTTGGCCGCCAAGCGCTCACGCAAGGCCGTGGCACGCCCGAGTTGCCTGAGCACCTGAAAACTCAAAGCCTGCACACCAGGCCGCAACTCGTGTGGCACGCTGTCAAGCTGTGCGGTCAGCGACCGACCCTGACGTGTCGCCTGCACAGCCGCCGCCGTGGCTTGCAGCAGACGCCACAACGGTGCTGACTGAGCCATTGTGCGGGGGGCCTGGGACGGGTCGTTTGCTGTCATCGTTGCTTTCAGGCGGGGCTCAAGCGGCCCCCATGGACAAATCCATCCGCATCGCGGGTTGAAGTTTCAAGCGCCTGGCCAGCCAGGAAGCTGGGCGCATGGCCAAGGCCTCGTTGTAAGCGACTGCGGCCACGTGGTAGGGGATGAGCGCTGCAGGCAGCGTTTGCCGCATGCGATTCAAGGCGATTTCCAGGTCTGGCTTGACCGCATCGTTTTCCGTTTGCAACATGCGTCGGATTTCGGCCACCACTTTTTGGTGCTGCACCAAAACCTGCTTTTGACTTTCTGCATCGAGCGCTTGCAAACGTGCTTGAGACAAGGCTTCCAGCAACTCATCGCACGCTGACTGCAGGGCTTGTAGATCATCGGCCCCCTCTGCCCCAGCCATGGACTGTCGGGCGGCAATGCCGCCTTGCATGCGAACCACCAGGCGCAGCCAAACCGCATCGACACTGCTCCATTGCCGAACCACCTCGGCACGCAAACGCACCAGACGGTTGTGCGCGCCCACCGCCCAAAACACAGCGATGGCCAGCAGCAGACCCAAAATCAACGCCCCCATGCTTTCACCTCTTTCGATTCCTCGCCATAAAAACAGCCCCTGACCGCCAAACGGTGCAGGGGCTGTTCACGTTGTTCACCAGACGAAGGGTGAACGCGTCACTCAGGCAGCTTCGCCTGCATCGGTGACGGTGTCTTCGGTCGCAGGACCCGCCAGATCGGCGGCCTCAGCGTCTGCAATGGCGCGACGCTCGGCGTCGTCCATGGCATCCTTGACCTTGCGGGCCTGGTGGTAAGCCAAGCCGGTACCAGCAGGAATCAAGCGGCCCACGATCACGTTTTCCTTCAGACCACGCAGCTCGTCGCGCTTGCCCATGATGGCCGCCTCGGTCAACACACGGGTCGTTTCCTGGAAGGAAGCGGCCGAGATGAACGAGTCGGTCGACAAGGAAGCCTTCGTGATACCCAGCAGCAAGTTGCTGAAAGTCGCGGGAATCTTGCCTTCACGCAGCAGAGCATCGTTGGTGTTGAGCATTTCGGAGCGCTCCACCTGCTCACCGGAGATGTAGTTGGAGTCACCGGCGCTCTCGACCACCACACGACGCAACATCTGACGAACAATCACTTCAATGTGCTTGTCGTTGATCTTCACGCCTTGCAAACGGTACACGTCCTGCACTTCGTCCACGATGTAGCGGGCCAGCTCTTCGATGCCCAACAGACGCAAGATGTCTTGTGGGTCGGCCGGGCCGTCCACAATGCTCTCGCCCTTGTTGACCACTTGGCCTTCGTGCACCAGGATGTTCTTCTCTTTGGGGATCAGTTCATCCCAGACCTTGCCTTCAGGGTCGGTGATCTGCAAGCGGACCTTGCCTTTGGTTTCCTTGCCGAACGACACGGTACCGGTGATCTCGGCCAGCATGCCCTTGTCTTTGGGGGTGCGGGCTTCGAACAGTTCGGCCACACGGGGCAAACCGCCGGTGATGTCTCGTGTCTTCTGACCTTCGACCGGGATACGGGCCAGCACTTCGCCTGGGCCCACGTCCATGCCGTCGCGCACCTGGATCAGCGAGCCGATCTGGAAACCAATCGTCACCGAGTGGTCGGTGCCGGGGATCTTGACTTCTTTGCCTTGCGCGTCGATCAGTTTGACTTGGGGGCGGACGACCTTGGCCGCGCCGCGGCGCTTGGGGTCAATGACCACCAAGGTGGACAAACCCGTGACTTCGTCGAGCTGCTTGGCCACGGTCAAGCCTTCTTCGATGTTCTCGAACTTCACCTGACCGGCGAATTCCGTGATGATCGGGCGGGTCAATGGGTCCCAGTTGGCCAAAATGGTGCCGGCCTTGATGGTCTGGTCGGCCTTGACCGACAAGATGGCACCGTAAGGCACCTTGTGACGCTCACGCTCACGGCCATGCTCGTGGATCACGATTTCGCCAGAACGGGAAATCACCACCAGCTCGCCCTTGGAGTTGGTCACATAGCGCATCGTGGCATTGAAGCCGATGATGCCGTTGGACTTGGCTTCCACGCTAGAGGCCACCGCTGCACGCGAAGCCGCACCACCGATGTGGAAAGTCCGCATGGTCAGCTGCGTGCCGGGCTCGCCAATCGACTGAGCGGCAATCACACCCACGGCTTCGCCGTTGTTCACCAGACCACCACGGCCCAGATCGCGGCCATAGCACTTGGCGCACAAACCAAAGCGGGTCTCGCAAGTCAATGCGGTACGGACCTTGACTTCGTCGACGCCAGCGGCTTCGAGTTCGTCGATCAGGTCTTCCTCGAGCATCACGCCCGCAGCAGCCAGAACAGCACGTGTTTCGGGGTGCAACACATCTTCGGCCACGGTGCGGCCCAGGATACGGTCGCGCAGCGATTCGATCACTTCACCGCCTTCAACGATCGCGCGCATCAGCGAGCCATCCGAAGTGCCGCAATCGAGCTCGGTCACCACCAAGTCTTGGGTCACATCCACCAGACGACGGGTCAGGTAACCTGAGTTGGCAGTCTTCAAAGCCGTGTCGGCCAGACCCTTACGGGCACCGTGTGTCGAGATGAAGTACTGCAACACGTTCAGACCTTCACGGAAGTTCGCCGTGATGGGGGTCTCGATGATGGAGCCGTCAGGTTTGGCCATCAGGCCACGCATACCGGCCAGCTGGCGAATCTGCGCTGCAGAACCGCGCGCACCGGAGTCGGCCATCATGTAAATCGAGTTGAACGATTCCTGATCGACTTCCTTGCCGTGACGGTCAATGGTCTTTTCCTTGCGCAACTGGTCCATCATCACCTTGGAGACGACGTCACCGGCTTTGCCCCAGATGTCCACCACCTTGTTGTAGCGCTCGCCAGCGGTCACGAGACCGGAGACGTATTGCTGTTCGATGTCGCGGACTTCTTTTTCGGCGGCTTCGATGATGGCAGGCTTCTCAGGCGGCACCAGCATGTCGTCGATGCCGATCGAGATACCGGCGCGTGTGGCCAGACGGAAACCGTTTTGCAACAGTTTGTCGGCAAACACCACGGTCTCTTTCAGACCGCACTTGCGGAACGATGTGTTGATCAGCTTGGAGATTTCCTTTTTCTTCAGCGCCTTGTTCAAGTTGCTGAAGGGCAGGCCCTTGGGCAGGATCTCGGACAGCAAGGCGCGGCCCACGGTGGTTTCCACCATCGACACCGACGGGATGAATTCACCGGTGGCTTTGTCCTTGGTCCATTCGGTCATGCGAACGTTGATCTTGGCGGTCAACTCCACGGCACCGGCGTCCAGAGCACGCTGCACTTCACCGATGTCGGAGAAGATCAGGCCTTCACCTTTGGCATTGATTCGGTCGCGGGTCGCGTAGTACAGACCCAGCACCACGTCCTGCGAAGGAACAATGGAAGGCTCGCCCGACGCGGGGAACAGGATGTTGTTCGAAGCCAGCATCAGGGTGCGGGCTTCCATCTGGGCTTCCACCGACAGGGGCACGTGAACGGCCATCTGGTCACCGTCGAAGTCGGCGTTGAAGGCCGCGCAAACGAGGGGGTGCAACTGAATGGCTTTGCCTTCGATCAGCAAGGGCTCAAACGCCTGGATACCCAAACGGTGCAGCGTCGGCGCACGGTTGAGCATCACGGGGTGCTCTTTGATGACCTCTTCCAGGATGTCCCACACCACCGGGGTGCCGGCTTCGACTTCTTTCTTGGCGGCCTTGATGGTGGTCGCGATGCCCATGGCTTCGAGACGCGCAAAGATGAAGGGCTTGAACAACTCAATCGCCATCAACTTGGGCAGACCGCACTGGTGCAGCTTGAGGGTTGGGCCCACGGTGATCACGGAACGACCGGAGTAGTCCACGCGCTTGCCCAGCAAGTTCTGACGGAAACGACCGCTCTTGCCTTTGATCATGTCGGCCAAGGACTTCAGGGCGCGCTTGTTGGCACCGGTCATGGCCTTGCCACGGCGGCCGTTGTCCAGCAAGCTGTCCACGGCTTCTTGCAGCATCCGCTTTTCGTTGCGGGCAATGATTTCAGGGGCCTTCAATTCCAGCAGACGGCGCAGACGGCTGTTGCGGTTGATGACGCGGCGGTACAGGTCGTTCAGGTCGGAGGTCGCAAAGCGGCCACCGTCCAGCGGCACCAGCGGACGCAGGTCCGGTGGCAACACGGGCAGCACTTCGAGCACCATCCAGCCGGGCTTGATGCCCGACTTCTTGAAGGCTTCCAGCACTTTGAGGCGCTTGGAGTTTTTCTTGACCTTCAATTCGGAGCCGGTCAGATCGCCACGCAGACGCTCGATTTCGCTTTCGATGTCGATGCCTTCGAGCAACTCGCGGATGCCTTCGGCGCCCATCTTGGCGGTGAATTCGTCACCGTATTCCTTGACCTTGGCGTCGTAGTCGTCCTCGGACATGATGCTGAATTTCTTCAGCGGGGTCATGCCGGGGTCGGTCACCACGTAAGCTTCAAAGTAAAGCACGCGCTCGATATCGCGCAGCGTCATGTCGAGCACCAGGCCCAGACGCGAAGGCAGCGACTTCAGGAACCAGATGTGGGCGCAAGGCGCGGCCAGGTCGATGTGGCCCATGCGCTCGCGACGCACTTTGGTCTGTGTGACTTCAACGCCGCACTTCTCGCAGATCACGCCACGGTGCTTGAGGCGTTTGTACTTGCCGCACAGGCATTCGTAGTCTTTGATGGGGCCAAAAATCTTGGCGCAAAACAGACCATCGCGCTCAGGCTTGAAGGTACGGTAGTTGATGGTTTCCGGCTTTTTCACTTCGCCGAAAGACCACGAACGGATCTTCTCGGGCGATGCCAGACCGATGCGGATGGCATCGAAGTGGTCATCGGGCGTGAACTGCTTGAACAGGTCGAGTAGTGATTTCATGGTTTGAACCCTTTGCCTGTGAATTAAGAACGCTCGAGCTCGATGTCAAGGCCCAGCGAACGGATTTCCTTGACCAGCACGTTGAACGACTCGGGCATGCCCGCTTCGATGGAGTGTTCGCCTTTGACAATGCTCTCGTACACCTTGGTACGGCCTTGCACGTCGTCCGACTTGACGGTGAGCATCTCTTGCAGAACATAAGAAGCGCCATAGGCTTCGAGCGCCCAAACTTCCATCTCACCAAAACGCTGACCACCGAACTGCGCTTTACCACCCAGCGGCTGCTGCGTGACCAAGCTGTAAGGACCGGTCGAGCGGGCGTGCATCTTGTCGTCCACCAGGTGGTGCAACTTCAGGAAGTGCATGTAGCCAATGGTGGTTGGGCGGTCAAAGGCATCGCCCGTGCGACCGTCGAACAAGTTCGCTTGTGTGCGTGTGGCTGTCAGACCTTTGGCCTTGGCCAAGTCATCGGGGTAAGCCAAGTGCAACATCGCGCGGATTTCTTCTTCGGCTGCACCGTCGAACACGGGCGTGGCGAAGGGGAAGCCTTCTTTGAGGTTGTCGGCCATGGCCAACACTTCATCGTCCGTCAGCTGCGACAAGTCTTCCTTGCGGCCCATGCTGTTGTACAACTGCTCGAACAGCTTGCGCAGCTCGGCAATCTTTTCCAGACGCTGGGTTTCGGCTTGCAGCATGTTGCCAATGCGCTGACCAATGCCCTTGCCTGCCCAGCCCAGGTGGACTTCCAGCACCTGACCCACGTTCATGCGCGAAGGCACGCCCAGCGGGTTCAGCACGATGTCGGCAGGTGTGCCGTCGGCCATGTAAGGCATGTCTTCGACAGGCACGATCTTGGAGACCACACCCTTGTTGCCGTGACGGCCGGCCATCTTGTCGCCAGGCTGCAAGCGGCGTTTGACGGCCAGATACACCTTGACCATTTTGAGCACGCCAGCTGGCAACTCGTCGCCTTGTGTGAGCTTCTTGCGCTTTTCTTCGAACGACAAGTCGAAGCTGTGGCGGGTCTGCTCCAGCGAGTTCTTGATCGACTCGAGCTGCATGGCCACATCGTCTTCTGCAGGACGAATGTCGAACCAGTGGAACTTCTCGACCGAGGCCATGTAGGCCTTGTCGATCTTGGTGCCTTTGGCCAGTTTTTGAGGACCACCGTTGGCCACGCGGCCCACCAGCAGTTTCTCAATGCGGTCAAATGCGTCGGCTTCCACAATGCGCAGCTGGTCGTTCAAGTCCAGACGGAAACGCTTGAGTTCGTCGTCAATGATCTGCTGGGCACGCTTGTCGCGCTGAATGCCTTCGCGGGTGAACACCTGCACGTCGATCACAGTGCCTTGCGAGCCCTGGTCCACGCGCAGCGAGGTGTCTTTCACGTCGGAAGCCTTCTCGCCGAAGATGGCGCGCAGCAGCTTCTCTTCAGGGGTGAGGGTCGTTTCGCCCTTGGGGGTGACCTTGCCGACCAACACGTCGCCGGGCTGCACTTCGGCACCCACGTAGATGATGCCGGAGTCGTCGAGGCGACCCAGCTGCTGCTCGGACAGGTTGGGGATATCGCGTGAAATTTCTTCAGCGCCCAACTTGGTGTCGCGGGCCATGACCACGAGTTCTTCGATGTGGATCGAGGTGTAGCGGTCTTCGGCTACCACGCGCTCGCTGATCAAGATGGAGTCTTCGAAGTTGTAGCCGTTCCAGGGCATGAAGGCGATCAGCATGTTCTGACCGATGGCGATTTCGCCCAGGTCGGTCGATGCGCCGTCGGCGATCACGTCACCCTTGGCCAGCTTGTCGCCACGCTTGACGATGGGGCGCTGGTGGATGTTGGTGTTCTGGTTGGAACGCTGGTATTTGATCAGGTTGTAGATGTCCACACCGACTTCACCTGCCACCGCCTCTGCGTCGTTGACGCGGATCACGATGCGGGTTGCGTCCACATAGTCCACGATGCCGCCACGCGTGGCAGTCACCACAGTGCCGGAGTCGACCGCTGCGACGCGCTCGATGCCGGTACCGACCATGGGCTTTTCAGGGCGCAGCACAGGCACGGCCTGACGCGACATGTTGGCGCCCATCAAAGCGCGGTTGGCGTCATCGTGCTCGAGGAACGGCACCAACGATGCGGCCACGGACACGATCTGGGCGGGCGACACGTCCATGTACTGGATGCGCTCGGCACCACACAGGATGGATTCGCCTTTTTCACGGGCAGAAACCAGGTCACCGGTCAGCTTGCCATCCTTGTCCAAGGCCGCATTGGCCTGGGCAATGACGTATTTGCCTTCTTCGATGGCCGACAGGTAGTCGATGTCCATCGTGACTTTGCCATCGACCACGCGGCGGTAGGGGGTTTCGATGAAACCGTACTCGTTCAGTCGGGCGTACAACGCCAGCGAGTTGATCAGACCGATGTTCGGGCCTTCGGGTGTTTCAATCGGGCACACACGACCGTAGTGGGTCACGTGCACGTCGCGCACTTCAAAGCCTGCACGCTCGCGGGTCAAACCACCTGGGCCCAAGGCCGACACGCGGCGCTTGTGGGTGATCTCGGCCAGCGGGTTGGTCTGGTCCATGAACTGCGACAGTTGCGAAGCACCGAAGAACTCTTTCAGGGCTGCAGAAATCGGCTTGGAGTTGATCAGGTCGTGCGGCATGAGCGGCTCTTGCTCGGCCTGACCCAAACGCTCTTTGACGGCTTTTTCGATGCGTGCCAAACCGGTGCGGTACTGGTTTTCGGCCAATTCGCCGACGCAACGCACGCGGCGGTTGCCCAGGTGATCGATGTCATCGACTTCGCCGTTGCCGTTGCGCAAGTCCACCAGGATCTTGACCACGGCGAGGATGTCCTCGTTGGTCAGCACCATGGGGCCTGTGGAGTCGGGGCGACCCACGCGGGCGTTGAACTTCATGCGACCCACGCGCGACAGGTCGTAGGTGTCGGGGTTGTAGAACAAGCGCTGGAACAGGGCTTGCACAGCGTCTTCGGTCGGCGGCTCGCCAGGGCGCATCATGCGGTAGATGGCCACGCGGGCGGCGAATTCGTCTACGGTTTCGTCGATGCGCAGGGTTTGCGAGATGTACGCGCCCTGATCGAGTTCGTTCGTGTAAATGCAAGGCAGGTCCTGCACACCGGCGCTGCGCAGCTTTTTCAGCAAGGCTTCGGTCAACTCTTCGTTGGCCTTGGCAATGATTTCACCGGTGTCGGCATCGACGATGCTGCGAGCGACCACGCGGCCGATCAGGAAATCTTCGGGCACGCTGATGTGCGTGGTACCCGATTGCTCGAGTTCACGGGTATGGCGCACAGTGATGCGCTTGTCTTTGGCCACCACCACCTTACCGGATTTGTCGGTGATGTCGAAACGGGCCACTTCACCGCGCAGACGCTCGGCCACAAATTCCATTTGTGCGCCACTGTCCATCAAGCGGAAGTTGTCGTTGACAAAGAAGTTCGCCAGGATGGATTCGGGGGTCAGACCGATGGCCTTGAGCAGAATCGATACCGGCATCTTGCGGCGACGGTCCACACGGAAGTACAGGATGTCTTTCGGGTCAAATTCGAAGTCGAGCCAAGAGCCGCGGTAAGGAATGATGCGTGCCGAAAACAGCAGCTTGCCCGAGCTGTGAGTCTTGCCCTTGTCGTGCTCGAAGAACACACCAGGCGAGCGGTGCAACTGGGACACGATCACACGCTCGGTGCCGTTGATGATGAAAGAGCCTTTGTCGGTCATCAAGGGCACTTCGCCCATGTAGACCTCTTGCTCCTTGACTTCCTTGACCACTTTGTTTTGCGAGGTCGAAGAGTCACGGTCGTAAATGATGAGTTGCACACGGGCACGCACAGCCGACGAGAAAGTCAGACCACGGGTCTGGCACTCGCGCACGTCAAACGCAGGTTTGGCCAGGTTGTACTCGACGAACTTCATCTCCACAAAACCATTGTGGGACACGATCGGGAAGGCCGACTCAAATGCGGCCTGCAGGCCTTCGTGTGTGCGTTTGGATGGAACCACCCCCGCCTGCAAGAAGGACGTGTAAGCGTCTTTTTGCATTTGCAGCAGGTAAGGAACTTCGAGCACGCTTTCGCGGCTGCCGAAACTTTTGCGGATTCGCTTGCGTTCGGTGTATGAATAGGCCATGAGATCTCCGGGCTTGATCTTTCAGAACTGTATGTTGAGCGAGCTGTTGCACTCTCTCAACGGGCTTGGCGGCTGGCCTCTACCAGCGTTGGCGGACGATTGCGCATTGCACGCAACCCGAACCAAGGGTCTTCTGCAGTCGGGTCAGAAAACACTGGAAAGTAGACTTATTCAAATCCACTTTCCGGTGTTTCGCTCAAACACTGAAAAACAGCTCAACAAGGGCTGCTTTTCGGTGTGCTCTTCAAGCACCAAAGGCTGGAGGCCCTTGCGGGCACTCCAGCCTTGGAACAAAACCGAATTACTTGAGTTCGGCCTTGGCGCCGGCTTCTTCCAGCTTCTTCTTGGCTGCTTCAGCGTCAGCTTTTGGCAGGCCTTCTTTGACAGCCTTGGGAGCGCCGTCCACCAGGTCTTTGGCTTCTTTCAAGCCCAGACCGGTGATTTCGCGCACAGCCTTGATCACGGACACTTTGTTGGCGCCAGCTTCGACCAGAACGACGTTGAAGTCGGTCTTCTCTTCAGCGGCAGCACCACCGGCGGCAGCGCCACCAGCAGCAGGAGCGGCCATAGCAGCAGCGCTCACACCAAACTTCTCTTCGATGGCTTTCACCAGCTCGTTGAGTTCCATGACCGTCATGCTGTCCAGCGCGGTCAAAAATGCGTCTTTATCGAATGCCATTTTGATTTCCTAACAATTGGTTAAAACACGAACGCTGGCCTTAAGCGGCAACAGCTTCGCCTTCGCCTTTTTTGGCCGCCAGAGCGCCCAACACCACGGCGGTGCGGGACATTGGCGACATCAGCAAGCCACACAACTGAGCCAGCAACACTTCTTTCGAAGGAATGTTGGCCAATTGCTTAACGCCGTTCACGTCCAAGGCTTTGCCTGCAAATGCACCTGCGCGAATGACCAACTTGTCGTTGGTTTTCGCAAAGTCAGCCACCACTTTCGCGGCGGCCACTGCATCTTCAGAGAAGCCATAGATCAGCGGACCGGTCATCTGGTCGGCGACAACTTCAAACTGCGTACCTGTCACAGCACGGCGAGCCAAGGTGTTTTTCAACACGCTCAGCGAAACGCCGAGGCTGCGAGCTTTGACGCGCAGGTTGGTCATGTCAGCGACCGTGATACCACGGTATTCCGCCATCACAAGCGTTTGAGCTTTAGCGGCGAGGTCGGTCACTTCGGTGATGACCGCTTCTTTCTCACTGCGATTCAGACTCAAGGTCTACTCCTTTGTATGTGTTGTTCGGGTTGCCCCTTAAACACGCCTATTTGCAGCGACCAACTGTTTTGGATCTTCATCCATCTGCAGCGGGATCGCCATCTGCGTTGGCCCAAAACTTCAAGAACCCTTGAGGTTTTGTTGATTAAGCACACGGGGTGTGCACCAACGGTCTTGGATGGCCCGTTGATCTTTTCCAAGATCAACGGCCCACCACATTGAGACAGACTCTCGCCCGTCTCAAATTCTTGCCATCAAGCTGCGATGGTTTGTGTGTCGACGCGAACGCCCACACCCATGGTCGAAGACACGGCCACTTTGCGCAGGTAAACACCTTTGCTGGTTGCAGGCTTGGCTTTGACCAAAGCTTCCACCAGCGCAGCCAAGTTGCCTTGCAACTTGTCGGTGTCGAACGAACGACGACCGATGGTGCCGTGCACGATACCGGCTTTGTCCACACGGAATTGCACTTGACCGGCTTTGGCGTTCTTCACAGCCGTGGCCACATCAGGGGTGACAGTGCCGACTTTGGGGTTGGGCATCAGGCCACGTGGGCCCAAAATTTGACCCAAAGTACCCACAACGCGCATCGCGTCAGGCGCAGCAATCACCACGTCGAAAGGCATATCGCCAGCTTTCACACGGGCAGCCAGATCGTCCATGCCGACCACGTCGGCACCAGCGGCCTTGGCTTCTTCAGCCTTGGCGCCTTGGGCGAACACAGCCACACGGGCGGTTTTGCCGGTGCCGTTGGGCAACACGACAGCGCCACGGACCACTTGGTCGGATTTCTTGGCATCGATGCCCAGCTGCACAGCCACGTCGATGGACTCATCGAATTTGGCTGTTGCGCACTCTTTGACGATGGTCAAGGCGTCTGCCAATGGGTACAGCTTCAAGCTGTCCACTTTGCCAGCAAGGGCTTTTTGTTTTTTGGTGAGCTTGGACATTTACACGCCCTCCACATTCACGCCCATGGAACGGGCAGTACCAGCGATGGTGCGAACGGCTGCATCCAGGTCGGCTGCAGTCAGGTCCTTCATCTTGGTTTTGGCGATTTCTTCGAGCTGAGCGCGGGTGATCTTGCCGACCTTTTCCAGACCTGGCTTGGTCGAAGCCTTGTCGATCTTGATGGACTTCTTGATCAAGGTCGCGGCAGGAGGCGTCTTGATGATGAAGGTGAAGGATTTGTCTGCAAACGCTGTGATGACCACAGGCAATGGCAGGCCCGGCTCAACGCCTTGGGTCTGGGCGTTGAACGCCTTGCAGAATTCCATGATGTTCAAACCACGCTGGCCCAGTGCAGGGCCAATGGGTGGTGATGGATTGGCTTTACCAGCTGGCACTTGCAGCTTGATGAAGCCGACGATTTTTTTCGCCATGCTTTTCTCCTTGCGGGTTGTAACGCTTTGGACCATCAGGCCCTCGGCTCCCCGGGGTTAACGACTCTGAAATATTGCCGGGCACCGAGTCGGTAAGTGCCTGACAGAATTTTTTAAACCGATCAGGTCTTTTCGACTTGACCGAATTCCAACTCAACGGGGGTGGCGCGACCAAAAATGGTGACGGACACACGCATCTTGTTGCGCTCGTAATTGACTTCTTCGACCGTGCCGTTGAAGTCAGTGAAAGGGCCTTCCTTGACGCGGATGTATTCACCCACCTCGAACTCCACCTTGTGACGTGGTTTGTCCGTGCCTTCTTGCATCTGGCTCACGATTTTCTGAACATCTGCTTCAGAAATTGGCGCGGGGCGGTTTTTAGCGCCACCCACAAAACCCGTCACCTTGTTGGTGTGCTTGACCAAGTGCCAGGTCTCATCGTCCATCACCATTTCCACCAGCACATAGCCGGGGAAAAACTTGCGCTCGGTGGTGCGTTTTTGACCGTTTTTGACTTCGACCACTTCTTCGGTGGGCACCAAAATACGACCAAATTTGGACTCCATGCCCGAACGGGCGATGCGCTCAATGATGTTGCGCTCGACGGCTTTTTCCATGCCCGAATAGGCATGAACCACGTACCACTTCAGGTCTGGGTTGGTCGAGGAGCCCGCCATTGGGGCGTTGACTACAGCATCGTTCATTATTTTTTCCACCCAAGAATCAGATCGTAGAAAACCCATTCCAGAGTTTTGTCGGTGAGCCACAAGAACAAAGCCATCACCACCACAAAGGCAAAGACATAAGCCGTGATCTGCATGGCCTCTTTACGCTCGGGCCAGACCACCTTTTTGACTTCGCGAACAGCATCGCGGCCGAAAGCCACCAATTGACGTCCGGACTCGGAGGTGAAAAACACCGCCACACTGGCAGCCAAACCTGCGAGCAACCCCGCCCATTGCGCCAAGCTGCCTTTGCCAGCCAACATGTAGAAGGCCACCAATGCAGCAATGACCAATGCGCCAGCCAATGCCAGACGCATCTTGTCACCAGCAGCATTCACAGTTTGAACTTCAGACGTTGCCATACGGCTTGAAACCTTTGTTGAGCCCTCGCTCACGAAGACCCTTATCAGACAAGGAAGCCCGCTAGGGTCTAGCGGGCTTGAAAATCCACCTTTTCAGGTGGCAGGGGCAGTAGGAATCGAACCTACAACCTTCGGTTTTGGAGACCGACGCTCTGCCAATTGAGCTATACCCC
>Ga0255137_1000256_pt1 | contig 18106 bp, 15 predicted proteins | sample Law_Atlam_RepC_8_FD_188548 | JGI IMG/M metagenome (GOLD analysis project Ga0255137, IMG submission 188548) | Freshwater microbial communities from St. Lawrence River, New York, United States - Law_Atlam_RepC_8d | ecosystem: Environmental > Aquatic > Freshwater > River | place: USA: New York... | reverse complement strand
GGCCATCCAAAGGCCCAGCATTCGTCGGCCGCCAAACGCCGCCTCGATGGGGCGTCCGAACATCCAAATACCCAACCCGTTGAAGAACAGATGGGGGAAACCGCCATGCAAGAATTGGAAGGTCACCAGCTGCCAAACCCAACCCGATTGCCAAACGCTGCTGGACAGGGCCCCGTGCTGCTGCAGCGACAGGCCCAGGTAGGCTTTGGCAATTTCGTCCGCGGCGAAGACCACCACCAAGGCGATGAGGAGCATCACCGTCCAAGAGAGACGCGTTCCGTGGTCCTCTTCCCGCATGTAATCCCGATCTGAGAGCATTGCGTTTAACGATAGTCTGAGCTGGGCCCATTTTCCAATGCGGATCCACTCGCGCCGAATTCACCGCGTGCTGAGCCAGAGATTCCGCTGAAGCGCTAGGGCGACGGCCAAGCCTCCGATAAAGCCTCCGAGATGGGCTAGATGAGCAATGGGACCCACCACAAAGACGGCACCCAAGGCGCTGATGACGATCCCTCCCAATAGAACAAACTTCGCCCGGATCTCCATCGGAATGACGAAAAATAGCAGCACCCTCAGACGTTCCTCAGAGTGCAACGCTCCGAGGGCTGCCAATAAACCGCACAATCCTGCTGATGCACCCACTACGGGTACTCCAAAGGAATCCGGCATCATCCAAGCGCCCACCATATGAAGAATGCCGCCCAGAGTTCCGCTGGCGAGGTAGAGCAGGACGAAACGCCACCGCCCCAGGGTCGTCTCCATAACAGGACCCAACGAGTTCAGCAGAAGGAGATTCATGCCCAAGTGAATCCAGCCCCCATGCAGGAACTGAAAGCTCAGGCATTGCCACCAGGCTCCCCGTTGCAACCCTTCGAGGCTCAGGGCGTAATTCAATTCAAACCAATGCCGACGGCCGGGATCGACCCAGTCGAGCCATTGCTCGTAGGCGAAGAACACCAGATTCAGCGCAATCAACACCCGGGTCGCTCCTCGCTCCAACGGCAGCGGCTCCCTGCGTGGAGGCAGCAAGGGGGGAGGAGATTTCATGACGGCTGAGGAAGCGGCCGAGGAATTCAGTCTACCGACACCATCGCCTTGATGACCCCGGTCTCGGGTTTCAACCAAGAGGGAAACTGACCAATCATTTCTCCGAAGGCCGAGCGATGGGTGATCCACGGCCGGGTGTCGATCCGACGCGCATCGATGTGGCCGATGATGCTACGGAAATCCTCTGGGAGAGCATTGCGGCTTCCCAGAATGCTCAGTTCCCGGCGATGCAAAATCGGGGCATGGGGGAAACTCAAATCAGCCTGAGTAATTCCCACATACACCAAACGTCCGGCAAACGCGCAGAAGCCCAGTGCCTGGCTCATGGATTTGTTAGACCCGGTGGCATCGATGACTACCTCGGCCCCGTTGCCGTCGGTCAGCGTCTCGACCGCTGTGAACTCGGAGCCGTCGGCCCGGGTCAGTACGGTGTCGGTCACTCCCATGACGTCTCGGACGAAGGCCAGGCGTTGCTCGTTCATGTCCATCACCACCGTCCGAGCCCCGCTGAGTTTGGCGAACTCGATGACACTCAATCCAATCGGACCGGCCCCGATCACCAGGACCGTCTCGCCCGGCTTCGGCGCGGCGCGGAACACAGCATGACTGCCAATGGCGAGGGTCTCGACGAGCGCCAACTGTTCGAAATCTAGAGAAGGCCCCACATGGAGTTTGCGAGCTGGGACCGTGTAGTATCGCCGAAGGCCTCCGTCGCAATGCACGCCCAGGGTCTGGTTGTGATGACAACAATTGGTGTGACCCCGGCGACAGGCATGGCAGTGCTGGCAATTCAGGTAGGGCTCGACGCTGCACCGATCTCCGGGACGCACGTTCGTGACCCCGTCGCCGACGCTCACCACTTCGACGCCCAGTTCATGCCCAGGAATCCGCGGGTAGGAGAAGAAGGGCATCTTGCCCAAGTAACCTCCGAGGTCGGTGCCACAAATGCCCACTTGATGAACGCGGACCACGGCCTCACCCGGACCGGGAGCGGAGGGTTCGTCGATATCGATGACCCGGAATGATCCGGGCTTTTCCAGTTGAATGGCCTTCATACGCGGGGATTAGGTCGCGGATCGATGGGCGATGTCCGCGGGTTCAACAACTGAAGGGAAACCCCGCCTGCGAGGCGAGAAAATCGTTCCAGATTGCCAACCACGATTCTGTTGACGCCCCACAGCCAATGGAACAGCTTAATCATAACCCCAATGAAATTGTTGTCCCAAACCCATCGACCCCCTCGCTGTGGCTTCACGCTCATCGAGTTGCTCGTCGTCATCGCCATCATCGCCATTTTGGCCGGCATGCTCCTGCCTGCACTGGGCAAAGCCAAATCCAAGACCCTTGGCATCCAGTGCATGAACAACAACAAGCAGATGATGATGGCTTGGCGACTGTACGCCGACGATAATCAGGGTCTGCTTGTCAAATCTCTGGCTGGCGGACCCGAGGACAACTTGCGTGTCCTGCTAGTGGCTGGAAGCGCCAGCGATTCTCCGACCAACACCATCGACAAGAGCCCCCTGATGAAATACCTGGGCAACACTCGCGAGGTTTGGAGATGCCCCGCAGATCGAACGACTCGAATTGAAGCCGGCAAGAAGGTTCCGCGGGTCAGAAGCCAATCGATGAGTCAGGTGTTTGATTATGGTGGGTGGTTGCCGGCGCCTCCGTACAAGACTTACGGGCGACTGGACCACATTGTGAATCCAACCATGACTTGGGTGTTGGTGGACGAGCATCCCGACAGCATCAACGACGCGGCCTGTGCTGTTCAAATGGTGCAGCCAGATGCTAAGTCCGGAAATATCATCGACTTCCCGGCTGCCTATCACAACGGAGCCGCGGGCTTCTCCTTTGCTGATGGCCATTCGGAGATTCATCGGTGGGTTGGCAGCAAGATCCGAACATTCGGCCGAGGCAGCAACACCGGGTTGAATGTCCCAGCGGGAGATTCCCTCGTCGACGCGAAATGGTGGTCGAGTGTGACCACCGTGGGTCCGGGTTATCAGTGAGAACGGTCCGATAAGACACCCGGACCCAGACCATCCGGATCAAAAAAACGGGAGTGGAAGGCGCTGAGCCCCACTCCCGTTTTTCTTGGTTTACTCCCAATGCCCGCGAGCGAGCTCCATTATTTCTTGGCCTTGGTCGCCTTGACCTTGGCTTGGGGCTTTTCGGGGATCGACGGCTGAGACTTCTGTTGCCAGTCGGCGATCGCTTCATTGGCCCAGATGTCTGCAATGGTCTGACGGCGACGCACCACCGAGGTCTTCTTGCCGTGGACCAAGATCTCAGTCGGCAATGACCGACTGTTGTAGTTGGAACCCATCACCGACCCGTAGGCGCCGGCGCTTAACAGCGCGAGGGTGTCGCCTTCCCCGACCTTCGGCAGCGGACGATCCTTGGCGAAGTAGTCACCACTCTCGCAAACCGGCCCGACCACGTCGGACGACACCTTAGCCCCAGCCTTCTTCGTCAGCGGCACGATTTCATGGAAGCTGTCGTAAAAAGCGGGCCGGATGAGATCGTTCATCGCGGCATCCACGATGACGAAGTTCTTCTTGCCGGTCTTCTTGATGTACTCGACCCGGGTGACCAAGGCGCCCGCGTTGCCGCTCATAAACCGACCCGGTTCGAGGAGAATCTTCAGGCCCAAGGGCTTGAGGAGCGGGATCAGCGTCTTTGCATACAAGTCCGGAGTGAGGATCTCCCGGCCAGCAGCAGTCTTCCACCAGGCAGCGTCGCCCGAGGCAAGGGCATCCTGATAAACAATGCCAATGCCGCCCCCGATACTGAAGAAGTCGAATCCATGGCGGGCATTGAGCTTGGTCACCAGCGGCGCGACCTTCTCGACGGCCTGCCGGAAAGGCTCAACATCGGTCAACTGGGAACCGATGTGCATTTGCAAACCCCGGAGGCGGATGTTGGGGAGCTTGGCAGCCCGAGCGTAGACGGCCTCGATAGATTCAAACTGGATGCCGAACTTGTTGTCGTAAGTGCCAGTGGTGATCTTGGCGTGCGTGTGAGCATCGACGTTCGGATTTACCCGCACGGCCACCGGGGCGATTTTCTTGAGCTTCAACGCCACCTTGCTGATGCGCGCCAACTCAGCCTCGGATTCGACATTGAAGCTATAAATACCCTGCTTCAGAGCGAACGTGATCTCCTCCTCGGTCTTGCCCACTCCAGCAAAGACGCATTTGCCAGGATCACCGCCAGCGGCAATGACTCGCTGAATCTCACCAGCACTCACCGTGTCGAACCCGCCTCCGAGGTCCGCGAAAGTGCGGATCACAGCGAGATTGGAGTTGGACTTCATAGCGAAGCAGATCAGGTGATCCACGGACGCCAATGCGGTATCGAGCTTGGAGTAGTGGTCGGACAGGGTGGCCTGTGAATACACGTAAAGCGGAGTTCCGTGCTTTTGGACTAGGTCCGAAAGCGGGACATCCTCGCAGAAGAGTTCCCGACCGACATAGCGAAACGAATGCATCGACGGGTTTTGTGCCACAGAGCAGACCCGGAGATCAACCGCGACCCTAGTCTTCGACTCCAGTATATGAAAAAAGGCGGCAGGAAACCCGCCGCCTTTATTGGCTCTTGAATAGCTCCGGCTCTAATCCGGACCGAGATGGGTTAGGCTCCCATGCCGTCTTCGAAGCTGCCGCCTGCCTGCGGGAAACAGAGATTTTTGGCGACGTAGGCAATGCCATCGGCCGAACAGAAATCCAGAGCCTTGTGAGCGCTCTCGGCCTCGACCACCAGCGGGGCTGATTCGCAGCCGTGCAGCTTGCAGTAGCGGTCTTGGTAGCCCACGGCCAAAAGGAGCTCAACGTAGCGCTGCATGTTGAGGTCACCGCTGCCGAGGTCGGTAAACTGCATGGCCCGACGGGTCCAGTTGGACTCCATAGTCCGCAGCGGGAATCCCGGGCGGATGACGAAGTTTTTCACGTGGGCGGCATAGATGTATTTGCCGACTTTTAAGAAACGACTCTCCCACGATTCACCTTCCCAGCAGTGAGACGGATCGGCGTTCACCGCAAGGCACGGATCGTTGTCGCAAATTTGCACCAGCATCAGGAAGTCGTCGGCCGTCATGGCGGCCGTGCCGGGATGGATTTCGTGGCACAACTTCAGACCTAGACTGTTGGCGTGCTTGCGCAGCTTGGCCGTCTTCTTGACGAAGCGCTCTTGGCCTTCCTTGACCAAATCAAAACCAGATCCCCCCCAGAAACCCCAGGGATAACCGCTGGCCAGTTCCCAACCGAAGGCCACGCCCCAGAACATGGGCATGGACTTCACGCCGAGATCGGCTGAGAGATCCATCAACTTGAGGAGGTACTTCTCGTGCCAGGCCTCGATCTTTTCGGGCGACAGCTTGGCGACATCGGGTGCGATGAAGGGGTTTCCGGACTTCGTGCCGGTCCAGGCACTGGTGTGCACCCAGAACGGACAGTGGGAGGAGATACCGTCCAAGCGCATGCCCCGGCCATTGAAGGCGGCGGCGATGTCCTTGGCCTTTCGGAAGCCACCCTTGCCGTCGCCCAACATGTAGTTGCTGGGCTGTGCACCGGCTGCACCGGCGTTCTTGGCATAGTCGAGGAACTGCTCTAGGGACTTCGCGCCGTGCTGGGCGCCTTCGATCGAAGCGTGGTAGGCGTTGGGCATAAAAATAGTGTCGATAAAAATACCGGTCGATGGACGGAGTTGGAACTAACCGCTGGAACCAATGCAGGCAAATCGAAACCGCCAGATTCTGTTTTTTCCAACAAAGACGAGCCGGTGATTCAATGGGAAATCTCTAGGCAAAGCAGGTGAGCCCGATCCCTGAAGAAGAACCGACCGAGAGCCAACGCAGGCAGGGCTCGTGCCCCTGAAACCCCGGCCTGGAATCGACCCTTTTCGATGGGCTTCTCCGGGTTGGCTTCCAAAACGCGCACTTCTCCACTCTCCATCAGCAGTACGAGTTTTCGACCGGCTGCCAAAACCGATCCTGATCCGGCCCGCTCCAACGACCATCGGACCTTTCCGGAGCTCGCCTCGATGCAGCGGAAGTCGGGACCCGATTCCTGGCGTCCATGGAATCCATACAGGAAACCATTCACCAACACCGGCGTGGCAAAATGGGAAGAGAGCGACTCGTCACCCGACCACGCGGGCCGAAGGGTCTTTCCATCGGGTTTGAGCAAGATGGCCCCAACGCCATAGCTGGAGGTCATAAAGACTCCGTCCCCCACGGCAATGGGCGAGGCGGCATTCACACTGGCATGCATGCGAGCCCGCCATGGAAACCGAGAGCGCTCCGCCCCATTGGCCGGATCCAGCACCAACAAACCGGCGCGGTTGAAACACAGGACTTCTTGCTGACCGCCGCGCGTTCGCGGCACCGGGGAGCCATATCCGGCTTCATCGGTTCCCGCCTTCCACAGCACCCGACCGTCACTGACCGCAAAAGCCACCACGCAGGCCTCCGGACCACCCACCTGAACGATTAGCCGATCGCCGAGCAACAGCGGTGAGCTGCCAAAACCGAAGAAGCCAGACTCGGCTCCAAACCGCTCCGCGCAGTCCACCTGCCAGAGAAGACGACCCTCGGTCGCCGAAACAGCCCGGAGCTTTCCAGAGGCACCCAGGGCAAACACCCGTTGGTGATCTGCTGCTGGAGTGGCCGAGGGACCTTCAGTCCCACCAAACTGAGCCGAATACGACGTGGGCAAGGCGTGTTTCCACCGCAAACTTCCATCCGTCACGTGATAGGCCGACAGCACCTCTTGGCCCTCCGAGCGGTGAAACAAGTACACGCAATTGGACACCACCACCGGACCACTGAATCCCTCGCCGACGGCAGCCTTCCAGCGCAATGGCCAGCCTTCCTTGGGCACGACATCCAAAATTGTCGAAGGACTGTGCCCATCGCGGGTGGGGCCCAGGAATTGCGGCCAGTCTGCAGCAGCCGAAGCCGAAGGAACGGCCACGCTGAGAAAGGCTAGGACGAAGGCGAAGAGTCGGACAGAGCAGCGGATCATGGGGACAGGCGCTTCAAAGGGTTGCCTTCGGATGAAACTCCCACAGCCGGCGCCTGTCCATGGGGTTTGGGTTTGGTCAGCGCTCATGGTCAGCACTCGGTATCGACCGTCTGTGCTTTCAACGTTCCGGATAAGCCCCACCGAAGACAACGTGAGGTCTTCAAAGGCAACCCGACTTACTTCTTGTCGGCCCCGGTCACGTCAATGGCCATGGAGATTTTGTTGGCACCGGCCGCCTTGATGGTGTCGAGGACCCGGAGCACGTTGCCATGGGTCGTCTGATAATCCGGCTTCAGATAAAACGGATAGTTGGTATTCGAGGCCACCTTGGCCTCCACGCGTCCGGCTAATTCCGAAAAGGGAAGCAGCTGGCCACCCACCTTCAAGTCACCGTCGCGATCGATGACGATTTCCATCATGTCCGGCTTCTCCGACGATTTCGGGGCGACGGCCGACGGCAGGTCCATTTGCAAGGTGCGCAGCCGGTTCATGGTCAGGGTGACCATCATGAAGGCGGCCAAGAGGAAGAACATCACGTCGATCAATGGGATGATCTCGACGCGGGCCTTCTTGACGGAGGTGGTGGAACCCAGATGCATGGAACGAAATCGGTCTACTGGCTGTTGCGTTCGGCTTCTTTGGTCACGAACGACACCCGAGTAAAACGGGCCGAACGCACCTGCTGAAGCACCCCACCGACGGCCCGGTAGGGAGCGGATTTGTCGCCGGTGATAAACACCGGCGTCTTAGGATTCTGTTTGTATCGGGAGTTCAGTTCCTGAACGAGCGCCGCGGTGTCCACGATATTGGTACCGATGGCGACGGTGCCGTCCTTCTCGACACCAATGTTGATGACGTCTGGCTTGAAGTCGTCGGTCGCCTTTTTGGCGTCGATAAGTTCCATCGGACGCGTCTTCGACTGCTGCAGGCTCAAGGAAACCATCATGAACGCCGCCAGGAGGAAGAACATCACATCGATGAGGGGCACGATTTCGATGCGTGCCTTCTTCATCGGGATGGGCGATGAGAACTTCCCTCGCTTCCCGCTGGTTGATGCGGCACTGCGGCCGCCGCCGCCTCCAGCCATAGGTCAGGGGTTTTTGGCTGCGATTTCGCGGCGGAAGGCAACTGTGTCAAAGCCATCCTGCTTGGCCTGAGTGACCATGACCTCGACGTTGGTCGCGGCGGTCTCTAGGTCGAACTTCAGCTTCTCCATCATCTCATTGTAAATGTTGAGAAAGAAGACGCCGATAATGGCGAGGCCCAGACCGGCGGCCGTGGCGATGAGTGCCTCGCCGATGCCGCCCTGGATCTCGGTCATGGCGCCGGCGATGCTCGACTCACCCATCTTTTGGAAGGAACCCATGATGCCGGTCACCGTGCCCAGCAATCCGAGGAGCGGCGCCAGGGTGATGCACGTGTCGATGAGCACCATGAATCGGCCCGCGCGTTTGATTTCCATACCCGCGGCCACTTGAAGCGCCCCCTGCAAGGAGCCGTGCATGTGAGTCAAACCGTGGTAGATCATGCGAACCACCGGATCGTTGGATCCCTGCGTCTGGACCACAGCCGCCTTGAAGTCGCTGTTTTCCATAGCCCCCAAGGTGTTTTCCAGTTGGGTCATATTGCGACGACGCCCGAGGAGAAACCAAAATACTCCGCGCTCAGCGACGACCGCAAACAGGATAATGGCAACAAGAGCGATCGGATACATGATCGGTCCGCCCTTGGTGAAGTATTCGGCTAGGGTATTTGCGAGCATTGTAGCGTCAGTCGTATGGGTTAAAAAAGCTGCGGTCGGGGAGTGAGCGTTAAATCCAGGGTCTTAGTCTTAGGTTAGGATATCACCGAAGGCGGTATTCGAAGGGAATGATCCAGTCTCCGGCATCCTCAGGGCGGAAACGCCAAAGTCTGCGAACATGCTGACGAAAGGCATTGTCTAATGTGGAGCTTCCGGAAGAGGCCAAAAGCTTCAACTCCGAGATCCCACCCGTGGCATCAATCGTGACTAAATACTCTCCAGCTCCGGTTTCCCCACGTAATTGCGCTTCCCGGGGGTAGGACGGTTGTGGCGTGAACCGTCCGGTACCCGCCCCCTTGCCCGACTCGAAACGACGCGGTCCCGTCGGAGCCGCCGACACGTTGCGGCGGGTCTCCCGTGGCGGAGGCACGGCGAAGTTCGGATCCTTGGAAATAATCACCGGACCCTTCACTTCAACCGCAAAAGCAACAGTGGCATCGGCCGGTGCCACCACGATCGCCGGCACCGAGACCGGTTCAGCCGGGGCCGGCTCGTCTGGGGGAGTATCGTCCTCGGAGGCGACTTGCTGCTGGAGCTCCTGTTTGAATTCACGGATTTCAACCGGTTGAACCACCTCGTCTGCCGTGAACTTCTGGACAACCAATCCCGGGGGATGAGCAATTCCGAACACGCCGCCCGCAAGGAAGAGCGCACACACCGTGTTCATCCAAATCAGGCGACGACCGTTGTCTTCAGCAGCCTGCGGAAGACTGGATCGATACAACTCGGATCGTAGCGTGTAAATGGAACCCGCTCTGACCGTCGCAAAAGCGGCTCTCATGATGACCAATCCCTCCCGAAAAAAGGGCGATCGCGGTGCGGGTGACCATCATATCCTAGGCGTTGAAGGTCTGCGCGAGACGGTGTGCGTCGGCCAAGCCCCTCGGCCTTATTTCGACCGGAGATTCGACCGGAGATTCGAACGGGGATAAGCACCCAAAGCGGGCGTTGCTGGACCCAACCCAACTGAAAAAAACCTTGAGCCCAAGCTCTCAAGAGACCGGTATCACCGGTCTTGGAACAGACAACTTGTAAAAATTGAGCCAGATATCTCATTTCTTAGGCCTTTGTCCCTCAAAGCGGACTTTGTGCCATCCAAACGAATCGTGGGAATGTTGAACTGTGATTAAAATTCATCGTTCGGCAACGTTTTGGTGGGGTCGCGCTCGAGGTCAGTAAAGATCTCCGACGTTAACAGCTCTTCGGCTAGGAAACTCTTGGTCTCAATTGCGCGGAGTCAAGACCACCTGGGTCCCGGTCAGGATATCGTGCAAGGCGCGCTGTTCCGGGGCCAAGACCATGAGGTACCCCAAACCGAAGCTAAGAATGCTGAGCAATTCAGCACAGTAGCGGCGGAAGGCGCCTCCATAACCGAGCGGCACGCCGTCGAGGGTGACCACGCTGAGGCCTAGCAGCCGTTTCCCGGGAGTGGCTCCGAAGCGCCCCTGAAATCCCACGCTGTAGACGAGGCTCACTGATGTGTAGATCGCCGTGAAAATCAGTTGGAACCTCAACAGCAGCCAAAGATCGGGCTGAGCATCGCCGGTCAACTCCAACTGCCCCTGCACCTGCTGCACAAGCGCCTGAAGCGATTCACGCCAGGGCATCACCACCAAGTTCACTAAAAACAGAATGACCATCCAGTCGGCCACGAAGGCCACCAGGCGGGGCACAAACCCAGCTCGGTAGAAAGCCGGAGCCGACGGTGCTTCGGCCTCGATTTCCCGACGGGGCAGATCCCAGACCAACTCATGACGGGCCGAAGCCGCGAGCCAGCGTTCATCGGCCTCGCTCCAAACCAACGTCGCTGGACCCAACCGCCCATCCTGGGACCATTCGCGCAATTCCTCCAGCGAACCGGAGTATTCGCGGCCATCGGAACCAATCATCGTGTAAGGTGAAGACATGTGCGAGGCCGCTGAGATAGTGCCTCTGTGCAGAATCAGCAACCGACTTCATGATTGAAGATATTTAACGCGTTGCGGTTGAAACCGTCTCCAGTTCCGGGTGTCCTTGGTTTCAGCGTCGCTTCCACCCTCATGAATCCCTCCGACTATCCAGCCGTTTCCGTCGCCGCGATCGAACAATTGACCGCCCGGCGACAGGCGTTGGTGGAGCAAATTGGCAAGGCCGTGATCGGGCAGCAGGAGATTATCGACAACACCTTGCTGACCCTGTTTGCCGGAGGCCATGCATTGATCACCGGTGTCCCGGGTCTGGCAAAAACATTGCTGATTCGCTCCCTCAGTCAGGCGGTGGACCTCCAGTTCAACCGCATTCAGTTCACCCCCGACCTGATGCCCAGCGACATCACCGGCACCGACGTCCTGGAAGAAGATCCGGAATCGGGACGGAGACGACAGGTGTTCCTGCCTGGACCTGTGTTCGCCAACCTCGTCTTGGCCGATGAGATCAACCGGACTCCGCCCAAGACCCAGGCTGCAATGCTCGAAACCATGCAGGAACGGCAAGTGACCGTTGGCGGGAAGACCTACCCGCTGCCGAAGCCGTTCCATGTGTTCGCCACCCAGAATCCGATCGAACAAGAGGGCACCTACGTGCTGCCCGAGGCCCAAGCCGATCGGTTCATGTTTTGCCTCAACACAACCTATCCCTCCCGGTCCGACGAAGAACGCGTGGTGCGGGAAACGACCGGTACTTCGCAACCGATCATCACTCCGGTGATCACCGGACCTGAACTCATCGAAGCGCAGAAACTGGTGCGCAGTGTTCCCGTCAGTGACGAGGTAATCGCCTATGCGGTGAGGCTGGTCTCTCGCACTCGGCCTGAGACACCGGAAGCCCCATCCTACATTCGCGAGTTTGTGCGTTGGGGAGCCAGCCCCCGTGCCTCTCAGTTCCTGGTGCTGGGGGCCAAGGCCAACGCAGCAACCACCGGCCGCCTCTGCGCAGACGAAGAGGGAATACGGCGTGTGGCCCGACAAGTTTTGCGCCACCGCATTAATCCCAACTTCAATGCCCGCGCCCAGAAGGTCGATGTGGAGACTTTAATCGACCGCCTTTTGAAGGACGTTCCGATCCGGTAATTCGTGGCCCTTGCCAGACTTGTTGAAACCATGTCCACACACCTCCCAATCGACTCGCGCTTGCTGGCGTCGGTGGAAGACCTGCCGCTCTTGGCCAGGACCGTCGTGGAAGGTTTTCTCGATGGACTTCACCGCAGTCCGTTCCTCGGCTACTCGACGGAGTTCGCCAGTTACCGCCAGTACGTTCAGGGCGACAATCTCCGCCACCTCGACTGGAAGGTCTGGGCTCGGAGTGACGCGCTCTACGTCAAACAGTTCGAGGACGACACCAACTACCGCGGGCAAATCTACCTCGACACCTCGGCCTCCATGGATTTCGGGACCGGGCCAGCCCACAAGTTCACCTTCGGCCGACTGCTAGCAGCCGCACTCGCCCACTTGATGATCCAGCAGCGGGATGCGCCCGGACTGGTTCTCTTCGGACCAGACAGCCGTCAGGCGATCCCTTGCGCCAACTCCCGAAACCAGGCCCTAGAACTTTTCGCCGCTCTGGCCCGTGCTCAGGCGGGCGGCCAGACGGTATTGGGTCAGGACCTCTTCGGGATCGTCCAAGCTGTGGTGCGCCGTGGTCTCTCCGTAGTCATTTCCGATTTTTTCACCATCGATGATTCGGGCTTTGAACTGCTGCGCCAACTCCATGCCCACCGTCAAGAAACCCTCGTCTTTCACCTCCTGTCTCCGGAAGAGCTAGAGCTACCCGAGACCGGGGAATGGGTTTTGGAAGACAGCGAAACGGGCGAAGAACGCGTCGTCCATCTGGACGAGGCACGCGAAGGATATCGTCAACGTCTGGAAGCCTTTTGCGATCGGTTAAAGAACGCGTGCGACGGGTACGAATTCGACTACGTGCGCCTTTCGACCGGCAAGCCCCTCGATCAGGCTCTCATGGCCTACCTCGACCGCAGGGGGTACCTGTGAATCACCTCAACGAGGCACTGCCCACTCACTGACACCCGGCATGCCCTTCTTGTTTACTCATGCCTTCCTGCTGTCTGCCCTCGCAGGCTTGGGGATTCCCGTACTGCTGCACCTCCTGCTCAAGCAGCGCAATCCGCGGATGAAGGTGAGCACGCTGCGCTTCTTCGAGGTCGTGCACACCCGCAGCTCCTCCCGACGCAAACTCAAGAACCTGCTGCTGTTGCTTCTCCGGTTGCTGGTCTTCGCGCTCATCGTCCTCGCCTTCGCCCGGCCCTACCTCCCGGAGGGCTGGAGCGGACAACCGCGACCCAAGCGCCAAGATGTGATCCTAGTGCTCGACCGATCCCTGAGCCTGCGGGCCACCGATTCTGGCAAACCCCGCTGGCCCGCCGCATTGGCGGAGGCCCGCCGAGTCCTCGCCACCTTGATCGAGGGCGATCGGGCTGCGCTGATCGGGATCGGGGAACGCGCCGAGATTCTTTCGGGTTTTGGGCCACCCTCCCTGATTCTGGATCGACTGAAGGATCTCCAACCCACCGCCAGTCGAGGCGATACAGCCGACGCCCTTCGGGAGGCCCTGTCACTTGTGGCGACGCTTAATTTACCCGGCACTGCCTCTGTCATCGTCATCGGCGACCTCCAGCGGACCGGGGCTGAACAACTCAACCGCGTTTCCCTCCCTCGATGGCTGCCGATCCGATTTATTCGGGTCGGGCCTGCGGTCTCACCCAATGTGGCCATCACCGATCTGCGACTTCCCGCCGAACCTAACGGAGCGCTGTCGATGATCATCGCCAATTACGGAGACCAGCCGGTGCAAAATCACACGGTTCGGTGCATCCTCGATGGGCAGACCCTTTCCGAAATCTCCTTCTCCAGAGGAGCCGGTGTCTCGGATTCCTTGGAATGGAAACTGCCGCGGCTCACAGCCGGTTGGCATGAGGCTGAAGTCCAATTGAACGGAACCGACGCGTTGGCTGAGGATAATGTTCGCCGACTGGCTTTCCAGGTGCCGGAACGCATCCGCGTCGTCGCCGTCGAAAATCGCAGCCAGGTAAGATCGTTCGAAGAGCAAACCTTCTTTGTAGCCGCCGCCCTAGACCCGTTCTTCGGCTCCACCAATTCGGGCCAAGGGAGCTTCGTGGTAGACATCCTCCGCCCAGAAGCATTGGCGGCAGCCCTAGCACCCAACGGCACAAAACCACGCCCCGACGTGGTGCTGCTGCCGGCGATGCGATCGCTTCCGGGTGACGCCGTCGCCGCACTCAACGCCTGGGTGGATCAAGGCGGTGGAATCTTCTTCTTCGGCGGCGACTCCCTAGAACCCTCCCGCTTCAATGCTGAGTTTGGCGCGCTGTCTCCGGCGCAATGGGGCTCGCCGGTTTCGGCCGACGCCGAAGTACCTTGGCGCATCGGTGCTTTCGACCGGACCAGCCCCGTCTTCCGTCCCTTCACAGAGGCACGGTCCGGCGGACCTGCCGTCGCTGAATTCACCCGTCGACACGCGGTGACCGCCTCTCCACAGAGCACCGTGCTGGCACGCTTCGACGACGGCCACCCCTTCCTCTTAGGCCGTTCTGTAGGCCGGGGCGCAGTGCTCTTGGCCAACACCTCGGCCGACACCGCATGGACGGACTGGCCCAAACACAAAAGCTTCGTTCCGTGGGTCATGGCGGCCGTCACCTGGCTGGCCGACCATGGCGACGAACGCCTTCTGAGATCCTCCGATCCGCTCATCACCGGTACCGAGGGACGGATCCAGTGGGGCAACGGAAGTGCTGGCCTCAACACTCCGTCTATTCCATCCGCGGCGGCGATCCCGGAGGCGCTCACCGCGGCCTCGGCGACCGCTGTTACACCCACAACAGCAGCCCAAACAACCTTTGCCCGGTTCCGCCTGCAGGTGCGACCCGCCGCCTCAGGTCCGCCACCGGCACTGGAAGTTCGATCCGATGGCACCGCGGTTTTCGAAGTCCCGATTTCTGGATTTTACAGCGTCAGCGATGATTCCGGCCGGGAACGATGGCGTTTGGCTGCCAATCCACCGCCCATCGAATCGGACCTCGCCGCCTGGGATCCCTCCGCCGCAGAAGGGCTCCTAGCACGTCGTACCGATGCTGAATCGGATCTGCCGCCTGGATGGTTCGGCAACGAACCTGGCCGACAAGAATGGTGGCGCATCTTGCTCGCGGCGGCCCTGGCACTGCTGCTCATCGAAACCGTTGTCGCCAACCGCTCTACCCCATGAACACACCCGCCGATCAAGCCCGCAGGCAACTGGCCCAAACCGCCGGACGCAAGGACGCCGCGCGACGCACCGGTGCGGTCGCGGCCATGGTGGCCGGACTGCTCTTGGGTTCGCTGGCGGTGATGCTTGTCGACTATAAGCTCCTGCTGCCAACCGGGGTACGGGTCTTGGCCTGGTTGGGCCTCCTGCTGGGCCTGGCACTCGGACTGCGCCAATGGTTGCGCCTGCGCCGGCAGGCAACTCCCCTGAAGGAGGCTGCCCTCGACCTGGAGTCGACCCGGCCCGAACTCGGATGCGAAGTGTCCACGGCCGCCGAATACCTGTCGGGTGTCCGGACACCCACGGGGGCCTACGAATCAGAGTTGGCGAGCGCCCTCAGTCAACGCGCGGCTCAGGTAGCCCACAGCGAGGAGGTTCCCTACTTACGGCGGCTGGGTCTCCCTGGGCTCCTCTTCGGAGGCTGCGTGCTGGCGGCCCTGGTGGGGTTCTTAATCTTGGCGCCGCAATCAGGCACGGCCCTGCTGCGAACCCTCGCCCCATGGTCGGAGGCCCGCTTCACCCAGTTGGTGGTCGAACCCGCGGGTGGCGAATTCCCGGTGGGCCACAGTCTGACCCTCACCCACCGCCTCTCGGGCCGAATCCCCCAGTCCGTAGAATACCAATGGCGCTCCGAAGGCGACGCGGACTGGCTGCGTCTATCGGTGCCGGTGCTTTCCAATGCGGTCGCGTTCCAGACCCTGACGGTGACCACATCGGGTACCTTCCGCATCCGCGCCGGTGACACCCTCTCCCCGATTTATTCCCTGGTGGCCTACGTCCCACCCGAAGTGGCTCGCCTGTCGGTTCGGCTCATTTCTCCGGCCTATTCCGGCCTTCCAGAACTGCGCCAATCTTCTCCGCCCATTACCGCCCTGCGTGGCTCGCGAGCACTCTTCGAATTGGCCGGGAACGTCGCGCTGGGCCAAGCCGAGTTGCGGCTGACCAACGGCACGGTCATCGCATTGAAAGCCGCTGGGTCCAACCTCTGGCACGGCGAACTGAGCGTCTCCTCCGATTCCGAGTATTCCATTTTCATTGCTGACACGCGAGGCCGCCCCTCCCTCGCCAATGCAACCCGACATCTGATCCGCGCGCTTCCCGATCTGCCCCCCAAGGTCGACATCACTGAGCCCGGCGAAGACATCCGCGCCGACCCAGACGAGATCATCCCCCTCAAGGTCAGCGCATCGGACGACTTCGGATTGGATTCGATCACCCTCGTCTACCACGTGCTCGGCGGTCCTGAGCAACGGCTGGAAGTCCGCGACCGCAACCTCAAGGACGGACAAACCCTCGGCGCGGTGGTCCTCCGTCTGGGTAGCCTCGGGCTCAAGCCCTACGATGTGGTCTCCTATTATGCCGAAGCCCGCGACAACAACACGCTCGACGGTCCCGGGATCGGACGCTCACCCACGTATTTTATCGAACTGACCGATCGATCTGGCCCGGCGCCCTCGAAGCGCAAAGGGCAGCCCCAACAGCGCCTCAACCTCATCGCCATCCAGAAGGGACTCTTGGCCGAGACCACGGCCACGCCCACCAATGCGCCCGCTAAAACCTTCCAGGACCTCTCCCAGCGCCAACGCGAGGCCCGCGAATTCACCGCCCGCTACCAACAGAAGCTGGAATCCATGAACGCTCCTAAGGCCGCCCAGTTTGCCTTGGATGAAGCCCTGGAGGGAATGGACGACGCGACTCGAGCCTTGGAACAACAAGCGCCCCAAGGAGCTCTCCCCGCCGAAGAGAAAGCCCTAGCCGCTCTCTACCGGGCCATCAAAGCCATGCCGCAGCTCAAAAACCTTCCGACCGAGCCCGAGCTCTCCGAAAAACCGCCTGAAGAATCGCCGCCCGAGCCACAGCCGCCCCAGATCGTGTTAGAAGCCATCGATAAAAAGCCCCAGAAGCCCGCCAATGCGGCCGAGCTGGAGAAGGCCCTTGCGGAGGCGCTGGCACTGGCCAAGGCCCAATCGGAATTGGCCCGCCTCATGGAAGGTTCGAACCCTGGCAAAACTCAAAATCCCGCCCCGGGTGAAAAGCCCGGACAAAAAGGGCCCGAGGACAAGCCTGGCTCGCCGGATAAAAACAGCCCACCCGGAGGCGAGGCCGGAAAACCTGGGAAACCTGGCAAATCTCAACCATCTCCGGCGAGCCCACCCAGCCCAGGTGAAAAGCCCGGCAGCCCGGGTGAAGAGCCTGGCGGACCCGGTAGGCCAGAAGATCGCGCCATGGCTGAGCGTCAGAAACGTCTTCAAGACCAAGCCCGTAAGCTGGCCGAAAAGATTGCCCGTATGAAGAGCCCCGAGGCTCGCGAGGCGCTCGCAGCCAGCAAACGCATGGAGGCCGCCGCCCAGCAAATGGCCCAGGCCGCCGAGGCGCTGGGTGATGGCCGCAGTGAGTCTGCCGAAACCAGCAGCAGTTTGGCGGCGGCTGGGGTCCAGTCGGCGGCCGATCTGCTCGAGCGAGCCTTGCGGCAAGGTCCCGAACGGACGGATGTCTCGGCCGAACAAGCACCCCGACAGTTCGAGGAACAAATCAGCGAATACTTCCGTCGCCTCACCCGGGCTCAATGACCCCTCGCACCACACCATGATGCAGTTCACCCAATTGCCAGAGCCTCGGTGGCTGATCCTCGCAGGGATCATCACCGTCAGCCTGCTGGCCCTGAGCTATGGGTACGCCCGCGGTCGGACGCTGCCCTGGGTTCGGGTCCTGTGCGGCCTGCTCCGCCTCACGGCCCTCGTGGGGCTAGTGCTGTGCCTGCTAGATCCCCAATGGATTGAAAAAATTATCCATCCGCGCCGGACCCGCTTGGCGGTGCTCATCGACACCTCACGGAGCATGGCCACCACCGACATCCCTGAGGGCCGATTGACCGCGGCCCGGGCCTGGATCGCCCGCCATGTCTTGCCGGCCAAGCCGGACTCAGTCGATGTGCTGGCCTTGCGCTTCAGCGACGTGATGAGTCTTGAAACCAATG
>Ga0255137_1000253_pt1 | contig 18221 bp, 19 predicted proteins | sample Law_Atlam_RepC_8_FD_188548 | JGI IMG/M metagenome (GOLD analysis project Ga0255137, IMG submission 188548) | Freshwater microbial communities from St. Lawrence River, New York, United States - Law_Atlam_RepC_8d | ecosystem: Environmental > Aquatic > Freshwater > River | place: USA: New York... | reverse complement strand
CCTTGAGCGCGTGGCGCAAGGCGGTGGCGAAGCCGCCCGCGCCAAGCACACCGCCCGCGGCAAGCTGCTGCCGCGCGAGCGCGTGATGAACCTGCTCGACCCCGGCACGCCTTTTCTGGAGGTCGCGCCACTGGCAGCGCTCCACATGTACAACAACGACGCCCCCAGCTCGGGCGTGATCGTGGGCATTGGACGCGTATCGGGCGTGGACTGCATGATCGTCTGCAACGACGCCACGGTGAAGGGCGGTACCTACTACCCGATGACCGTCAAAAAGCACTTGCGCGCACAAGAGATCGCGCAGCAAAACCGCTTGCCCTGCATCTACCTGGTGGACTCGGGCGGCGCCAACTTGCCCAACCAGGACGAGGTCTTCCCGGACCGCGACCACTTTGGCCGCATCTTTTTCAACCAGGCCAACATGAGCGCGCAAGGCATCGCCCAGATCGCGGTGGTCATGGGCTCGTGCACGGCGGGTGGCGCCTATGTGCCGGCCATGAGCGATGAAACCATCATCGTCAAGAACCAGGGCACCATCTTTCTGGGTGGCCCGCCCTTGGTCAAAGCCGCCACCGGCGAGGTGGTCAGTGCCGAAGACTTAGGGGGAGGCGACGTGCACACCCGCCTGTCGGGCGTGGCCGACCACCTGGCGCAAAACGACCTGCATGCGCTGGCGCTGGCCCGCAATGCGGTGAAAAACCTCAATGCGCAAAAAGCCCCCAGCATCGCCACGCACGCGCCGGTGCCGCCCCAATACGAGGCCAAAGAGCTGTATGGCGTGATCCCGACCGACACCCGCAAGCCGTTTGACGTGCGCGAAATCATCGCCCGCATCGTCGACGGCTCTGAATTTGACGAATTCAAATCGCGCTTTGGCACCACCCTGATCTGCGGCTTCGCCCGCATCGAAGGCATGCCGGTGGGCATCATCGCCAACAACGGCATCTTGTTTTCAGAGTCGGCTTTGAAGGGCGCGCACTTCATCGAGCTGTGCTGCCAGCGCAAAACACCATTGGTGTTTTTGCAGAACATCACCGGCTTCATGGTGGGCCGCAAATACGAAAACGAAGGCATCGCCCGCAACGGCGCCAAGATGGTCACCGCCGTGGCCACCGCTGCGGTGCCCAAGTTCACCATCATCATCGGCGGCAGCTTTGGCGCGGGCAATTACGGCATGTGTGGCCGCGCCTACAGCCCGCGCTTTTTGTGGATGTGGCCGAACGCCCGCATCAGTGTCATGGGCGGCGAGCAGGCCGCCAGCGTGCTGGCCACCGTCAAGCGCGATGGCATCGAGGCCAAGGGCGGCCAGTGGCCCATGGAGGAAGAAGAAGCCTTCAAGGCCCCGATCAAGCAGCAGTACGAAGAGCAGGGTCACCCCTACTACGCCACCGCCCGCATGTGGGACGACGGCATCATCGACCCGGCCGACACCCGCCGCGTGCTGGCGCTGGGTCTCTCGGCCTCGCTCAATGCGCCGATTCCCGAGACCAAGTTCGGTCTGTTCCGGATGTGATGGGTGTGGTCATGTCCATGGTGTCCATCCAGAGGCTGCATGCATGCGAACCCATCTTGAAACAGAGGATGACCGGATGCCCTCACTGAACACTTCATCGATTTGGCACCGCCACTTCAACACCCAGGCGCGCCACCACGTGTGGGCCACGCACCGCCTGCTGGATGCCGTCTCTGCTGTGTCTGACGAACACTACAAGCGGGATGTGGGGCTGTTCTTCCAAAGCATCCACGGCACGCTCAACCACCTGCTGCTGGCCGAGCACCTGCTGTGGTATGCGCGTTTTGCCAAAGGCGCATCGCCGGTGCTGGCGCTGAACAGTGAAATTGAACCTGATCGCGAACGCCTGGCGCAGGCGCTGCGTGGCGGATCGGCCAACTGGTCGCACCTGATGGCGTCTTGGCCGCCCGAGCGCTTTGATGGCCACCTGGATTACCAGACCAGCGAGGGGGCGCCCATGTCCTTGCCGTTTGCAGCCACCTTGGCGCATGTGTTCAACCACGCCACCCACCACCGCGGGCAGATCACGGCGGCCCTGACGGCCATGGGTCAGCCTTGCCCGGAACTGGACATGGTGTATTTCCTTCAATCCGAACAGGCTTCCAAAGCATGAGTACAGCCCTGAAAATCTCCACCCAAGGTGGCGTGCACACCCTCACGCTGTCGCGTCCCGATGTGCGCAATGCTTTCAACGACGAGGTCATTGCCGAACTGAAAAACGCTTTTCTGGCGGTGGCCCAAGACCCGGCTGTACGCTGCGTCGTCTTGGCCGCAGAGGGCCCAGCTTTTTGCGCAGGCGCAGACCTGAACTGGATGCGCCGCATGGCCGACTACACCCGCGCCGAAAACCTGGCCGATGCGGGCGAATTGGCCGCCATGCTGCGCGCCATCTATGCGTGCCCCCAGCCGACCATCGCCCGTGTTCAAGGCGATGTGTACGCCGGCGGCATGGGCCTGGTGGCCGCCTGCGACATGGCTGTGAGCGTGGACACTGCGAACTACTGTCTGAGCGAGGTCAAGCTGGGCCTGATTCCAGCCACCATCAGCCCGTACGTGATCCGCGCCATGGGCGCGCGTGCAGCGCACCGCTACTTCCTGACGGCCGAGCGCTTTGGGGCGGCCGAGGCGCACCGCATTGGCCTGGTGCACGAGGTGGTGGTGGCCGATGCACTGGACGCCAAATTGGCTGAGTTGACGCAAGCCTTGGTGAACGCCAGCCCCCACGCGGTGCGGGCCTGCAAAAAGCTGGTGCAGGACGTGGCTGAGCGAGCGATCCATGACGATCTGGTGGCGCAGACGGTGGCGGGCATTGCCGACATCCGCGCGAGCGCGCAGGGCAAGGAGGGCGTGCAGTCCTTCCTGCAAAAACGCCCACCCTCGTGGTTGCTGCCATGAGGCTGCGCATCCGATTTCTGGGCGTGCTTTTGTGGGCCGGGCTTGGCAGCCTGGCCGTGGCCCCCTTGTGGGCGCAGACCGCCGCGGAGCCCTTGCCGACGGCCAGGGATTTGCACGAACAGGTCTTCCGCATTCCAGTGTCGGTACAAGACCTGTACGGCCGTCGTGAACAACGACAGATCCCGGTCACGGTGTTCAAGCCTGCAGGCGATGGGCCGTTTCCGATGGTGGTGCTCAACCATGGCCGCGCCACCAGCCGCGAAAAAATGGCCCAGCCTGCGCGTTACCGCTTCGAGCAACAGGCCCGTTACTTCGTGGGCAAAGGCTTTGTGGTCATGGTGCCCACCCGGGTGGGCTATGGCGAAACCTTTGATGGTTTTGATCCCGAAACGAATGGCGGTTGCAGCCAGCCGCGCATTGAACCCATGAGCCTGGCGGCATCGGACCAGGTGCTGGCGGTGGCTGAATTTGCGCGCAGCCTGCCCTTTGTCGATGCGGCGCGCTGGTGGGTCATGGGCCAGTCGGTGGGGGGCCTGACCACGGTGGCCACCGCTTGGCGCAATCCATCCGGGCTGCAAGGCGCTGTCAATTTTGCAGGCGGTACTGGCGGAGACCCCGTGGGACGTCCGGGCCGCTCCTGTGCGGTGGTTGAAATTGCCCAGTTGTGGAAAAACCGGGCCGCGCAGGCCCAGGTGCCCATGCTGTGGTTGTATTGGGAAAACGACATGTTCTGGGGCCCGCAGGCGCCCCGGGATTGGCACCGCGCCTGGGTCGTCGGCGGCGGGCAAGCCGAGTTCCACCAGTTGCCGGCCACAGGCCAGGACGGCCATGCGGGTTTCAGCCTCGACATGGACCGTTGGGTGCCCTTGGTCGATGCCTTTTTGGCCAAAGCCGGTTACACCCAGCCGGCCTTGCCTCCCGTGCCGCAGCCCAGTGGCTTTGCAGACATTGACGACATCGACAAGGTGCCGGTCGGGCCCGAGACCCGGCAGACGCTGTACACCCGTTTTCTGGCCAGCCCCTTGCCCCGTGCCTTCGCGATTGGCCCCGGCAGCGCTGGTTTCGCCACGGGCGATTGGGCGGTGGGCCGCGCATTGGGTTTTTGTCAGGCTCGCCGAGGCATCACGTGCAAGTTGTACGCCGTAGACAAACAAGTGGTATGGAGAAACTGACATGTTCAAAAAAATCCTGATTGCCAATCGTGGAGAGATTGCCTGCCGTGTGGCCGCCACCGCGCACCGCCTGGGCGTGAAAACCGTGGCCGTGTATGCCGACGCCGACGCCGGTGCCAAGCATGTGCAAGCCTGCGACGAGGCGGTGCATGTGGGCGGCTCGGCGCCCAAAGACAGCTACCTGCGCTGGGAGCGCATCTTGCAAGCGGCCAAAGACACGGGCGCTGAGGCGGTGCACCCGGGCTATGGCTTTTTGAGCGAAAACGAAGACTTTGCCAAGGCCTGCGCCGCCGCCGGTCTGGTCTTCATCGGCCCGCCCGCGTCGGCGATTTTGGCCATGGGCCTCAAGGCCGAGTCCAAGCGATTGATGGAAGCCGCCGGTGTGCCGCTGGTGCCCGGCTACCACGGCGCCGACCAGGACCCGGCGCTGCTGCAACGCGAAGCCGACCGCATCGGTTACCCGGCCCTCATCAAGGCCAGCGCCGGTGGCGGCGGCAAGGGCATGCGCGTGGTTGAAAAGTCCGAGGACTTTGCGGCCGCCTTGGCGTCTTGCCAGCGCGAGGCCATCAACAGCTTTGGCAGCGACGCGGTGCTGATTGAAAAGTACGTGCAGCGTCCGCGCCACATCGAGATCCAGGTGTTTGGCGACAGCCAGGGCAACTGCGTGTACCTGTTCGAGCGCGACTGCTCGGTGCAGCGGCGCCACCAGAAGGTGCTGGAAGAAGCCCCCGCCCCCGGCATGACCGCAGCCCTGCGCGCACAAATGGGCGCGGCGGCCGTGGCCGCGGCCAAGGCGGTGAACTATGTGGGCGCAGGCACGGTGGAATTCATCGTCGAGCAAACGGCGTATGACCAGCCCGATGCCATGAAGTTCTTTTTTATGGAGATGAACACGCGACTGCAGGTGGAGCACCCGGTGACCGAAGCCATCACCGGCCTCGATCTGGTCGAGTGGCAGTTGCGCGTGGCCAGTGGCGAGCCGCTGCCGCTGCGTCAAGACGAGTTACGCATCCGGGGCCACGCCATCGAGGCGCGCATCTGCGCCGAGAACCCCGACAACAACTTTTTGCCGGCCACCGGCACCTTGCAGGTCTACCGCAAGCCGCAGGCCAGCAGTTTTGAGCGCAGCCCGGTGCGGGTGGACGATGGCGTGCGCGAGGGCGACACCATCAGCCCCTTTTACGACTCGATGGTGGCCAAGCTCATCGTGCACGGCGACACCCGTGAACAGGCCCTGGCGCGGCTGGACACCGCCTTGGCGCAGACCCACATTGTGGGCCTGAACACCAATGTGCAGTTCCTGCGCCATGTGGCGCGCAGCCAAGCTTTTGCCACTGCCCAGCTCGACACCGCGCTCATCCAGCGCGAAGCTGCGGTGCTGTTCCAGCAGGAAGTTGTGGGTTTGCCGGCGGCTGTGGCTGCGGTGGTGGCCCACACCCTGCACGCCGAAAAAGCCCTGCAGGGCGCAGACCCCTTCAGCCGCCGCGATGGCTGGCAGTCGCACGGTTTGGCGCAACGACGCTTTGAATTTGTGTGGCAAGACCAGCCGCGTTCAGCACGTCTGAATTATTTGCACGACGGTGCTGTGAGCCTGTCGCTGGAAGGCGAAGAAGCCATTTCAGGCGTGCTCGGCTTTGCCGCCGATGGTGCGGGCCTGTGGGTGCAGTGGGGGGACGCCCCGCGAGTGTTCAGCCAGCTCGACTGGCAAGGCGAAACTGCGCACATCTTCACGCCCCAGGGCGCGACCCGCATCACCATGCTCGACCCGCTGGCCCATGCGGGAGAAGCCGCACAAGAAGGCGGCCGCCTCACGGCCCCATGCCCGGCAAGGTGGTGTCCTTTGCCGTCAAGGCGGGTGACAAGGTCAAAGCCGGTCAGCCGCTGGCGGTGATGGAGGCCATGAAAATGGAGCACACCATCAGTGCGCCCAAAGACGGTGTCGTGGCGGAGTTGCTGTATGCCCCGGGTGATCAAGTCGCCGATGGGGCAGAGCTGCTCAAGCTGGGCTGACAAAATCGCGTCATGCACATCACCATCTGCTTTGACAAGCTCGACCCCGCGCCCTGGGTGCAGGGGCTGCAGCGCACTTTCCCAGAGGCCACGGTGTCGGCTTGGGCGCCTGGCGCGCCAGCCGCCGATCACGCCATCGTTTGGGCACCGCCCCAGCAGTTCATCGACGCACAGCCGGGGCTGCAAACCCTGTTCAACATCGGCGCAGGTGTCGACGCCTTGTTGCAGTTGCGCTTGCCGCCTGGCCTCAAGGTGGTGCGCCTGGACGATGCGGGCATGTCGGTGCAAATGGCCGAGTACGTGTGCCATGCGGTGATCCGGCATTTCCGTGAGTTGGACGGCTACGACGCCGACACCCAGTTGGGCAAATGGTCGTACCGCAAGCCGCGCAGCCGCGCCGACTTTGCGGTGGGTGTCATGGGCCTGGGGGTACTCGGTGAGCGCGTGGCCAAAGCGCTGCAGGTGTTTGATTTTCCGGTCAACGGCTACAGCCGCAGCCCCAAGGACCTGCCCGGCATCCGCTGCTTCAGCGGGGCGCAGGCCTTGCCCGACTTCCTGCAGGCCACGCGCGTGCTGGTCAACCTGATGCCGCTCACACCCGAGACCGAGAACATTCTGAACAAGGCCACCCTCTCGCAATTGCAGCCCGGCGGCTACGTCATCAACGTGGCCCGTGGCAAACACCTGGTGGACGAAGACCTGATCGCCCTGATCGACGGTGGACACCTCGCGGGCGCCACGCTCGATGTGTTCCGCACCGAACCTTTGCCCGCTTCACACCCGTTCTGGCAGCACCCCCACATCACCGTCACGCCGCACACCTCAGCCCGCACCCTGCGCGAAGAAAGCATCGCCCAAATCGTGGGCAAAATGCAGGCCTTGCAGCGCGGGGAGCCGATCAACGGGGTGGTCGACCCCCAACGCGGTTATTGAAAGTTTTCCCATGTCTTTGCCCACCCGTGTCCAGCTCATCGACGTCGGCCCCCGCGATGGTTTGCAAAACGAAAAGCAGGCGGTGCCGGCCGAGGTCAAGATCCAGCTGGTGCACCTTCTGCAGGCCGCAGGCCTGACCGAGATCGAGGTCACCAGTTTTGTGTCCCCCAAGTGGGTGCCGCAGATGGCCGATAACGCCGCAGTGATGGCAGGCCTGCAGCGCCAAAGTGGCGTGCGTTACTCGGTACTCACGCCCAATCTGCAGGGCTTTGAGGCGGCCGTCAAAACCCGGCCTGACGAGATCGTGGTCTTTGGCGCGGCCAGCGAGGCCTTCAGCCGCAAGAACATCAACTGCTCCATCGCCGAGAGCATCGAGCGCTTTGCCCCTGTGGTGCAGGCTGCGCTGGCAGCGGGCATCGCGGTGCGCGGGGCGATGAGCTGCACCGTGGGTTGCCCTTATGAGGGCGATGTCGCGCCCGAGCGTGTGGCTTATCTGGCAGGCCTGATGAAGCAAATTGGCGTGCAGCGCGTGGACGTGGCCGACACCATCGGGGTGGGTACACCGCTCAAGGTGCAAAAGGCCATTGAGGCCACACAGCAGCACTTTGCCATCGACCACATTTGTGGTCACTTCCACGACACCTATGGCCAGGCACTGGCCAACACGCTGGCCGCTTTGCAAATGGGGGTGTGGAACTTCCAGTCTTCGGTGGCCGGGCTGGGGGGCTGTCCCTATGCCAAGGGTGCCACGGGCAATGTGGCCACCGAAGAGGTGGTCTACATGCTGCATGGCATGGGCATCGCCACCGGCATTGACCTCGACAAGCTGGTCGATGCGGGCGCTTTCATCAGCGATTTTCTGGGCCGTCCACCCCACTCGAACGTGGCCCGGGCCCTCCTCAACAAGCGGGCGGGCTGAGCCATGAAGCCCCACTTCAAATTGTTGGCGCAGCGGGCCAGTCAGGTGCTGGCTGTGAACGAGCCCCATGTGCCATCGCCGTGTGTGTCGGTGTGCCTCATGCACCCGGACGGCGGGCATTGCGAAGGCTGCTTGCGCACCCTGACAGAAATTGGCAACTGGGGCCGGATGGGCGATGAGGACAAGCGCGTGGTGTGGCAACGCATTCAGCAGCGCCTTGTTCAGGTCACGGGCGATTGAAACGGGGCGCGGCGGGTCGAATCAGCCCTCACGCTCCACCACGATCAGGACGTTGCAGGGTGACTCCTCCACCAAGGATTTGGCGGTCGAGCCACTCCACCAGCGGCGCAGCAGGTTCTTTTCGTGTTTGTGACCCACCACGATCAGGTCTGCGCCAGCGCGGGTGGCATAGTCGGTCAATTCGTGGATGACCTCGCCTTGCAGGAATTCGCCTTGCGCGCTGAACCCCATGGCTTGCAGGGTGTGCACCCCTTGTGCCAGTTGCTCTTTCAGCGTTTCTTCCAGTGCTTGCGGGTTGGCGCTGGTGTAGTAGCCCATTTCCATCGAGCCCACGTCGACCGGGTGCGGGGCCACGGCCACCAGGGTCAGGCGCGGCTGCCCCCAGTGCGCCAGTTCCTTGAGTTCAAGCAAGGCCTTTTGGCCCGTCATCGAGCCGTCATATGCCAGGATGATGTGTTGGTACATGCTTGCTTCCTCCGAATGACAAAATCATGTGCTGCAAGCTTGGGAAAGCGCAAGTTGGTGTTGACCCTATAGACTTTCCCTTGCGAGGCCACCCGAACTGAAGACCCGCCTATGAAAACCATCCACTTTTACCTTGACTTCATCTCGCCCTATGCCTGGCTGGCTTTCGACGCCTTGCCACGCGCCTTGCAGGGCATCGGCCATCGGGTGGTGCACAAGCCCGTGCTGTTTGCGGCCATGCTCAAGCACCACGGGCAACTGGGGCCGGCAGAAATCCCGACCAAGCGCGACTGGACCTACCGGCAAGTGCTGTGGCAAGCCCAGCAGCAAGGCACGCCTTTGCAATTGCCGGCCTACCATCCGTTCAACCCTTTGGGCTTGCTGCGTCTGGCCACCGCTTGCGATGCCGACGGTCAGCCCAACCGCTATGTGTGTGAGCAGGTGTTTCGCCATGTCTGGTGCAGCGGTGCAGACGCGGCCGATCTGCAGCGCCTAGCGCAGTTGACGGCCCAGCTCGGGCCCGCCAAGGACGTGGCCAGCGCCGAGGTCAAGCAAGCCTTGCAGGCGCACACCGACGAAGCCCTGGCGCAGGGGGTGTTTGGTGTGCCCAGCTTCCGGGTGGATGACAAGCTGTTTTGGGGCCAAGACGCCTTGCCCATGCTGCGGGCTTATTTGCAGGGCGACCCTTGGTTTGACGGCCCCGACTGGCAGGCCCCGGCGCAGTGCGGGGTGGGTGTCAGGCGTTCCTGAACCGGGTCTTTGGCCAGCGCCCATGAAAAAACCCGATCGCTTGACGCGATCGGGTTTTTTGTTGGCGGGTTCAGCTGGGCAAGACGGGTCTTGCCAGCATCGACCGTTTAGTGCGCAGCAGTCCCTTGCGAGGTGGTGCCGTCAAAGCTGGGGAAGCGGACGTTCTCCACCAGATCCTGCACTTCTTGCTCAGGCTCTTTGGTCAGCAGCGACACGATGATGATCACTGCGAAGCCCAGTGGCACACCAAAGATACCGGCCGAGATGGGGGCAATGTCCCACCAGGTGTTGGCCTTCAGGATTTCAGGCGTCAGCGTGCCATTGTGGAACAAGCCGTACATCCAGGGATGGGTCTTGGCCATGTAGTAGAACGAGATGCCCAGACCTGCCAACATGCCCAGCGAAGCGCCCCATTTGTTGGCACGCTTCCAGAAGATGCCCAGGGTCAACGCAGGGAAGAAGGCTGCCGCAGCGAACGAGAAGGCCGCAGACACCAGGAACAAAATGTCCGCCATGCGCAAGGATGCGACATAGGCCGCCGCCAGAGCCACGAACACCAAAATGATTTTGGAGATCAAGACACGGCGGTTGGCCGAGGCGTTGGGGTCAACAATCTTGTAATACACGTCGTGCGACAAGGCGTTGGCGATCGTGAGCAGCAGGCCATCGGCTGTGGACAGGGCCGCAGCCAAACCACCGGCCGCCACCAGACCCGAAATCACGAAGGGCAAGCCACCGATTTCAGGTGTGGCCAAGACCACGATGTCACCGCCCAAGCGGATTTCTGCCAACTGCAAGATGCCGTCCTTGTTGATGTCCGACACCGCCATCAGCGTGGGGTCAACCACGTTCCAGCGTGCAATCCATTCCGGTAACTGGTTAAACGGTGTGCCGACCAGAATCGTGTAGATGTCGAACTTGACCAACACCGCCAAAGCGGGCGCGGTGAAGTACAGCAGCGAGATGAAGAACAGCGACCAAGCCACCGACTCACGGGCTTCACGCACCGAAGGCACGGTGTAGAAGCGCATCAAGATGTGCGGCAAAGCAGCCGTACCCACCATCAAACAGAACACCAGGGCCAGGAAGTTCTTGCGGGCCACATCCCGGGCGGCATCGTCTTTGCCGGGGAACGGCTCAGCATGGCGCAGGGGTGGGTTGGCACGCGGTGCATTGGCAGCGCGCGCAGCGGTGTAAGCCGCTTTGGCTGCTGCTTCGTCTTTGGGCAGAGCCGCCAAGGCGGTTTCAGCGGCCTTGATGTCGGCTTCCGGCGCGTTGGCGGCCTTCAGCTCTTCCAGCTTCTTGGTGGCGGCTTCCTTGTCAGCGGCCATGGCAGCGGGCACATCTTTCAGCTTTTCAGCGGCTGCATCGGCACGTGCTTTGAAGATGCCACGAACTTCGAGTTCTTTGGGGTCTTTCAGCAGCTGCTCTTCTTTGGCCGTGACTTTTTCAAGCAGGTAGCCATAAGAAATCTGTGGCACAGGGTTGCTGGTGTGTTTCACCGACAACCAGATCACTGGGATCATGTAGGCGACGATCAGGATCAGGTACTGGGCCACCTGGGTCCAGGTCACAGCGCGCATGCCGCCCAAGAACGAGCAGACCAGGATGCCGGCCAAGCCGACATAAACGCCCACGTCAAAGGACAGACCTGTCATGCGGGCGGTGATCAGGCCCACGCCGAAAATCTGCGCCACCACGTACACGAAGGACACCAGGATGGCCGCAAACACGCCGATCAGGCGCGCCATGTTGCCGCCGTAGCGTGCGCCCAGGAAGTCGGGGATGGTGAACTGTCCGAACTTGCGCAGGTAAGGCGCCAGGAACAGCGCGACCAGGCAGTAGCCGCCCGTCCAGCCCAGAATGAAGGCCAGACCACCGTAACCGGTCAGGTACAGCGTACCGGCCATACCGATGAAGGAGGCGGCCGACATCCAGTCAGAGCCTGTGGCCATGCCGTTGTAGATCGCGGGCACGCGGCGGCCGGCCACATAGTATTCGGCCGCATCGTTGGTGCGACTCATCACACCGATGCCGCCGTACAGGAGCACGGTGGCTGCCAAGAAGGCATAGCCGATGTAATCTTTGGGCATGCCCATTTGCTCCAGGATGGCGAGCAAAATCACGAAGGCCGCAAAGCCTCCGCCGTAGAACATGAACACCCGGTTAAGTGATTTTTGAAATTGGCTTTGGGTTTGGCCTTCACCAGCAAAAACGCTCATGCTTCTTCTCCTTCTGCAACGCCATATTCCTTGTCCAGGTTGTTCATGTAGCGTGCGTAGTACCAGATGATCAGGCAGTACACAACCAGTGCGCCTTGGGCAGCCACCCAAAACGAGAACGGCCAGCCAAAAAAGCTGAACGTCAAATCACGTGAAAAATACAAAAGCACGAACGTGACAAAGAACCACAAGGCCAGCAACAGCCCCGTGATCCTTAGATTTTTGCCCCAGTATTCCTGGTGCTTTGCAGTGAGCTGCATCGTCATCTCCTTCTTGTTGAAAAACCAAACTACCAACTCTCACACTTGAAATGGCCGCCAAGGGGGGCGGGCAAACGTCTCAACTCAGGCTGTCCAGCTTCAGTCCTGTCTCTCTTTCGAGTTGGGCCGCCACCTTGGGCTCGAAACCCTTGAGGTGTCGCATCACCTCCAGGGCCTTGTCGGGTTGTTGCAGTTCCATGTGAACCCGCGCCATCTGGTACCAGGCATAGGGGCTCATCGATTGCAATTCGGTGTTGCGCTTGAAGGCCACCAAGGACTCTTCGAAGCGCCGCTGGCGCACCAAAGCCAGGCCCAAGCCGTACCAGGCCCGGTCGAATTTCTCGTCGATCTGAATCGCCGCCTTGAAAGCCAGTTCTGCCTCTGGGGTGCGGCCGAGCTCTTCGCACACAAAGCCCACATTGAAGTGGGCATTGGCTTTGGCAGGCGTTTGGGCCAGGGCACGCTCAAAAAAGTCCAGGGCTTGTGGCAGGCGGCGCTGGTTCAACTCGTCATAACCCAAGGTGTTGAGGGCCAGAACGTCCGCCGGATTGAGGTGGAGGATTTCTTGAAAGACGGCATTGGCTTGGGCACGCAAGCCAAACACCAAAAGCGTTTTGGCCTTGAATTTCAGCCACAGGCTCAAGCCGCGGTGGGCGTTGTTGGGGCCGGCGGCTGATGCATGGGCGTTCACTGGCATGCCGCCACCCCCATTTCGAGGCAGAGGTCGATTTTCAGCTGCACCACGAGGACCCAGGCGATGATGAGCCAGCTGCTGGTGGCCAGTGGGATGTGCTGGTCCAGGATCAGTTTGGGACTGATTTTGCGCGTGATCCAAAGTGCCGGTTTGGAGGCCACATCCAGCAGTTGCCAGAAAACATTGTTATCCCGGTTGGGGCCTGCCAACAAGCCAAGCAGGAACCGCCCGACGATGAACATCAGGGACAGCTCAATCAGACTCTTGGCAATGACGACAACAAGCAACATAAACTTCCACAGAGGGCGACCAGAATAATTGGGCGGATTCTATGGAGAAGTCTGCAAATGTCCATTGGGTCTTTTCCAAGTGGAAAACCCATCAAAAAGACCGAATAAACCTTATTTTTTCAAGCCCATTGGGTGCCGTCATTCGGAAAATGAAACATTCTGACAAGTGCCTTACGCTTTTCGGCCTGCGCTTTCGCATCCCCTGCGGTGCGAATTCAAAGGGAAAACACTTAGAAGTCTTTGGGGATTTTGCGGCGGATTTCAGGCCATCCCCCTGATTTGCTGGGGGTCATCGCAACCCCATCCGCGCATGGATGAGGCTTGGCCTTCAGCGTCGAAAATGGGCAAGCCAATGTGCCAGCACCAGCACCGGCACCAGAATGATCAGGTTGGAGACCAGACCGGCGAGGATGGCGCTGCTGAGGCTGTGCGAGTCGCCGGGCATGGTGCTGGGCAGCAACACGGCCACAAACACCACGCCGGCCGCCAAGGGCAACACCCGACCCGTCACCGGGGCGGTCCTGCGCATGGTCAGCACCAGGGCCATGATCAGGCCGATGCGAAACACGTCGCTCAATTGCGAGAGCACAAGTTCAATCACGGGTGCATTTCCTTCGGGGTGAATGTGTGGCGAAGTCTGCCACGGTCTGCGCCTTGCAAATCAGACTCGGTCCATGGAATCGGATTTGCAAGAGGCCCACTGGCCGTCTCGCTTGTTCTTGGACGAGACGGTTTGCAGAAAAAAAATCGGCCTGGGTCTCTGGAAAGACCCAGGCCGAGCGTCCAAGCCGTTTAACGAGCGTGGTGATCGTCCGCGAAGATGTCCTTTTTGTGCGTGCCGCCGGGCACGAACAAGGTGCCGATCACGATGGTCATGCCCGCAATGACGATGGCGTACCAGAGGCCGGAGTAGATGTTGCCGGTCTGCGCAGAAATCGCAAACGCGGTGGCAGGCATCAGGCCACCGAACCAGCCATTGCCAATGTGATAAGGCAGTGACAGGCCGGAGTAGCGGATCCGGGTTGGGAACATTTCCACCAACATGGCCGCGATCGGGCCATAGACCATCGTCACCAACAACACCAAGTAGGTCAGGATCAGGATGATGGTGAGCTTCTGCGCTGTGAAGATGTCCACAAAGCTGTTGGCCTTGGCGACGGTTTTGTTGTCAGCAGGCACCAGGGGGTAGCCGGCTTGCTTCAGTGCAGCGTTCAGGCCGCTGTCGAAAGCGGCTTTGGCTTTTTTCAGGTCGTCGCCCGTCAGCTTGCCAGCGTCATAAGACTCGATGGCGGTGTCGCCCACCTTGACCATGGCCAGCGTGCCTGGCGCAGCGCCTTCTTCGGTCGTGTAGTTCACCGAAGAACGTGCCAGCTGGGCCTTGGCGATGTCGCAAGACGAGGTGAATTTCACAGTGCCCGTGGGGTTGAACTGGAAGGAGCAATCTTCGGCCGACACCTTGACCGAAACCGGGGTCTGGTGCGCTTGGTAAATGGCGGGGTTGGCCGTCTTGGTCAAAAATCCGAAGACGGGCAAAAAGGTCACAGCCGCCAGCAGGCAGCCCGCCAGGATGATGGGTTTGCGGCCAATGCGGTCAGACAAGGCGCCGAAGAACAAAAAGCCCCCGGTGCCCAGGATCAGCGACCAAGCCACCATCACGTTGGCCGTGAAGCTGTCGATCTTGATCACGTTTTGCATGAAGAACAAAGCGTAGAACTGGCCGGTGTACCACACCACGGCCTGACCCGCCACCAAACCCAGCAAGGCGATCAAGGCAATCTTGCCGTTCTTCCAGTTGCCAAATGCTTCGCTCAACGGCGCCTTGGAGGTGCGGCCCTCTTCCTTCATCTTTTTGAAGGCTGGGCTTTCATTCATCTGCAAGCGGATGTAGAGGGAAATGATGAGCAGGAAGATGGAGCCGATGAAGGGAACGCGCCTTGACCATGGTGGGGCTGCCGTCGGCCATCAGGACCGCGACGCCGTCTTTCATCAAGGGCACGTCCGGGTAGTTGCCGTTGACATAGCCTTGCACCGACAAAATGACGATCAGCGACAGCAGCAGACCCAAGGTGGCCGTGGTCTGGATGAACGCTGTGAAGTAGCCACGCTGGTTGGCCGGCGCATGCTCGGCCACATAAATGGCGGCACCACCGTACTCACCACCCAGGGCCAGGCCCTGGGCCATGCGCAGCAAAATCAGGATGATCGGCGCTGCAACGCCCCAGCTTTCGTAGTTGGGCAGCACGCCCACCAGGAAAGTCGACAAACCCATGATGACGATGGTCATCAAGAAGGTGTGTTTGCGGCCAATCATGTCGCCCAACATGCCGAACACCAGTGCGCCGAAGGGGCGAACGATGAAACCTGCCGCAAAAGCGAGCAAGGCAAAAACGTTGCGGGTGTTTTCCGGGAACGCCGTGAAGAATTGCGCCCCGATGATGGCCGCCAATGCACCGTACAGGTAAAAGTCGTACCACTCAAAAATCGTCCCTGCGGACGAAGCCATGATGACCTTTTTCTCCTCCGCGGTCATCGGCCGGGCGCGTTCCCGGACGTTGTTTGTGATGTCTGTTGCCATTTTTCTTCCTCAGTGTTGGTCCGACGTTCAGGCCTGACGGATTGGATGTACGCAGTGGTGTTGGCCCGACGGGATGGGCGGGTCAATCAAATGCCCTTTTAATTTAGGGGGCATTACTTACTGAAAGATTGCACGGGGTGTCTGGATCGAGTGAGCCAAGGGAAAACACCTAGACTTCGGCGATCGTGCTGATCGATGGCTGACATGGGTCTTTCAACCCAAGGGGTTGGATCGCGGCTTGATGCGGATGAAACGGGTGGCAAGCTGTCGCGAATTGTTGCGGCAAACGTCAGTCGGGCAAACGCGATTCCACGTGCAGGCTGGCCGCTTCTTCGGCTTCCCAGCGGTTCATCAGCCAGGCGTAGACCACGACGATGGCCACAAAGATCAGCAAGGAACCTTGCGCGGCCATCCAGAAATACAGTGGCCAGCCATGGACCTCGATGGCCAGGTCGCGCGCAAAAAAGCCAGGGCCAAAGCTGGTGCACACCCAAACCAGCACCAATGTCCAGCGCAAACGACTTTGGCGTTTTTGCAGTGGGGTGGATGGTGTGTGAACGTCGGCCATGCCCAAGGATAGGGACAAACGCTGTGCGATCAAGCGGCGCTCCACACCCTGACCCTCGGTATTTACCCTTGTCATCACGCGACATGGGCCACACCGTCCTGCGCTGCAGAGGCCTCGACGCGGCACAAAAACATGTCGCGCGCGGGCAGTGCCAGGCGGCCTGTGCCTCAAAAATGGGCCACTGGGTAGCGCTGGACCAGCACATCCTGCAAGGACTGGATGATCGCCAATGCATCTTGAAGATGGCCGCGTTCAAAGTTCGACAGCTCCTGCAGGTGCAGGTGGTTGTCTGGCGCCAGGCCATGCAGCATGCGCTGGCGCTGGTGGGCGATGCGCTGGCTGCAGACGAACTCCAGCGCGTCGCGCAAATCGCGCGAACTTTGCTCCGGGAGATCGCCCATCAGCGCGGCTTTCTCGATGCGGTCGGTGGTGTTCACCTCCAGCAGGCCGGCGGCCAGTGCATAGATGCGCGCCAAATCCACGATGGGTGTTATGGCCTGAAGTTTCAAATCGACCGTGCCGGCGTGCTCGCCGCTGCGGATCTGCGCGAGCTGCCCCAACAGGTTGAGGGCCGGCCGTTGCAACTGTGCGTTGTGGACCACATGCGCGAGAAACAGGCTTTGCCGGGGCGTGCGCGCCAGCACTTCCTGGCGCAGGGTGTGCAGCAGCATGGATTCGCCATGCACGGCCCGCAGGTCAAAAAACACCGTGGTCAGCATCAGGGCCTTGGGGTCTGGGAAATGGATCCATTGCTGGAAGTACTGGCGCCAGGTCCGCAGGGGTTGGCGCCACCGATCGGTCATGGCCATCATCCCGCCCGGGCAGTGGATGTAACCGCAGGCCGCCAGACCATCGCACACCTGGCGGGCCAAGGCCTTGAAGTAGTCGCCGTGCAACGTGGGGTTGTAGGCATCGCCCAGCAGCATGCAGTTGTCCTGGTCCGACTTGGCGGTTTGTTCGCAACGCCCTTGCGAGCCGGCCGCCACCCACACCCAGGCCACGGGCGGCGGGCCGAGCTCGGCTTCGGCCAGGTGGATCAGGCGACGGGTCAGCGCGTCGGTGATGGCGGTGATGATGTGGCCGGTGTTGTAGGCGCTGGTGTGTGCCGCGCTCAAGGTGTTTTGCAGGGCTTTGACACGCGGGCCGATGGCCACCAGCCCGTCCAGCGTGTTTTGACGGTGGATGTCGCCCGCCAGGCAGACGGCCGAGCTGCTTTGCAGTTGCGTCAGGTCGCTGGCGGTCACCATGCCTGCGATGCGCGGGCCGTCCATCACCGGCACATGGTGGATGTGGTGCCGAACCATCAGCAGCAAGGCTTCCATTGCAGGACTGCGCTGGTCCAGTGTCATCGGGTTCAGGGTGGCCACATCGGACGCAGGGCGCGACAGGTCCAGCCCTTCGGCCACCACCCGGTTGCGCAGGTCGCGGTCGGTGACCAGGCCCCACAAGCGGCCTTGCTCGACCAGCATCACCGAGGACACGCCGCGCTCGCGCATGGTGCGGGCCACCACCAACACGCTCGTGTGCGGTGGCAAGGTGATGGGGGGGTGGCGGAGCAGGTGTTGCAGGCGCATGCCCAGCAAGCGGCCATCATCAACCAGGCCATCAAACGGGCGCTGCAAATCGGGCGCATGGGGTGGCCCGGGCCATGGCGGGCAGACAGGTGACATTTTTCAGGTCCATCTGTTCCATCGGGTCGGTTTTTTCATTCTGTCATGCAGTCCGTCAAGCGTGCGCTGGCGCAGGCGTTTTCCTGATCCCGGTCAAGAAAAGGGGACAAGAAAGTCCGGACATGGCTGCATGGGGCGCGGCCCTAGAATGTTTGGCCTTCACCCCCACAAAGCCCAGCATGTCTCAAGGTCTCATCCGCATCCGTGGTGCCCGCCAGCACAACCTCAAGAACATCGACCTCGACATCCAGACCGGTGAACTGACCGTGGTCACCGGGCCGAGCGGCTCGGGCAAGTCCAGCCTGGTGTTTGACACGCTGTACGCCGAAGGGCAGCGCCGCTATGTGGAGACCTTCAGCGCCTACGCGCGTCAGTTCCTGGACCGCATGGACAAACCGGCCGTCGACAAGGTCGATGGCGTGCCCCCGGCGATTGCGATCGACCAGACCAACCCGGTGCGCAGCTCGCGTTCCACCGTGGGCACCATGACCGAGCTGAACGACCACCTGAAGCTCTTGTTTGCCCGGCTGGGGCAGTTGTTTGAC
>Ga0255137_1000252_pt1 | contig 18252 bp, 14 predicted proteins | sample Law_Atlam_RepC_8_FD_188548 | JGI IMG/M metagenome (GOLD analysis project Ga0255137, IMG submission 188548) | Freshwater microbial communities from St. Lawrence River, New York, United States - Law_Atlam_RepC_8d | ecosystem: Environmental > Aquatic > Freshwater > River | place: USA: New York... | reverse complement strand
TCAGGAAATAGTGGAACATCAGGCTCATCAGGAAGTTCAGGAAACTCAGGTACAAGCGGATCATCAGGATCTAGCGGTAACAGTGGTACATCTGGCTCAAGCGGAAGTTCAGGTAATAGCGGAACAAGTGGTTCATCAGGAACATCAGGAGCTGCAGGAGCACCTGGTACTTCAGGTAGTTCAGGTTCATCAGGAAATAGCGGTACAAGTGGATCTTCAGGAACATCAGGAGCCGCAGGAGCACCTGGTACTTCAGGATCTTCAGGTAGTAGTGGAAACTCAGGTACTTCAGGCTCTAGCGGTACAAGTGGAGCGGCAGGAGCACCTGGTACATCGGGTTCTTCGGGAAGTTCAGGTAATAGTGGAACAAGTGGTAGTTCAGGTACATCAGGAGCGGCAGGAGCACCTGGTACTTCAGGATCAAGTGGTTCTTCAGGTACTTCAGGAACAAGTGGAGCTGCAGGTGCACCAGGATCAAGTGGATCAAGTGGTTCTTCAGGAACAAGTGGAGCTGCAGGTGCACCAGGATCAAGTGGATCAAGTGGTTCTTCAGGAACATCAGGAAACAAAGGGTCAGACGGTACATCAGGATCTTCAGGAACAAGCGGAGCAAATGGTACTTCAGGATCTAGCGGTTCTTCAGGTAGTTCAGGTGCTAGTGTGGTAATTAATAATAATGTAGATAATAGAATAATTACTGCATCGGGTACTGCAAACACTATAAATGCAGAGCCAAATGCAACATTTGATACCGTAACTTTAACATTGTCTAAAGATAGTACAAGTCCTAACATATCAATGACAGACAGTGTTGGTACGGGCGACCCATTTGTAAGGTTTATACCGTCAACCACATCAAACTCAGTTGCAGTTGGTATTGATAACACCAACCAAGCATTTACCATATCTTATGGTACCACTGCAGTTCTTGGGACTAATAACAGAATGTCCATTTTTAATACTGGAAATATTTCAATAAATAACTTCTTACAAATTGGTAGTTCTGCCGCACCTACTTATCCTTTGGATGTAACTTCAGGTGCGAGAGCACTAAATGCAATTTCTGCTCAGATAATTAATTCATCTGCAGACGGTGTTTTAATCTATCCGTATGTAGGAGTATCAGTTGGTAACAACAACAGCTCTTCTGGTGATACCGCAATGGTTTCAACTGCCAGTAGAAATTTGGTAGTTGGTGCAAACGGACAAAACGCAGGTTTTAGATTTGCAGCTGGAACAACAACAACTGTTGGTAATTTACATTTAATAGGTAGTAGTCAAACATTAGGTTATAGTACAGGTGCTGGTGGTACGGTTACTCAGTTAACTAATAAATCAACAGCAGTTACCCTAAACAGACCAACAGGTGCAATTACTATGAATGGGGCTGCATTAAACGCTAACACAACAGTATCATTTACTTTAACTAATAGTACGATTTCCGCTACCGACATTATAGTTCTTCAACACACATCTACAGGTTCAAGTGCGTCTTACAATTTAAACGCATTTCCAGGAGCTGGTTCTGCGGTCATTTCAGTTAGAAATGTTACGGCAGGTAATTTAAGTGAGGCGATTGTAATACGATTTGCGGTGATTGAATCAGCAAGTACATAAAAATAGATGTATATATATATGAATATAACTTGGAAAATATTAAAATTAGAATGTATCCCATCTCAAAATGGTTTGGACAATATTATTGTTAATGTTTATTTTGAATATATTGGTGAAAAATCAATAAATGGTGTGATTTATAGTGGATCATCAACTGATGTGATTGCTCTTGATGAACCTGATATTAATAATTTCACACCATTGGATAGTGTAACACAGGAACAAGTAGTTAGTTGGATTGAAAATAAGGTTGATACTTTCGCATTAAATATTTGTTTAGATAACTTGATTCAGTCCCAATTAAAACCAAGTTTAATAGAAATTGACTTACCGTTTAAAAATTAATTTTAATACTTGTTGTAAGATTTTTCTTCGACAAACTGAGAACCATATTTAACATTGATTTCTTTTTTAATGTTCGCCCTAATATCGTTAGTGTGATAAACTGATCTTGCTAGTTCGATAAACTCGTCATCAAATTCTTTGTTTCTTTCTTTGTCTCTGATTTTATCTTCTATATCCCAAAGTTTTTTATTTACCTCAAGTAATCTAAGATAGTCATCGTCGTGATTGATATTTAAATCTGAGAATACAATTTCATGTAAATAAAGATATTCTTTATTTATGTTCACCAATTTTACCTCATCAATAATATTATCTTTTTTAATGTTGAGAATTGATAGTTTATCTACAATTTCCCCGTGAGATACTTCTATTCTCATTTAATTAAGTTTTCTATTTGGCCTATAACCATTTTAGATGAAATTTCTTTAGAACATTCAAACTGTCTTTGAGTATCTTTATGATCGGGACACCAATTCCAATCTCCCGCATCTAATCTTAATCTGTTAAAACACCCGTGACAAACATTCTCATTAATTACTCGATATGTGTCTAAAGTTGTTTCTGTCCACTTTTCACTAAAACCTGAAATCAAAACAACAGGTAATTCACAAGCCCAAGCTAACCAACTTAAACCTGAAGACAAACCAACAAAAAATTCACAATCAACCATATCGTCAATTAGAGATTGTAATCCTTTTCCCTCAAATACTGTAACACCTTTTGGGTATTTATTACCCATGTAATCATTACCTTCTTTTGAGTATATTATGCATTCATAACCTTTCGATATTAGGTAATCAACAACTTCTTGCCAACCATTAGGGTTGTTCCAATATTTTGATTGTGCTGTTGAGTGAAACCCTATACCCACTTTTTTCTTTTTATTAGGTGTTGGTAAATTTAATTTAGGTCTAACTTCATTATATTCTAATCCTAAAATATCTGATGCTGTCTGTTGTAATGGTATTGTTCTAAAATCTTTTGGGTTCATTGCAAAATTCACATTTTCACCATCATAGAACCAACCAATATTATACATTGCATAAATGTCGTGAACTGTCTGACCAGGATTTATAAATTTAATTTGCGGATATTGATTTACAAACAAGTCATTCATAAATGTTGAGACTACTAATTCACATTCATGTTTTTTTCTAAACTCTTCACATTGAGAAATCCAAGCGAGGGTATCCCCCAAAGATTTAGATTCAAATGCAATGTACACCCTTTTGTTTTTTAAATTCAATCTGTGTTCGTAAACAAGATTTTCATTATCATAAATTTTACAAGTGTAATTTTTAAAGTACTGTAAATTTAATTTTGACCACATGTTTACACCTAAAGTGGATGCGTAAATTAAATTGTTTTCTGACCAAAACTCTACTTTAAATTTTTTAGGTGAACACCCTTTAATTTCTATTGTAGGGTTTTTCACAAAGTTTACTTGAAAAGAAACATTCTCTCTTGGTTCTGTATGTGTGATTTTAGTTTCATTGAAAGTTTTTATAAACAAATTTTTTGATTCTTCAGAAGAATAATTTTTATCTATAATCCTAACAGATTCATACATATTAACTAATCTTTTAGTAATGATTGACCAATCAAAATCTGTTCTATGTTCTGTAATTTGATTAATTAACGAGTCATACTTTTTAACAACATCCTGAATACCCTCAATAACTGAATTTAAATCCCTTTCAATTTTTCTAAGACCAGCAATTTTTGGTGTACCATCGTATGTACCCACTGTTGGTAGTCCACAAGCCATTGCCTCTAATAAAGTTAAATTTGGGTGACCCGCCTCTAAAACGGAAGGATGTAAAAATATACTATGTGTGTTGTATAATTTTTTTATTGATTCTTCATCAGGATTACCGTAGATGACATTTAACTTTTCATACTCTAAAAGATCTCTGTTAACATCAAAAAAGTTTTTATTGTTATCAGGACCTGCAACAGTAATCTCTAAGTCTAAAGCTCTTGCCGCTTCGATTGCATATCTAAAACCTTTTCTATCTATTGATTGATTATAAGCAAAACCATTATTTGCTAAACACAAAAGTTTATGATTATCTAAACCAATTGTTCTGTCGTAGTCAAAAAATTTTGTATCAACACCGTGAGACAAATAAAACAGTTTATCAGTCTCAACAAAGTAATCAACTATAAATTCTGCATGACAGAATGAAATGATCGAATGTTTGATTGCATCCAAGTTCTTTTTGTACAATTCAGAATCACGACCATATTCAACAACATGGTGATCATGTAATGAAAAGATATAAGGAATTCCCATGTTATGAGCCTCAATTGCTAAATTTGCAACATGTATATGTACAATATCTGAATTTCTATCAACCTCATTCAAATACTTTATTTCGGACTCGTGACCCATATCTAATAAATTCAAATGGTAGTTCCAAATTACTTTTTCAATTGCTCCCCAACCATTAGGTGGGATTGTAATTAATCCTGGTGTAACATGTGTTATTTTCATTTTAATTCTATATAATCCTTAACATTTTTATTTTCTATCTCGTATATTAATCTATCGTCGTTTGAGTCATACACTATTATTTTTCTAAGGTCCGATCCAAAAATATTATATACCCAAGCGTCAAAATAATCAAGGTTGTGGTAAATAATTTCTTCGCTATTCTTGGTGATAACAACAATTTTTCGTTTAACACTAAAATTATTATAATTGTAACTTACAACCCCCATGTTTTCAGATCCACTCACACTATAAATTTTAGTGGGGCAACCTTCATACTTCTCGTGTAATGTTGCTTGACTAGATTCAGTATTCCAAATAGTACCGTAAAAATCTTGATTCATTTCATTTTCACCGTTTTTTATTAGAATATTATTAACATCTCCGTTCTTTAAGTTGTTATATAAAAAAACCTCAACAGGTTTAAAAGTTTTACCAAATCCGTTTTTCATCAGATAACTTCTATAAGATTCTTCACTGTGTATTCTTGTGACATTATTTTTAAAGAAATCTATTTCTGAAAAGAAATAATGGAATGACACATCTTTACCTTCATTAAAATAGAACAAAGACTTTTTGTTGTTTTCTTCACAAAGTTGCGGGACTTTTTTCATAAACTCGTATCCTTGTTCTGAATATAAGTCATCAACTTCTATTCTTTGAAAATGTGTGTAACCCAAAGATTTGACTAAATCTAAACAATTAAATAAATTGGAAAGAACAGATAAACCGTGTTTTTGAAACTCCTCTGTTATTTCATGAATCACTATCTGAGGATAGGATTTCCATAAATCACAATAGTTTACATCTTCAAAATTTTGTGTGAACAATTTGTTTTCATGATTGTATAAAAAATATTCAACAGACTCTACAACATCACTTGGTGGTATTGTATTTGAAACAAGTAATATTTTGTTTCCGTGTTTTTTTAATTTAGAAATGGTGTCTTTTAATTTTATTAAAACAGAGTTATTACTTATGAATGAATCAATTATGGTAATTGTTTTGTATTTTTCTTTAAAGTAATCTTTGTTGAGAGCGTCTTTAACAATATTAAATCCTTTCACTTTTTCTTCTTCACTCAGTTTAGAATACATACCTTCATCAGAAATTCGATATAACCCACCGAAAGATTCGTTATATTGTATTATACCGTGTTTACTTAATTCATAAGCCATTGGCCAATCAACATATGGAAGTTGTGAATATTCTTCTTTAAAGATGTTTGGTATATTTCTAAACATTCTACCAAACCCAACATAATTTTTTTCAAGTAGATCCTTAGTTGTAATTGTATCTTTTACTGAACATATAACTCTTGAGTCGTTAGGGTGTATTCTTCCATCTTCATATAAAAATCTACAACCTGTAAAACACATTACATAGTCAGGATTTGAATCTAAAAAATCCGCTTGTATTTGTAACTTGTCCTCATCACCAAATAAATCATCTCCGTCTAAGTAAGCAATGTATTCAGAATTTGCGGTCTCATATAATAATTTTATATTATCAAACGCACCTAAATTTATAGACCCATCTAATATAATCAGATTAGGGTATTTTATTTTTAGATCATCCAAAACACTTATTGTGTGATCAGTAGAATTATCATCTCTAACAATTACATCAAACTCAAAATTTGTTTTTTGTTTGTAGATAGAATCAATACAGTCTGAAATATAATTTCCAAAATTATAAGCCGGAACTAAAACCGATAGTTTTTTCATTATTTAATTTTTTTTGCGGGAATTCCAACATATGTCCCACTATCATTTATGTGGTCTACAACCATCGCACCCATACCAATAGTTGATAAGGAATGTACTGATAGTTTTTCTTTAATACAAGAATTGTTACCCATATACACACAATCATAAATTCTAACATTACCTGATACTATTGACCCTGGCATCATAGAAAAATAATCACCAATTTCAGAATCGTGACCAATTTGGTTTCCACGGTTAATAAGTGCGTGACTACCAATTTTAATGTTGGTTGTTAATATTGAATTCGCTCCAACAAAAGAACCTTTGCCAACTGTAACATTTTCCATTAATAGTGCGGTTGGGTGAATAAAAGAAAAATACTTTGTGTTTTTAGGTAGTTTAGAAACCATATCAAATCTTTTTTTAGAATCACCTAAAGCAACCATAACTTTGTATTTTTTTGGATTGAATTCAGATAATGGTAAAGTTTCACTTGTTACATACTCATCATCAACAAAACAAGGTAAATTTTTACCCATTTGAGCCATAACTTCTCTGGCATGACCACCATATCCTATAAGAGCCTTTTTCATCGTTCTGAATTATTTAAGTCGTATGATGATTTATCACTACCTATGTGTTCACAGACAGAATTTAATAAACAATATGAAACATATTTTTCTGATAAAGTTTGTGCAAAGATTAACTCAAAATGTTTTGATTCATCACATTCTATTTGTTTTACTTCCGTTAATTTTTTTACATCCCATAAACCAGGTCTAAACCCAAAGTGGGGCCAATTAATATAGTAACACCAAAACCCATCAATATTTTCTTTTTCAATTACCTTTGTATCTAAAAACAAATTACTTAGAATTTCTTTAGTTGGGTCGTAGTGCCACTTCCAAAAATTTCCATCTATTGTTGGTTGTATGTCTTCGGGAAAATTTCTTAAAAACTGAGATACTCCAACATATGCAACATCCCTTTTTGTTTTTATAAAATTTATTAATTCACCTAAACTAAAATTTTTATCAAAATACCAATCATCTTCTAAATGAAAATTGTAGTCATTAGAAGATTCTAAAATCTTTAACCACTCATTCATTATTGCACAATGTCTTTTATTAGTTGTAAATGAGTTTTTGTGGAAATATTTTTTTACAATAGTTGCGTTTGGAAAATAGTGTTTAAACAGATTGTCCATTTCTAATAAATCGTCAATATTTGAAGAGTCGTCAAAATGGTAGATCTTTTTAATTAAATGTTTGTCCGTACAATTTGAACTGAAAGAAGATACAGTTTTTTTAAAAAGATCAATTCTGTTTGATGTTGTCATAGACAATGTAACTTCGTGTTTAGTTTTTTTTATAAAACTTCCCCACAGAACTTTTTTAAACTCTTCATACATAAAAGGGTATAATTCTAAGTCATTTAAGTACCTATCTAAATTTTTAAAATGAGATTCAGAAACTGTTGTCCACCCAATCTTGTTTTTAATCTTTTGATATTCATTTTCGGTTTCTTCATAATCATGAAGCATAATAACATCATTATGTTTTAAGAACTTTGAGTATAGTTTGAACTCGGTTTCCTTATCACCACCATCACATAGTAGTAAAACCCTACCTCCAAAATCAATTAGACTTTTAATTTCAAAAATTGTTGATGGATCTAAAATATCCGCAATTTTAAAAGTTGTGTTTTTTAATTCACCAACTTCTCTGTAGTTTGGGTTTATATCGTAAGTTATGATTTTACAACTATCAGATATGTTTTGAGATAACCATTTTGTAAAAACACCGCTAAAGGTACCCAACTCAATTATAGTTGAGAACTCTGACAAGAGTTTAGGAAAGTGATCGACAACATATTTGCTCTGTGCCGATCTTTGGTTATCTACCCAAAGAAAGTGTTCCATATTTATTGTTTGTATACGTCAAATTTAGATAAGTCAGGGTAAGGTAATTCTAAATCCTCATTATGTTTTGGCATTCCGTCTACTTTATAAAATTGGTTCATAAGAAGTAAACCTCTTGATGCAAGTTCTGGCATCATGTAAAAATTCCAACCCAACATGTCTAAGTTGTCTTCATGGTAAGAACATTCATTTCTTCCTGAATATCTTGCTCGTTTGAACCATTTGTATGCTTCATAATCGTCAGTAATAATTGCACCACCTTTACCAAGTTTTAAATGTTTGTATGGTCCTGTAAATGACAAACACATATGTGTATTTGGAATATACATGTCTGTTGTAAATCTTAACGCACTATCCCATACTCTTGTTGGGTATAATTGATATGCGCCTTTTAATGTTAAACCATTAACTGGTTCAAATTCAACCTTACCACCTGCATGTATAATCTCACAAGGAACTGAAGGGTATGTACGTGATGGAATTTTTATAGTTTGTCCTTTTATGTTTTCATACATTAAAGCTAAAAACAAAGCATTACTTTGGTTATCTACTGTAACCGCATAAGGAGCTCCTGTGTAATCACAAAGAACTTGTTCAAAATCTTTTGTAACTTGATATACGGATCCATTTATTGTACCAGGTTTTTTTGAATTTTTTGTTTTTGGTTTTGCAAAAATAACACCATGATCAACTGATTCATCAGATCTTATTTGTTTTCCCATTTCAAATACTATAATTTCATATTCAAAATTGTTTCTTTTTAATTTTTCAATTATTGGTGCAATTTCATTATTATAATTTCCATGAAACTCAACCATAAATCTATCAACCAATTTTATTTGTTCGTCAGTTACAGATTCAAAGAAAGGATATTCACCACCCTCAATATCGCATTTTAATAATGATATTCTTTCATAATTGTTATCTTTTAAAATATCGTCTAAAGTAATTGTATCACATTCAATAACATTATTTAATTGACCGTAGTTAAGATCGTCAGTTCCAAAATAATTTGACCCAATAGTTGTGTTCTCCATTGAGAACCTAAATGGAATTTTTGTGTGTTCTTTATAAATTGGGTTCATGTAAATTACAGATCTTTCATTATCATCATCCAACAAAGTTTCAATACTATCTCTTAGGTAAGGATTGGCCTCCACTAATATTACTTTCTTTGCGTTAATTGAATACATGAATTTTGCAAATAACCCAACATTGGCACCAATATCTATAACTGTATCTAAATTATCTAAAGCTAAACCACTAAAGCATCTATCAATAAAAAATTCGTGATAGTTAACATAGTTACAATCAAATGGTTTAAAATTGAATGATGGAATATTCGCTTTCACATTATTCACAACTAATTCTTTTGAGCCTAATAACTCATCGTTCAAATTATAAAACTCAATTTTAAAACCTCTAAAATCTTTCATTCCCTCAAATTTCATAACATGAACTGGAATTGGAATCACAAAGTAAGATATTGGTTCAGTAATATCTAAATTAAACCAATATAGTGGAGCATTTGAACTCATACATCTCACACTAATGTTTAGATTTATTTTTTCTGAATAACCATAATTTAATATGATTTTATTTTCGCTACCATCCCAATGAACATCAAACATATTCCCTACGTTTGAAATACCTAAAGTGTTTAATAGTATTTGTGTGTCTTTATTAATGTCTCCTGTCATAAATTTAATATTTTTATCGTTATTATACTTACCACAATAAACGTCCAAATTAAACATCATCATTGGTAATTTGTATTTGATTGCTTCTTTAATTGCAATCGGGTTTAATTCTTTATTGTTTCTATCTCCTTTTGATGGAAACAAAAATAAATCTGATGCTTGTAAAAATGTATCAACATCAGATCTCTCACCCCAAACTATACAGTTATCAGGTTTATCTTTCATTAAAGGTTCCCAATAATGTCTGAAATTGTCAGCTTGGTTTCCAATAAAATGAAATAATATTTTTTCATCTTTTAATTGTTTTGCCATTTCAAACACGTAACCTTGATTTTTCCTTTCAGTAAACAAACCAACTGTAACAACATGCTTCCAATTTGGGTCAAAAAGAAATTGATCTTGTGCCCACTCTTTGTTTGGTGTGACAACATCTATTGGGTATTCAATAATTTCATAAGGAATGTCATACATTGAATATCTAAATGCGTTAAATGGACTTACAAAAATAAATTTGTCAGGAAACCATCTTTTATTTGTAACAGGTATACTTGAATCATGAGTTGTCTCAAAAATTTTATAATTTCTGTTTGGGTTAAATAATTTTTGATTTATTTCTTCAGGAATAAAGTACTCGCAGAATTCTTCAATACAAATAATATCTGGTTGGAAATTATGAATTAGGTCAAATATTTTATCTTTATCTTCTCCTAACATAAATAGGTTTTCAGGACCTATTAAATTTTTAATTCTATTTTTTTGAACAACAAATGCGTCTCCGTGCCAACTCCACTCAACACATTTAATTATGTAATCGTTTTTCAATAACTCTATCTTATTAACAAGTACTTGTGGTGAGCCTCCTGTGGAAAGGTGAGGTGCGATGAATAATATCTTTTCCATAAGCAAAATATAGTTAAGATCAAACATAAAACAAAGTATTTATTTATGATAAAATTTTTTACATGCCAAATACAATAAAATACTCAACAACGGGAGACACACTCTCAATAAAAAAAGGTAATTTTTATTTTGGTACTGGTGATGTTGGTAAGGGACCATCACTATCTACAAGGTATTATAATGGAGTTTCGCCAGCATCAAATAGCTATACTGTTTATTTATACAATGCGAATCAAAGTTCAAACATCAGTTTTTATGGGTCTACAAATGACTCTGAGTTAATAACATACACAAATCAAATTTTTGGTCAGAATTTTAGTACCGTAACACAATGTTTGAATTGGTATGCGACTCAAACAAATTATGTTTGTGTAAATCGAGATTACGAAGGTATAGTCACAAGTGGATTAACTTTATGTTTGGATGCGGGATTCACACCATCCTATTCTACTTCAGGTGTTTCATGGTATGATATATCTTACGGTGGGAACAACGGAACACTAACAAATGGACCTACTTTTAATTCCTCAAATGGTGGAAGTATTGTTTTTGATGGTGTAGACGATTATGCCACAAACATAGGAACTACATCAACATTTTCGTTCATACAAAATACGGGTATTTTTACAATAAGTGCTTGGGTTAAACTTAGTGATTTATCAACCGCAAGATATTTTATGGGTAATAATGATGGAACTACAAGTTCTAAAGGATTCTATTTGGGATATTCAGGGGTTTCTGGTAGATTGTGGTTGTCCATTACATATGGTGTTGGGGGGCAATCTACTCTTAATCAAACTAAAAATGATTTTTTTACTGATAATAATTGGGTACTTGTCACTTGTGTTGGGAATGGAACGAATTGTCAATTTTATAAAAATGGAATTTCGTTTGATACTCCTAATAATTTTGGTACCTTTTCAACAGGAGATAGCGCAAGAGTTTTAGGTGTTGGTAGAGTTAACAACACATCGGTGAGTAATTATTGGAGTGGTAATGTTGCATTAACTCAAATTTACAACCGAGCTCTATCATCTGCAGAAGTGTTACAAAACTATAACGCGCAAAAATCAAGATATGTATCATCAGTAGATCCAGATGCTCAAGCGTTTATTACTGCCGCAGGAATTACCGACCCAACACAACAATCAGCAATCAACACTTTAGTTGTTGATCTTAAATCTGATGGTCTTTGGACAAAAATGATAGCGATTTATCCACTTGTGGGTGGGACGGCATCTTCACAAAAATATAACCTTAAAGACCCTCGTGATTTAGATGTTGCGTACCGATTAACGTTTGGTGGTGGTTGGTCACATGGATCGTTTGGTATAGGAGGAAACGGGGTAAATACTTATGCCGATACACATATATTAAACTATAATCTTGGTCAAATAGGTGCGTATGTAAGAGATGGTAATAATGCATATTATGGAGGAAGATATGCTCTTGATTATCAATTTGAAGCCGTAAATATGTTCCCATATATTGGAACTGTATACGAAAGTTCTTACCAAGTAGGATATTTCTCTAACTCAACAGATGGTAATGATTATATGTTTACTTTTGATGGGTTCTTAGGGCTTACATCAATATCTGGTGGTGATGGTACCGCAAAATCATATTATAATGGTTCATTGATTGCTAACATAACTCCGAGTGCAAACCCATCCCCATTACCTATATCTCTTTGGTTTGGATCAACCCATTTAGGATATAATATGGCAAACCCAAGTTTCGAATTTTATTCTGATGGTGTGTACGCATTTGGGTTTGTAACATCATCAACTTTGGACTCAACTGAGAATTCTAATTTATACTCTATAGTTCAAGCATATCAAACAACATTAGGAAGAGACGTATGATACAAGTAGCGTTATTAACAGAACAACAAAAAAATCAATTGGTAGGTCAACACTACATGGAGGATTCAATATTTAATCCAGTACAAGACAATAACAATAATTGGGTAATATCAACTATTGAGGTAACGAATTGCACTAACGAAGAGTTTATGTGGGTTCAGAATTTGGAAATAATACCATTCGTGCCAAAACCAAGACCTGTGCCCACACCTCCAAATATCTAATGTAAACTAATAGAAAAATTCAGGGTTGGGTTATAATTATAATATATGCCAAATACAATAAAATATTCAACAACCGGAGATACCCAATCATTAAAAAAAGGTAATCTATATTTAGGCGTTGGTGATGTTCCAAAAGGACCTAGTAATGTTACATTACACTATCAGGGTATATCACCACCAAATAGTGGTTATACAATTTATGCAAATACAACAGGTGCGTTGACTACTATATTTTGTGCAAATAACGATTTCCAAATAATAAATTTCACAAAAGGTTTTTCGGGTCAAAATTTTACAGGTGTTACAGAATCTTTAACTTGGTACTCAACTCAAAATAATTTTGCTTGTGTTAATAGAGATTATGAAACAACAATAACTAGTGACTTATCCGTATGTTTAGATGCGGGTTATGTTCCTTCATATCCTAGATCAGGAACAACATATTATAACATAGGTAATAACGATAATCCGTTAACATTTAGTTTGGTAAATGGAGTGACTTACTCAACAGATGGTGGTGGTTCTTTATTATTTGATGGTGTAGATGATGAGGTTGTAAGTAATGATCGTTATACTATGGTGTCAGGTATGACTTGGGATATATGGGTTAAAAGGACCTCAGACGGAAATATATTTAATATGATGATGAGTAACTTTTTACCATATATGGCCTTCAGAGGAACCGGAAGTGGATCAGACATAAATAAATGTCATGTTACATACCGTACAGTTACAGGTGGTACAACAACTAAACGAAATTTATATACGACAGGTGCGACTTTTAGTAATAACGTATGGTATAATTTCACTTACACTTTATTGTATGATTTACAAAATCAACTTGCAACTGCAAAAATTTATGTTAACGGAGTATTCAATACATCTTCTTCAAATTACAGCGATTCAATTAACCAACCATCTGTAGGTAGTAGATTACGTTTAGGTAATTATACATCAAATCAATATCCGTTCCCCGGTTACATAGGAAGATTTTTAGTTTATAATAAAGTATTAACGGATGCAGAAATTTCCCAAAACTATAATGCCTTTGTTGATAGGTTTACCCCATCTATTAATGCTAATTTGGTATTTAATTTAGATGGTGCAAATTATTCGGCAATGCCAGTAAATGGTTCTACGATTGATGGTACGGGGGCATACCCAATTACAATGACTAATACCAATAATAGTATGTCATGGAATAGCTCAAACGGAGGAGTATTCAGAAAATCAACAGCAAATACATCTGACTTGTTTATTGGTGGACCAAATTATTCAAGTGGGTCACAAGCGTATACAGTATTTATGGCTTACAAATGGGATGGTGGAACTGCAGGTAGATTACTTAATGCTAACTCAGCATCACCTGATTGGTTATTAGGGTTGTGGGGAGATCCCGCATCAAGAATGAACATTGCATTTAACGGAGCATTTGTGGGAAGTAACTCAACTGCGGCAGATACGGCTTGGCATTTTATATGGATGACTGACGATGGGTTAAATACGACCAATAGTACAAAATCTTATATTGCAACTAATGTTGCACCATCAGGAACAAATGGTACTCGTAACGCAAGTTCAGGATTTAATAGTTTAAGGTTATATGGTAGATACTCAACGGCAACAACAAGTTCAGAACCTGTAACGGGTGATGTGGGATTTGTTAAGGTTTGGGACGGTGCATTAACATTATCAGAGATACAAGAATTACATGCGTACTATAAAGCAAGATTTGGTTATTAACTATTTATAAAATATGGAAACACAATTACAAGAATACGATAACAGAAGATTTATGATATTTGCTGTATCAGAATTGGGTCAAATTGATTTTTCTCAAGTTTTGGAAACCTCAATAGACACCGTTAGAAAATCGGTCGATGAATTAAAAACATTTGTTAAGTGGGATGGTGTAATGCCTGAGTGTGTAAGTAACCTTACAACAAAAGAAGGTCCATACACCTACGAAGAAATTTTGCAAATATTAAGTACTCCAGTATGGACTGACCCAACACTAATTGAGTTATAATGCCAAACTATGTTCAAATAAATTCAATTGTCGGAACACCACCATATACAATATTTGTATGTGATCAGACCTTTACCTATTGTTATTTGGCAGCAGGACCCATAACAATCACAACACCATATACATTCATGGTACCACCACCATTAACTAATACCACAGATGTAATTGTTAAAATAATAGATTCAAATGGGTGTGACACTTGGGTTCCGTTATCTTGCGGTACATATTATGGAAAAGAGTTTGAGGATTTTGCAATATTCTTATTTCAAGATGCAAATATTTATTTATTTGAAGGTCAGTAATATTTATTAGTATGCCAGTTTATAATAGACTCACAGATAGATCACAAGTTTCTGCGGTAACAGTTAATGATATTTTTCACGTTGTTGTTACAGGAGACACAAGTCAAAGCCCTCAGGGTTCTTCATATTTTGCTCCAATTAGTTTTTTACAACCTATATTAAGTGGTGCTAGTGGAACTAACGGTACTTCAGGTACAAGTGGTAGTTCAGGAACATCAGGAACAAGAGGTTCATCAGGAACATCAGGGTCTAATGGTACAAGTGGTAGTTCGGGAACCACAGGATCTTCGGGATCAAGTGGATCTTCAGGTACTAATGGTAGTAGTGGGACAACAGGATCTTCGGGGTCAAGTGGATCATCAGGATCAAGTGGATCAACGGGTACTAGTGGTAGTAGCGGATCTAATGGATCATCAGGAAGTACAGGTTCTAGCGGTAGTGCTGGATCTGCTGGTACATCAGGATTATCATTTGGTACTTCAGGTTCTTCGGGAACATCAGGTGAGGCAGGTTCTACCGGATCTAATGGTAGTAGTGGCAGTAGTGGCAGTAGTGGATCATCAGGTTCAAGCGGATCATCAGGAACCTCTCCTTTACCCTCAGAAGTCAATACAGTACAAAATACGGGTAACACTAAGTTTTATGTTACTTTTGTTGATTCAAACAATATAGTTGCAGGTCCTGAAAGTTTATATACCAACACTGGTATAAGTTACAATCCAAGTACAGATATTTTAGAACTTATAACAGGATATCAAAGTGGTGATGGAACTGTTTCGGCACCACCGTATAGTTTTATTGCGGACACTAATACAGGAATGTATAGGATTGGTACCGATAATTTAGGTTTTGCAACAAACGGTACTAGACGAATGTCTATTGATAGTGCCGGTAGAATTTTAATGGGTAATGGTGATGAATCTGCAGGATCAAACTTTATAATTCCTTTAGGTGGGTACGCGGCAACATCTAATGCAACTCCAGCAACACTTATAACATTAGCAACAGACACTGATGGTGTGTATACTGTAGAGGCGTTTGTTGCGGGGGCCACAGTAACAGGAAGTAATGCGATCGGTGGAATTATAAGTGCAACTTTTTTAAATAACGGAGGATCTCTTAGTCTTATCGGATCGGTACAAGGATCGGTACAAGAAAACTATGCGGGATCACCAACCTTCACACTTCTTGCGTCAGGAACTAATATAATATTACAAGTCACAGGAGTTGCGTCGACCAATATAAATTGGTTTGGTAAAATTAAATATATTGTGGGATCTAGATCCATTTAACTTTTAATTTTCATTTATTTTAGTCATTATTTTTTTATTTTTTCTGTATGAGAATATTTGTGCAGATTGCTGCTTATCGTGACCCCCAACTTATACCAACAATTAAATCTATGTTGGAGAAAGCAAAAAAACCAAAAAATATTATTATTGGTATTGCAAGACAATTTCATCCTGAAGATGGTTTTGATGATTTAACTGAATATGAAAATGATGATCGTTTTCGTATTTTAAATATCCCACACACTGAATCAAAAGGCGTTTGTTGGGCAAGACATCAAGTCCAACAATTATATGGGGGTGAAGAGTACACACTCCAAATCGATTCCCACATGAGGTTTGAAAAAGATTGGGATGACACTTTAATCAAAATGATTAAAAGACTACAAAAACTTGGTCATAAAAAACCTTTGTTAACAGGTTACGTTTCATCTTTTGATCCTGATAATGATCCTGAAGGTAGAGTTAATGAACCTTGGAGAATGGCGTTTGATAGATTCACACCTGAAGGTGTTGTATTTTTCTTACCTGAGGTAATTCCTGATTGGAATAAAATTAAAGACCCAATTCCCGCAAGATTTTATTCGGCTCACTTCTGTTTCACTTTAGGACAATTCTCAACTGAAGTACAACACGATCCCGAATTTTATTTTCATGGTGAAGAAATTTCAATAACCGTTAGAGCATATACTCACGGATATGATTTATTCCACCCAAATAAAGTGGTTATTTGGCATGAATACACAAGAAAAGGTAGGACTAAACAATGGGACGATGATAAAGAATGGTATTTAAAAAACACCGCATGTCATAAAAAGAATAGACAACTTCTTGGTATTGATGGTGAAAAATATGAAGGAGACTATTATGATTGGTTTGGTAAAGAAAGAACTATAAGAGATTATGAAAAATATGCCGGATTGCTATTTGAAACAAGAGCAGTACAACAAGATACTATAGATAAAAAATATCCTCCAAACCATTATGATTTTGAAAATGAAAATGAATGGAAAAAAAGTTTCTCAACAATATTCAAACACTGTATTGATTTAGATTTAAATCAAGTTCCTGAAACGGACTACGATTTTTGGGTTGTTGCTTTTCACGATCAGGAACACCAAACAATTTACAGACAAGATGCCGACGCAAACGAAATAATAAGAATAAAGTCAGACCCTGAGGGATATGGTAAAATATGGAGAGAATTCAACACAACAAAAATACCATCGTATTGGGTAGTATGGCCCCACTCAATTTCAAAAGATTGGTGTGATAGAATTGTTGGTAATTTATGAGAACACTATTTGTAACTTGTTTATACTCAAAACTTTTTGGATCTGAGTTTGGTGGTAGAGATAGTAGAGACGGTCACTACAAAAATTCACTAAAAAGTCTTTTAAAGATGTCTGACGCTAAATTTATTTGTTATACGTCAGAAGATCAGATAAATGATTTAAAATCTTTCTTCTATAAACAAAACAAATTCAATGAGGACCAAATCCAATTCAAAATCTTTGATTTAAAAAATTGTGAATATCATCAAAAAATTTCTGAATTAAGAAAAACTCAAAGTAATTTACTACACGATAGATGTTATGAAATACAATATTCTAAATTTTTTTGGTGTTTAGAAAATTGTGACAATTCAGATTTTGATTATGTTTTTTGGATAGATGCCGGATTATCACATAGTGGATTGATACCACCAAAATATTTAGACCAAACAAAAGGATATTGGGAAAAATATTTTGAGTCTGAATTATTTAACAACAAACTTTTAAATAATTTGATTAAACATACTGGTGAACAGATTGTGGTGTGCGCAAAAGAAAATCAAAGAAACCATTGGTCAAAAAC
>Ga0255137_1000249_pt1 | contig 18325 bp, 5 predicted proteins | sample Law_Atlam_RepC_8_FD_188548 | JGI IMG/M metagenome (GOLD analysis project Ga0255137, IMG submission 188548) | Freshwater microbial communities from St. Lawrence River, New York, United States - Law_Atlam_RepC_8d | ecosystem: Environmental > Aquatic > Freshwater > River | place: USA: New York... | reverse complement strand
TTGAGTAAGTCCTAAACTCACTGTATCGCGACTGCAAATGGACTTAGCTGCACCGGCATTTTTTAATCTAGGAATTGGAAACTTGGCAAAACTAAAATTACAAGAACATGTAGCTGAATCTATCATTACAAATAATGCACAGGATAAACCTGCTTTTATGCGCACTGTTTTAGTAATTAATTGACTGCCGTTTTTGGCTAAATTTAATCGCAGTGTATCCGTATAAGCTACCTTGTCTTTGGCATCAGCTGTACCAGAACTATTTTGATCATAAACATATTTAACCAACACAGGTGTGCTACTTTTAAGCGGACTGCCTGTATTTTTAACAAAATATTGAAGCGCGATGGTTTCTGAATCTGATCCTATGCTTTGCAATTGAGCACTTAATCCATAAAACGATAAACTGCTCTTTAGCACAGGTACCTTTAATAATTGATTACCTGTTACTACATTGATTTTACATTTTGAATTATCCGCAACACAGGTAACTTCTTGTTTCACAGCCGCCTGACTGTATAAATCTGCTGTACCGCAATTCAATTGCTTGCCATCAGCGCTGTACTTGAACTTAAATTCAATACTGTCGCCTGGTTGGATATCACTTGGTAAGCTGAATTCAACTTCTGTGGCACCATTGATATTGCGCTTTTTAGTTAATGCATTATTAGGTGCGTTGTAAATGCCTTGGAATTGCGCAGAGTCATAAGTCATGCCTGGCAATAAAACCATTTGATATTTGTCTTCAATGCCCGTTTTTGAAGGCCCTAAGTTGATGATTTTAACCGAATAATTACTTGGTTTCTCGCAAGGAAAAATGGTATCAGAACTGGTCTTTAACAAAGTATAATATGGCCTTACAACACCTTTAATATTCAATGGATTGCTGATAGATGGATAACTCAAAATAGGATCGCCACATTTGATGTTTCCGCTTGCGCTTGCTCGAATATAATTACCACTAGAATAATCACAATTGGTTTTAACCCTGAAGAAAATAACCACTTTGTTTTTACTGGTATCTGAAACGCCTTTTAATCCATTGGCTATAGTAGTATTTAATGCCGGTAAATTCCATTCATACAAAGTACCACTTTTTAAACTTGGCAATGGAATATTGACCTTACTTCCCTTAAACGGATAGCGCATGTAACAAGAGCCCGGCACTATACTCATGCCAATGGGTAAATTGATTTGCGCTCTGGTATTATAACCAGGTGTTGCGCCAGTATTTTCAAGTAAAAAAGTATAAGGATTATTGGCGCATAAATCTGATGTTTTAACTGAATCTAAAAGGGTGGTTTGAAATTGGGTATTTTGTGGCTCAATGTACAAAGCAATTCGCTCCTTGAAACAATTGTAAGAGGCTAAATCCTTAGGATATCCTTGACAATTCCATCCAGTGTAGAGTATTACACTGTCTTTAAAACAAGTGTTATAAATGGCCCTTACCTTGAACTTTCGAGTTTGATTAAATGGAATGGTGCCAAGTCTATAGACAGCATTGGTTTGAGGTATCAAGGTATCTTTCGCAGCATCTTTAATTTGAACCACTTTTACAGCTCCTGTATTATCAGGCGAAAACCATGAATTGATATTGCTAAAAGACGAAGAATAATTGGTGTAAACCAGTTCCCATTCTGCTGTATCTTGAGTAGCATAAACAGTAGGTATACTTGGTTTAATGATTGTAACTGGTTTATTGTAATTGATGTAATCTGGAGTAGCTCCAAATACAGTATCATAGCCATTGCCTAGCGTATTTTTGCGCTCAAAAATAAAATCATATTTAACAGGAATATTGGCAGTAGTTTGCAATTCACAAGAAGGTTCTATAAAGGCTTGAAAATAGCCTTGAAAGGCATCGTCGCTGAAATTGATTTTGCCACCGGAATCAACATAGTGTTTAGACACATCATACACCAAAGGATTGGCATTGTTGTTCTTGGCCAATAAAGAATCTTTGATCTCAAGTGTTGTTTTATTAGAGCCTGAAGTTCTGTATTGTCCGAAAAGGGCTTTCTTTAGTTTTATGCCATTGGGTAAGTAAAATCTGACTGCTTTTAAGCGTGCAAAATGACGGTATTCGTATGGAAAATAATTATTCCCAGCATAGTTTGAACAACACGCGCCAATACCCATGTAATAGGAATTGCTTATCGTAATCTGATTACACGAATTGATTTGAACATTATCTGAGCAGCAACCTGCAAAATAATACCCAGCCAAAATCATTTGTCCGCTAAATGTATCGCATTGGAACTTATTGACAGAGGTGGTTGGATTGGTTATTGGACTGGTATAAAATAAATTGTTAAAGAGGAGGTTTTGGGTGGCGTTGCCAATGTTTTTACTCACTCTGAATTTAACTTTAACAATCAGGCTATCGTCAATATTGTATCTGAAAGAGGTGGATACACAAGCCAGCATTGAATCTGTGCTTAAATCGATTTTGAAGGTTGCATTGTTGCCGCTAATGGTCTTGAACCGCTTGATATTAGAGCAATTGGTAGACAAAGTTACGCCCCTTCTCCATACCAATAATTGAACACCTACTACATCTAAATTTTTTCCATTTGTGATATTGGATTCTATGTATAAGTTTCTCCAACTGGTGTAGGCTGATGATCTTAAAATTTTACCAGTGTATACTGCTTGAATGGTGTCTCCAAAAAAACAACGCTCCTCTCTAACTTTGAGTGTATCTATAGCGCCGGTTAAATCCGCCTTGCCATCATTATTGTTATCTGGGCGACCAAAATTAATTCTTTGTACTGAAAAATTTCTGAATTTTAAACCACCTGCACAAGAATTGATGCAATGTACTTTAACCTGTAAAGATTGGCAGCTCAGCATCAACCATTCTCTTGGACTACAAGCCTTGTCTGGACTATAACGGAATTGCGCCTTTACTGTTTGAAAGCCATTAGAGCCTGTTTTTGAACAATCAGCAGTTAAGTAATATACCAATTCAGAGTTGGTCAAACTAATAGGAACAGGGTGGGGAAAATAGCCTCTTAAGGTATCACCTTTTAGCGCTATACTATCAGGACTCCAAGTACCTGTTAAATCTGCATTTATAAAATATAATTCGCTTTTGAGTTTGCTATGAGTTAAACCTTTAGGTAGAATCAAATCGACTACATAACTGGCAGTTGATGTTCTAGGAAACATACTGACAGAGCTGAATAATGTCCTGAACTCTCCTTTTTGTTTATTAATTAAATCTGTTGGTATAAATGATGAAGCTGTGGCATAGTGTTGATCATATACCTTACCCCACGCCCATGGCACAGTTTTTAGATTATTACATTGGTCTTTATAATCGGCATAATAGGCCCAACTGTTAATCACCATGCTTGCATTAGAACAAGGTGGTGCTGTACAACTGTTGGTATTCCATTTCAAATACAAAGTATCATTGGGTTTTAAATTGGGTGCTTTTAATCTAAAATAGCCAATTGGGTATACCCCAATACAACCATAATAGCCCAGATTATATGAACCGGTAACACTGTCTTTAGCTACTCTTACCCAAGTGCCCTTATATCCAACCTTGATTCTAACTGAGGCAGTATCAAAAGTAGAAAAGACATAGGCATAGTTCAATGATATAGCTACACGTGGATTAATAGCATCCATGTTGCCAACATTGACATATCTAACTTCTGAACTAAAGGTATTATTATTGAAACAGGTAGGTGTAACCGGGAAAGGCAATGCCTTTAATATGGGTGACTTGTTGCTAATACTTACTGAACCGTTTGATTTACTAATTAAACATGATTTTACATTACAGCCCCAGCTTAATTCATAATTTGTAGTTAAGTACCTGCAACCTTTTATTAGAGAAGAATCATTTATGGTAATGGTTTCATTTTGATCTAAAAACGTATCTAGGTTACCTACAGATTTAAATTGATTACCAGACAATAAGGTGTATACCGTGTCACCTTTAAATGTGTTGCTACCCTTATTGACAAAAAATGTCTGAATATCCTTTCCGTTTATGCGTTTTAAAATGATTTGACGAAGAGGGCCTTTACCATAATTACCAACGGTGATTTGTCTTTCGAACTTAGTGCCAATATCGCCAGTATAACTTAAGTTCACAATAGTGCCAAACTGTGCAGAAGGCACTCTAACTGAAAAAGGAATAGATGAGCCTACATCATAGTTTCCGGTGTAGTTAATTCTTACGGGTATTGATGGTGTATTTGAGCTTAAGTATGATAAAAGGTCACAATCTGCAGTTAACAAGAGTCTGCATTTAAAATTTTTGGCGATGGCCAAATTGGGAGCTGAAAATTCAGGTTGATTAGTGTTACTTACATTGCTCTCCGAAACCGATCCTCCTGTTATAGAATTCTTAACATAACGAATACCGGGAGGTAAATTCAGTTTAATGATTAAGTTATTAACGGTGCCACTTGAAATGTTATACACTTCAAGAAAGGCTGAATCATTGACACCACAAATCGATAATTTACTTGGGCCTGTAGCTTGAATAGACAAACGATTGCCTTGGGCATGAAGTAAGGACGACATACCAAAAAAGAGAACTAAAAATTGACATATAAGCTTACGGCTCATGAATAACTTAACAAATATAGGGGAATGTAAAACATTGCAAAAGATTGATTTTTGGAAACTTTAAATATCTTTGCCTAGCATATGAATACAAGAGACGAACAAATTTTTGAATTAATTCAAAAAGAACAAGCCAGACAAGAACATGGTATAGAGTTGATTGCTTCTGAAAATTTTGTTTCTAAACAGGTTATGGAAGCAATGGGCAGTGTTTTAACCAACAAATATGCCGAAGGGTTGCCAGGTAAACGTTATTATGGTGGATGTGAAGTGGTAGACCAAATCGAGCAATTAGCCATTGACCGTCTTAAACAACTTTTTGGTGCAGAATGGGCTAATGTTCAACCACATAGTGGAGCACAAGCCAATGCAGCAGTAATGTTAGCTTGCTTGAACCCAGGCGATAAAATTCTAGGATTCGATTTAAGTCATGGTGGGCATTTGACTCATGGTTCACCTGTAAATTTTTCAGGAAAATTATACAAACCTAGTTTCTATGGTGTAGAAGAATCTACCGGAACTATTGATTTTGATAAAGTGGCTCAAATTGCTGAAAGAGAGCAACCTAAATTAATAATATGTGGCGCTTCATCTTATAGTAGAGATTGGGATTATGCTAAATTAAGACAGATAGCCGACAAAGTTGGTGCTCTATTATTAGCAGATATATCTCATCCAGCAGGATTAATAGCTGCAGGTTTATTAAACAATCCGCTTCCGCATTGTCACATTGTTACATCAACTACACATAAGACATTAAGAGGTCCAAGAGGTGGTGTTATTATGATGGGTAAAGACTTTGAAAATCCATGGGGTCAAACAACGCCTAAAGGTGAACCTAAAATGATGAGTGCTGTATTAGATGGTGCTGTATTCCCAGGAACCCAAGGTGGTCCGTTAGAACATGTAATTGCTGCTAAAGCGGTTGCCTTTGGTGAAGCATTAAGTGAGGACTATAAAACCTATATGCAACAAGTTAAAGCCAATGCTGCTGCATTAGCCAAGAGCATGGTTGACTTGGGCTACAAAATCATATCAGGTGGAACTGAGAATCATTTAATGTTGATCGATTTAAGACCTAAAGGCGATGAGATAACAGGTAAATTAGCAGAAAACACTTTAGTGAAATGCGATATTACCATCAATAAAAATACTGTGCCTTTTGAAACGCGTTCACCGTTTGTAACCTCAGGTATTCGTTTAGGTACGCCTGCAATTACTTCTAGAGGTATGAAAGAAGAACACATGCCAAAAATTGCCCAATTAATTGATAAGGCTTTAATGAACCACAACAATGAAGTTGTGTTAACGGAAATCAGAAACGAAGTTAACGCCTGGATGAAATCTTTTCCTTTATATTAAGGCTTTAAAAAATGTAAAGTATACCTAACCCACCTTACGGTGGGTTTTTTTATGTCTTAGAGAAACTAAGGGCATAAAAAAAGGGTGATGGATAACCATCACCCTTTTCTATAATTACTTAAGGATTATTGCAATACTACTCGCTTAGTTACTACTGTACCTTCAGAGATCAACTTGATGGTGTAAACACCTGTTGCGTTTCCGCTTAAGTTGATTTCGAATTTACTTGCAGCTTCGCTGTAGTTTTGGTTCATTACCATTTGACCCATTGCATTGTATACTTCAACTTTTGCAGTTTGTGCCATTGATCCTTTAAGATCTAATGTTACAACACCTGAAGTTGGGTTAGGGTATACATTTACAGTTTCGTCAACTGATTGAGTGTTTACTGATACTGTGCTGTTGAAGCATCTAGGCCAGTATGTATAGTATACGTATCTTGTAAAGTCTTCTGAAGTGTTACCACTTAAATCAGTTACTCTGTAAGTGATATAATATACACCTTCTTCCCAAGGATTAACGTTTTGACTTACGATTTCAATCAAAGATTTCAATTGAGCTGGGCTGTTGTAGTTATCTGAAGTTGATAGACCCCACATTGGCCAGATGTTTTCACCTACACAACCGTGGATGACTTCACCCCAAATTCTTGGAGATTCGTTATCTTCAACTTTAACAGTTCTTGTTCTTCTAGTAACGTTACCAGATCCATCGATGGCTTCAAATACCTCTTGGTAAGTGCCTAAAACGTTTTCATCAACATTGCTAGAAATTCTAACCAATGATACTTGACCAGGACCATAGTAGTTATCACTCACTGAAGGAGGAATAGAGTTATATGGTGTTCTTACCGGATGAGAAACCACATCAAAAGTGTTTAAGCTAATTACTGGAGCAATGAAGTCATCAACTCTATAGTTTCTTGCAACTGAAGCAGCAGCATTGCCACTAGAATCTTTTGCATTGTAAACTACTGGGTAAGTCTTTCTGATAACGGTATTCACCGGACCATTAAAGCCCCAAGTTTTAGACAATGTTACGTTGTTGTCGTATGCATCAGTAGCAACTGTTTGATCAAACCAAACTGAACCGATTTGAATTCTAGCATCACCTAATGTATCAATAACTGGTGCTTTAGTATCAGTTACACAAACTGTTCTAGTCTTTGTAACAAAGTTACCAGCAACGTCAGTTACTTTATAAGTGATTGTGTAAGAACCTGCCCATCTAGAATCAACACTGCCAGAAGTTACGATAGCTGAAGTTAAGTTAAATGGTGCTTTGTTGTCAGTAGCAGTTGCGCCTGGATCAACATAAGGAGCATTGTCTTTTCTAGCTTCAATACATCCTGAATTACCAGGGTTTAAAGTTAACACAGGCTTGGTTAAGTCAGTTACTACAATTACAAAACGAGTTACTGTTACTGCCTTGTTACCAGACTTATCAGTTACATTGTATTCGTAAGTGTATTGACCAGTAGTATTAATGTCTAAATCATTAGTTGTAACAATTTCTGAAGAAATATCACCTTCAGATGCATCATAAGCAGTAGCGCCAGCATCATTGTATGTAGTACCTACTTCAACTCTTACAGTATCATTACCTAATAAGGTAATTACTGGTCTGATGTTATCGTTTGCTAAAACAATTCCGTAATCTTCGTATTCACCAGCAGTGATAGGACCACATGGTGTAGTAGATTCATTGTTATAGTTAGCAGCTACTCTTAATACTGTTTTACCTTCAAATGAATTAGATAAAGCAGGAACTGTAAAGGTTGATGTGTATGTAGCTGTGCTAGCACTGGTTTCGAACATGATTTGTTCACCAGCATCGTCGAAGTCACCATCAATGTTCCAATCAATCCAAGCTTTTCTGTTAGCTGGGTCAACAGTAGTATTTCTTGAAACTTCAAGAGTGTATGACTTACCATAAGTTAAGTTAGCAACGTTTGAAGCTGTATAATCTGTGTAAGAAGTAACACCAGAAGTTGTAAAGTTATTGATTAACTCGTTGTTACCATCTTTAACCTTTACTCTGTTAATTGCAACGTCCGTAGACAAAATGTATGCACTTGGCTTGCAATAATCTAAAGCACAAATGTATTTGTTTTTAACAATGGTTTTAGATGTAGCATTTTGGTCTAATGAATTGTAAGCTTTTAAACTTATAGTGTAACAACCTGCTGTAGTGAATTTAATTACTGGGGTTGGAATACTATCTCCTGGAGTCGCATTGTATTTAACAAAACCGGCACCGTATGTAGAAGGGTTGGCAGGAGGGTTAACCAAAGTGTATGTGGTTGGGAAGATACCCCACTCAAATCTGTTAGCTTTATCACTAGTAGGGATTAAACGAACGTTTTCAACATTCACTTTTGGTCTTCTATTAGTCGCAGTGAAATCTAATTCAGTTTGGGAATTAGGCGTAACAACGTCAATAGTAGTACAAGATTTGTTATTACCAACACAAGATTTGATCTCTAAACATACTTGGTATTGACCATCTGTGTAGAAAGTGTATCTGAAATCCTTTTTAGTGTTGTTGTTTACTTGGTTACCGTCAATTGTCCATTCCCAAGTTGGAACACCCACTAAGTTTTGTGTAGTATTCTTGAACAATATAGGAGTAGCGTTATAACTTGGAACTGAATTGGTAGTATATGAAGGTGTAGGTAAAGTTGCAGGGCCTAATTCTGAAGTGTAAGAACCAGCATAACCTGAGTCAACACCAGCACCATCAGATTCAAATAGAATATACATACTTCCACTAGTAGCTACTACTGTTTGTGGAGCTTTAGCACCTACTGACCAAGTAGCCAATAAAGTTGTACCTGCACCACCCGGGGTTTTACCATCCCATACTCTAAGAACATCACCTGCATCTTTGAACTTCAAACGAGTCATTTTTAAAGTTATTTTCTTAGCATTACATGGGGTAATTTGTAAGTATGAACGTGTACCTAAACCTTGGCTGTTACCATAGTTTAAGTTTGGACCACCGTCGTCAAATATTGTTCCATTAGTAGAACCTACTACGTTATCGCTGTTAGGACCATAAGTACCGTAACCTAAGTTGTATTGAGTAGGTAAAGTTACCGTAATGTAACATACTTTCTTAAGAGGAACAGATGAACCTTTATCGTTAGTAGCTGTCAAAACAACAGTGTAACAACCTGGAACATCGAATGCGAATTCAGGATTTTGTGAAAATTCAGTATTTCCTCTAGAGTATGGATCTGACCAAACTTCACCTGTAGCTAAACATGGGTAGTAACCAGAAGAAGCATAAGTGGTTGAGTCATATACATCCCAAGTCCATTGGTATGGACCATTGCTTGATAAATCAAAAATTTGAGTGCTTTCGTATTGCTCTATATTTAAACGATTTGATACAAAATCAGGTGTTGGTACTGAAGTTGGAGTATCAATTACTAAACATTTCACGATACTATCAGAACCTAAACAGTTTGTACTCTTAAGCTTTATACATTTAGTACCTGGAGTATTCCAAGTATAGTTAAAGTTAACGCTGTTTGGTGCTTCAATAATTCCATCATTATCAGCATCCCAAGTATGAGAAATATAACCTGATGTATTGCTATTCAAAAACTTGGTTACACATTTTACCCAACTCTTAGAAGGGGCAATAAAATTGGCACTTACAGAAGTTGGTAATTGAAGTTCAACTGAATAATCTTCAGTTTCACCCCAAGTATAAGTTCCACAAGCAGAACCTGGGTTATTTACAGCACCTTCAATCATAACAACACGCATTCTGGTTTTACCAGGTGTGATGTTACAAGGTACTTTCCAAGTATATGTAAAACTTGCATTTGCACCACCCTTACTTTGAGATACAGGCGATACAGCTTCCCATGATTCAAATGTGTTGTTTTTGTTATAGTCAATCCAAGCATTTACAGCATAGGTATAGTGACCATTACAAGTACTTTCAACAACTGTAATTGAATAAACGCTACCTGCAGATAAATCAACTGGTTTTAATGAAGTAAAATCAGTGTAGGTTTGGCAAGTTGGCGTTGATGAAACGTTGTTTAAGGTAACTGTATTACCTTTTAAATAAACTGAGTAAATGTCTTCGTCAGCTGTAGAAGTTGCATTTGATGAACAATACTGAGCTGAAGCAGAATTAACTCCTAAAAGGACAACAATAGCAAGGCTTAGTGCCTTTGAAAATTTAGAAAGTCCTTGGTAAAAAGTAGTTATTTTATCCATATTAAAATGTGTAATAAGTTCGCAAGATATAATTTTTTTCTGATTTTCTATAAGATTTAGCGTCTATTTTAAAAAATGTGTGGAAAATATGTTATTCATAGAAATCTATCTAATTACGCTAAAATATTTAAACAATAAATCTAATTAATTTAATATTCTAATAATCAATATATTATATTAATTATTGGAACACATCCGATAATGCAGCAATAATCATAGTTATTTGAAAAAAGGCATAAAAAAAGGGTGATGGATAACCATCACCCTTTTCTATAATTACTTAAGGATTATTGCAATACTACTCGCTTAGTTACTACTGTACCTTCAGAGATCAACTTGATGGTGTAAACACCTGTTGCGTTTCCGCTTAAGTTGATTTCGAATTTACTTGCAGCTTCGCTGTAGTTTTGGTTCATTACCATTTGACCCATTGCATTGTATACTTCAACTTTTGCAGTTTGTGCCATTGATCCTTTAAGATCTAATGTTACAACACCTGAAGTTGGGTTAGGGTATACATTTACAGTTTCGTCAACTGATTGAGTGTTTACTGATACTGTGCTGTTGAAGCATTTTGGCCAGTATGTGTAGTAAACCATTCTTGTGAACTCTTGAGATGTGTTACCACTTGGATCAGTTACTCTGTAAGTGATAGAGTAGATACCTTCTTCCCAAGGATTAACGTTTTGGTTGATTACTTCTACCAATGGCAACAATTGAGCTGGGCTGTAGTAGTTGTCTGTAGTAGAAATACCCCACATTGGCCAGATGTTTTCACCAACACAACCATGGATGATTTCACCCCAGATTTTTGGTGCTTTAGTGTCAACAACTTTAACAGTTCTGATCTTAGTGGTTTTGTTACCTGAACCATCAATCGCTTCAAATGTTTCTTGGTAAGTACCTAAAGTATTAGCGTCTACAGTGCTAGAAACTTTTACTAATGATACTTGACCTGGGCCGTAGTAGTTATCAGTAACTGTAGCTGCAACTGAATTGTAAGCAGTTCTTACTTCGTGGTATACGATATCAAATGTGTTCAAGCTAATTACTGGAGCGATGAAGTCATCAACTCTGTAGTTTCTTGTAACTGGAGCAGCTTGGTTGTTGCTTTGATCGTAAGCAGTGTAAGTAACAGGGTAAGTTCTTCTAGACAAAGTATTAACTGGTCCGTTGAAGCCCCAAGCAGTACCTAATACTGGCTTGTTATCGTATGCATCAGTTGCAACTGTTTGGTCAAACCAAACTGAACCGATTTGGATTCTAGCATCACCTAATGTATCAATAACTGGTGCTTTAGTATCAGTTACACAAACGTTTCTAGTTTTAGAAATTTTGTTACCTGCAACGTCAGAAACTGAGTATGTCAAGGTGTAGTTTCCAATTGTTCTAGTATCAACAGAACCAGTAACAACGATTGATGAAGTTAAGTTAAATGGAGCTTTGTTGTCAGTTGCAGTTGCACCTGGATCAACATAAGGAGCATTGTCTCTTCTAGCTTCGATACAACCTGTATTACCAGGGTTTAAAGTTAATACAGGCTTAGTTAAGTCAGTAACTACAATGATAGTACGTACAGCTGGCTTAGCTTTGTTACCTGAGTTATCAGTTACGTTGTATTCATATGAATAAATACCTGTTACTGAAGCATCTAAGTCTGTAGTTGAAGTTAATCTGCTAGTGATATCACCTTCAGAGGCATCATAAGCAGTTGCACCAGCATCTGTGTATGAAGAACCAACCTCAATTCTAACTGTGTCAGAACCTACTAAAGTGATTACTGGAGGATTTAAGTCATTGTATAATACAATACCATAATCTTCGTATTCACCAGCAGTGATAGGACCACATGGAGTAGTAGATTCATTGTTGTAGTTAGCTGCTATTCTCATTTTGGTTAGACCTTCAAATGAGTTAGATAAAGCAGGAACTGTAACGTTAGTTGAGTAGCTTAAGTTGTTAGTGCTAGCTTCAAAGAAAATTTGCTCACCAGCATCGTCGAAGTCACCGTCAATGTTCCAGTCAATCCAACCTTTTCTGTTAGCTGGGTCAACATTACCTTGTCTTGAAACTTCAACAGTATAAGTTCTACCGTAAGTCAAGTTAGCTTTTACAGTTGAGCTATAGTCAGTGTAAGCCACTAAACCAGACTGAGAGAAGTTATTGATTAATTCTGTAGTACCATCTAATACTCTTACTCTGTTAATACCTACGTCGTTAGATACGATATAAGCGTTTGGAGTGCAATAGTCTAAAGCACAAATGTATTTGTTCTTAACAATTGTTTTAGAAGTAGCATTAGGATCTAAAGAGTTGTATGCTTTTAAAGTGATAGTGTAACAACCTGCAGCATTAAATTTCAATCTTGGCATAGGAATGCTATCACCAGGAGTTGCATTGTATTTAATGAAGCCTGTACCGTATACAGATGGTGAAACCGGAGGATTCACTAAAGTATAAGTAGTAGGGAAGATAGTCCATTCGAAACGGTTAGCGTTATCGCTGATCGGACGCAATGTAACTATATCAGTGTTGATATTAGGACGACGATTAGAAGCAATCATGTCTAATGTAGTTTGCTTGTTAGGCGTAACAACGTCAATAGTAGTACAAGATTTGTTATTACCAACACAAGATTTGATCTCTAAACATACTTGGTATTGACCATCTGTGTAGAAAGTGTATCTGAAATCCTTTTTAGTGTTGTTGTTTACTTGGTTACCGTCAATTGTCCATTCCCAAGTTGGAACACCCACTAAGTTTTGTGTAGTGTTAGTAAACAAAATAGGAGTAGCGTTATAGCTTGGAGTTGTATTAGGCGTAAAGGCTGGAGTTGGAATAGTAGCAGGGCCTAACTCTGAAGTGTAAGAACCAGCGTAACCTGAGTCAACACCAGCACCATCAGATTCAAACAATAAGTACATACTTCCGCTAGTAGCAACTACTGTTTGAGGGGCTTTAGAGTTTACGGACCATTTAGCTAATAAGGTAGTACCTGCTCCACCTGGAGTTTTACCATCCCATACACTTAAAACGTCGCCTGCGTCTTTGAACTTCAAACGAGTCATTTTTAAAGTGATTTTTTTAGCATTACATGGTGTAATTTGTAAGTATGAACGAGTACCTAAACCTTGGCCATTGCTGTAGTTTAAGTTTGGACCGCCATCGTCAAAAATAGTACCTGAAGTTGAACCAACTACGTTGTCGTTGTTAGGACCATAAGTACCGTAACCTAAGTTATATTGAGTAGGTAATGTTACAGTAATATAACATACTTTCTTTCTAGGTACTGATGAACCAACATCATTCTTAGAAGTTAATACTACAGTGTAGCAACCTGGTACATCAAATGCAAATTCTGGATTTTGTGAAAATTCAGTATTGCCTTTAGAATATGGATCTGACCATACTTCACCTGTAGCTAAACATGGGTAGTAACCTGAAGAAGCGTAAGTTGTTGAGTCATATACATCCCAAGTCCAATCCCATGGACCGTTAGTAGATAAGTCAAATAATTGCATTGATTCGTATTGTTCAATTTGAACTCTGTTCGCAACGAAATCAGCAACTGGAATAACAGAAGGAGCTACTACGTTGAAGCATTTAACGATACTATCTTTACCTAAACAATTGGTACTTCTCAATTTAACACATTTGTTACCTGGAGTAGTCCACATCATTTGAGCATTTTGGTAATTTGGAGTGATGCCTCTTTGTTCCCAAGTGCCATCATTGTTTGCATCCCAAGCATGCTCAGTGTAACCTGATTGGTTTGAGTTGATGAATTTGTTAACAGTTTTAATGAAGGTTTGGTTTGGAGCAATGAAATTAGCAAACACGCTGGTTGGCAATGATAAGTTGATGCTAAAATCCATGGTTTCTCCATAGTATGGAGGACCGCTACAAGTTGAACAACCATAAGAAGCGTTCATTGGGTAACCAGAATAGTTACCTACTACTCTTAAACGAGTAGCTGAAGGTGAAATTGTACATGGAACAGTAAATGACAATGAACCTAGGGTTGAAGGTGTTTGAACTGTACCAGCAACTGAGAAAGCACCTAAGTACTCACCAGCATCCAAAAAGTCTTTGTCATTGTTGTAATCAATGAAAGCGCCAATTGAACCACCGTAAGCATAAGAACCACTTGAACCACTGGCTTCAACTTTGTAAGTGTTACCTGCAGTAATGTCAAACGCTTTAGAAGGCGTGTTGGCTAAGCGCCACTCAGAACCACAAGTAGAGCCACCACTGTAACCATCAGCTGGTACATTGATTAAAACTTGTGATCCAACACTAATTCTTACTTGCTCTAAAGCAAAAATGTAGTTACTTGATGAATAGTAAGTTGTGTTGTTGTACATGTGAAACCCATCACACCAGGGCGCAGGCTGTCCGTAAGCGCTAAAACCAAACGCTGAAAAAAGCGTGGTTAAAACGAGCACTTTCAGCATTTGTAAATTAGTAATTAATTTTTTCATAATGCGGATTTAAATTATTTATCAGAGGCCAAAAATAAACAAGTTATCAATAAAAACAAATTATTATTTATTTTTTAAAGTGCTTTCTGACAAAAAAATGAGAATTTTTATCAACAGGATTCTTAAACAACTGAAATTCAGGCGCTTAACTATTATGGGTAAATCTTCAATTTTTGGCCTAATTGCAGGCCATCATTGACCATTTGGTTCCAATTTTTTATTTCTTCTACTTTTTTGCCAAATTTTCTAGAAATGCCAAAAAGCGTATCACCAGATTTAACCTCATACAAAAGATAATTTTGTTGTGAATCAGGCACTATCAACTCCTGCCCTCTTGAAATCTGATCAGTACTTAGTTGATTAGCAGATTTTAAATCATCAACGCTAACACCATACTTCTTTGAAATAGCATATAATGTTTCACCCATTAATACGATATGGGTTTTTTGTGCTTTATCTATCGATCTTCCGGTATCTGGTCTTATGCTTGCTTTGTCTTGCAATTGCAAAACCACACCTGGCTTAGGCTCAGTGCCTTCATCCATTAAATTCTTTCTGTAAAGGGAATTGAGTTTTACAGCATACTTTTGGGAAATCAGCCACATGGTTTCACCCATTTGAACCAAATGAGTGGGTACGCTGGCTTTTTTCTTTTTAGGTTTCAAATACAAGACTTCTCCAGGTTCAATGATGGTGTTTTCTGGCAAGTCATTGTATTTTAATATCTTTTTTTCTGAGCTATTGTGTTCTTTGGCAAATTGATCTGGGCTTTCTAATTTTTTAGCCATGCTTGATGGCACCTGATTATCTACAATCTGAATATTAGGTTCTAATTTAGCGTTAAATGGGATGTAGCCATTTAACACCATCGAATCAAACAGCATTAATTTATTCCTTTCAATAGTAGACACTAAAAGTTCCGCATATTTAGGATTAGTAGCATAACCTGCAGTTAATAAACCATTGGCCCAAGCTTTGTAATCATTAATACTTAATGTAAACAGAGGGCCATAACGTCTGTTTTCTCGTAAAAATTTAGAATGATCATAATACGATTCTCTAGGATTGCTATAACATCTAAAGCATTCTTGCAAAGCATCATCGTCTTCGAGTATGGTGCATCCTGTCCATTCTTTTTTACATTTTATACCAAAATGGTTGTTGCCCTCCTTGGCCAATCTGCTATTTCCACTGCCGCTCTCTAATAAACCCTGAGCCAAAGTAATGCTAGCGGGTATTTTGAAATCAATCATTTCTTTCATGGCCACATCTTTAAAAGAATCTATGTATTGTTTTACAGATGTATTTTGGGCCTTGACTTCAATTGAAATCAAAAGACAGATGGCCCAAAGCATGCAGCGTTTCATTTTACAAAATTACTTGAATTCTAAATGAAATAAGTCCCAAAATAAATCAATTTTGTCTAATATGGTGGTCAACTCATAAGGACTTACTATTTTTGTATATTGTATTGATAACGTTATGCATAAGCTCAGAATTGTTTGGATCATCTGTTTTCTCCTCTTCAACTTTGTTGTAAAAGCTGAAAACCAAGAACCTGCTCAGCCCACTTTTAAAGTTTCTTTTAACAAGGAGCATCCTAAAACAGGCGATATTGTTGAAGTCATATTAAAAGCCAATGTTCCTGCAGGGCTGCACATGTATAGTACTTATAACAAATGTGATATAGGGCCTTTGAAGTTGATTGTAAATTTTGACAAACAAGCTGCTTTTCAATTGCTGGGTGAGCCATTCAGTGTAGGTGATAAAAAAATCAAAGACGAAATTTTTAACTGTGAAGTCGGTGAATTCTTTAATCAAGCTGAGGTCAGACAAAAAATTAAAGTATTAAGCAACAATATAGATATCAAAGGTACTATTGAAGGCCAATGGTGTACAGATGCTCAATGTTTTAATTTTGGGTCCTTAATTCCTGTTAATTTTAAAGGTCAATTAAAGGCTGAAGGTGCTTCAATTGCGGAAGCGGTTGAAGAAGTAGCGCCAGTTGAACCGGTAGTAACACCAGTTGATACAACTCAAGCAATAGACAGCACTCAAACCAGTAATACCAATGGTGTTATGTCTTATAAGTTTGACCCTCAAGCACCCAACGCTAAATGCGTAAGTAAGACTTTTAATGGCGAACTGTCTGAAACAGATACCGAAAGCAATTGGGGCTTGTTTTGGTTAGCTTTTTTATCAGGGCTAGCGGGCTTGTTAACGCCTTGTGTGTTTCCTATGATTCCTATGACGGTTTCATTCTTTTTAAAAGACAAAAAAAGCCAAAGCAAAGCCATTATGAACGGCTTGTTTTTTGGGGTATCTATTATTGGAATATATGTCATTATAGGCACTTTAACTGCCTTCGCTTTTGGCGCAGATGCAGGTAATTTCATTTCTACGCATTGGATACCGAATATTCTATTTTTTATCATCTTTCTAATTTTTGCGTTCAGCTTCTTCGGGGCATTTGAAATCGTATTGCCTACTGCACTTACCAATAAGGTGGATAGAGAGGCGGATAAAGGCGGTTTGTATGGCATATTTTTTATGGCATTAACCCTTGCAATTGTATCCTTTTCATGTACCGGACCTATTGTTGGATCAGTTTTAGTACAAAGTGCTGGCGGTGAATTTTCAAGACCTATCATTGCCATGCTTGGTTTTGGTTTTGCTTTTGCCTTGCCATTTTCATTGTTTGCAATTTTTCCAAATTGGTTGAGCAATTTGCCTAAATCTGGCGGTTGGTTAAACAGTGTTAAAGTGGTGTTCGGATTTGTAGAATTGGCTCTATCTCTTAAGTTTTTAAGTATAGTAGATCAAACCTATCATTGGCATATACTTGATAGAGAAGTTTACTTAAGTTTATGGATTATCATATTTGGATTGATGGGTCTTTACCTTTTGGGCAAATTGAAGTTTTCTCACGACAGCGATATGCCCTACCTGAAGGTGCCAAGATTACTATTAGCAACCATCACTTTGAGTTTTGTAATGTATATGATACCAGGTTTATGGGGTGCGCCTTTGAAGGCCCTTTCTGGATACTTGCCACCTATGAGTACTCAAGATTTTGATATCAATCGCAGTATAAGAGAAGCTCAAGGCATTCAAGGCAATATGTGTAAAAAACCTAATTACAGCCAAGACTTCCACATTGCTCATGGCTTAACTGGTTACTATGATTATGATGAAGCGGTTGAGTGTGCCAAGTCATTAAAAAAGCCATTATTTATTGATTTTACTGGTCATGGTTGTGTGAATTGCAGAAAGATGGAAGAAATGGTTTGGAGTGATCCAAGGGTATTGAAATTATTGAGAGAAGAATATGTAATCGCCTCTTTGTATGTAGATGACAAAAAGGTAAAACTACCAGAAACGGAATGGTTTACCGGCAAATACAGCAAGCGCCTTATTAAAACCTTAGGGCATAAAAACACAGAAATTGAAATCTGTTATTTTGGTAAAAATTCTCAGCCTTTGTATTGTTTGTTAGATGGCAAAGAAGATTTACTTCAAACACCTGAGGGAAGCGAAATCAATCATAAACAATTTGATACTGAAGAATTTTTAAAATTCTTAGAGAATGGATTATCAGAATTTAAAAAGAAAAACAAATGAGTATTCAATCACATTTTGAAGAAGCGCAGGCCA
>Ga0255137_1000247_pt1 | contig 18333 bp, 12 predicted proteins | sample Law_Atlam_RepC_8_FD_188548 | JGI IMG/M metagenome (GOLD analysis project Ga0255137, IMG submission 188548) | Freshwater microbial communities from St. Lawrence River, New York, United States - Law_Atlam_RepC_8d | ecosystem: Environmental > Aquatic > Freshwater > River | place: USA: New York... | reverse complement strand
CTGCCGGACCGGAAATCCTTCCGAACCCAACTCCGGACCGCCCTCGACCGTGGGCTCTCCGAATCAGATGCCTTGGCCGGAATGACCACGGCACCGGCCGCTTTGTGCGGACTGAGCGACTCCCTCGGCACCCTCGAATCCGGAAAGCTCGCCCACTTGACCGTGGTGGAACCGGGGGGCGGGTTCTTCGATCCGGCCTCTCGGGTCACGGCGGTCTGGATTGATGGCGTGGCCTACGAAACCGATGCCGCCCTCAAGACGCCTGAAAAGAAAGAACCCAACCCGGAGGCCGAAGCCAAGAAGGCTGCCGAGCGGGATCTGGCCAACCGGCGGGTGGCCCATCCCCCCATGGAAGGCCGCGGACCCATTGTTCAACCGGGTTCGGTGATCGTCCGCAATGCGACAATCTGGACCAGCGGTCCGCAGGGCATCGTGTCACGGGCCGACCTGCTGGTGGCCAATGGAAGGATCCAGGCCGTGGGTTCTTCACTGGCGGCCGGTCCGGCGGTCCAGGAGATCGATGGCACCGGGCTGCATGTCACCCCGGGCATCCTCGACTGCCATTCGCACTCCATGATCTTGGGTGCCGTCAATGAAGCGACGTTGCCGAGCACGGCGATGGTGCGCATCGCCGACGTGGTCAATTCCGAGAGCGAGAACATTCACCAGCAACTGGCCGGCGGCACCACGCTGGTGAACTTGTTGCACGGGTCAGCCAACCCCATCGGCGGCCAGAACTGCGTGATCAAACTGCGCGAGGGCGCCACGCCCGAGGCGCTGAAATTCGAACCGGCTCCCGGTGGCATCAAGTTCGCCCTCGGTGAGAACGTCAAACAATCGGGCTGGGGCGACAAGGCAGTGACCCGATTCCCGCAAACCCGGATGGGCGTCGGCACCTTTTATCGGAATCGATTCACCGCGGCCCAGCAGTACCGTGAGGCGTTCCGCAAAGGACGCCAGTCCGACGGCTCGCCGGTTCGGCGGGATCTCGAACTCGAGGCCCTCATGGAAATTCTCGAGGGCACCCGGCTCATCCACTGCCACAGCTACCGTCAGGATGAAATCTTGGCCTTCCTGCGCATGATGGAATCCTTCGGGGTCCGCGTGGCGTCGCTCCAACACATCCTGGAAGGCTACAAGGTGGCCGACGAAATCGCCCGTCACGGGGCCGGCGCCAGCGCCTTCGCCGATTGGTGGGCCTACAAGTACGAGGTCATTGATGCTATTCCCTATGCCGGAAGCCTGATGCGGGAGCGCGGGGTGACGGTGAGCTTCAACTCCGACTCCAGCGACCATGCGCGTCGGCTCAATTTCGAGGCGGCCAAGGCGGTGAAGTACGGTGGCACCCCCGAGGCCGAGGCGCTGAAATTCGTGACCCTCAATCCGGCCAAGCAACTCGGCATCGACCACCGGGTGGGTTCTCTGGAATCGGGCAAGGACGCCGACTTCGTGATTTGGAACGGTTCGCCGTTGGACTCCGCCACCCGCTGCCTCGAAACCTGGGTGGATGGGCGTTGCTATTTCCGGCTCTCCGCCGAGTCGGCCCGGGTGAAAGCGCTTCAGGAGGAACGAACCGCCTTGCTCGCCAAGGCCCGCAAGATCGTCGGCGACGGCGGTGAATCGAACGCTTCGGACAAGGCCCGCAAACAGTTCTTCGAACGCGCCCTCGAACAAGCCCGGCACTGGGGCGTGAAAGAGTGTCAGGATTGTCTGGTCCGACAAGCGGAGTGATGGCCGGCGACGTTCCGCCATGAAAATCCCGAATCCGCAACGGACGGCCCGAGGACGACCGAAGGTCGCCGGGCTCCGCACACCGTTGCCGACCCTCCGAGACCGACCTGGACGGCCCGAACAAACGGCACTGCCGCAGGCCTCCGCGGCGGGACAGTCCGAACAGATCGTGATCTCAGGCTGCGATTACCTCGGCTTGTCGGAAGATCCAGTGATCCGGAAAGCCTGGTTGGAAGCTTCGGCCAGCGGGCCGCTCCAGACCGGGGCTTCCCGGGCGACGACCGGTGACCATTCCCTGTACCGCCGCGCCGAAACAGCCATCGCAGACTTCCTCAACGAACCAGCGGCCGTCCTCACGGCCACGGGTTACCTCGCATCGCTGGCGGTAGCGCAAGGGTTGCGAGACCAGGCCACTCATGTGGTCATGGATGAATCCGCTCACAGCTGTGTCCAAGACGGGGCCCGCTTGAGTGGATTGCCGGTCATCCCCTTCGCCTCGGGCGACGCCCGCGCGTTGCGTTCGGTACTGCGCGGACTACCCCCATCGGCCCGCCCGCTGGTGGCCACCGATGGGGTCTACGGCATCCGCGGCGGCATGGCGCCACTGGCGGATTACTTACAAGCAATTCCCGCCTCGGGATGGCTTTGGGTGGACGACGCCCATGGCCTGGGATCCGTTGGCCAAACCGGTCGAGGATCACCCGAAGTGTTCGGCCTCCAAGACTCCCGGCTCATCCGCAGCGTCACCTTTTCGAAAGCCATGGGCGTCGCCGGTGGAGCGGTCATTGGCGAAGCCTCGTTGATGGAACACATTCGCAATCGGGCCGGTGCCTATCGGGGATCGTCGGCTCTGCCGCTGGCCATCGCTGCAGCCATCACGGCCGCCGTGGTCCGGGTGCATCGGCTTCCGGGACGCGTCCGTCGGTTGCAGGAACTCGCCCGCCGTTTTTCAATCGCGCTGCCGACCCGGCCGGAAATCCTCAACGATCCCCGGACTCCGGTGACCGCCATCCATCCCCGCGATGCGGCCCAGGCCCAGCGACTCACCGAGGCCCTGACCCAAGCGGGCTTTGTGCCGCCGTGGATCCGCTATCCGGGCGGGCCCGGTGGCGGATTTTTCCGCATCGCACTCAAGGCGACCCATTCCCGAAGTCAGGTCGACCGGCTGTCGCGGGCCATCCGGGCGGGCTTCAACGAATAGAACCCACCGTTTCGAGAGCCAGACGACCGATCACTGGGGCGACCCGTCGGCTTCCTGAAACCCCGCACCGCGTCGAAGGCGGAACGGGGCGCTGCGGACGATTTCCAAGATCAAGCGGGGCGCTCGATGACCATCGTTCGCCACGGCCTCGGAGATGTGTTTCACCGCGGGAATATCGTAATACTCCACGCCGCGTCCCAACGCATAGGCCAGCATCTTCTCAGTGAGGTGCCGCACGAAGAGCTGCTTGCGCGCCCCGAGGACTTTCTTGAGGGCTTCAGGGCCAACAAAGGCTTCCCCACCCGGCAATTGGCCACTGGCATCCACCGTCTCTCCAGAGACTTCGGTGCGCCATCGACCGATCGGATCGAAATTTTCGAGGGCGAATCCCAAGGGATCCAAGCGCGCGTGGCAGGCCGCACAATTGGGATCCTTACGGTGCTGTTCCAAACGCTGGCGAAAGGTTTGTCCATCCCGCTTCTCGTCGTTCGCAGATAAGGTGGCGACCAGGGGAGGCGGAGGCGGGGGCGGCGTTCCAAAGACTTCTTCCAGCAGCCACTTTCCGCGCAGCACGGGACTGGTCCGCTGGGGATAACTGGTCTGGGTGAGCACCGCCGCCATACCCGTGACGCCACCCCGGCGGCGGTCCGGCAGGGACACGCGGACGAAGGTCTTGCCGCTGACTCCATCGAGGCCGTAATGCCGTGCGAGCTCGGCGTTCACCCATGTGTAATCGCTGTCGAGCAACTCCAGCAGGCTGCGGTCCTCGCGCAGCAATCCGGCGAAGAACTCAGAGGGCTCGGCGACCATGGCCTCCCTCAGGGCCGGCGTGAACTCCGGGAACTTTTGGGGATCGGGGGCCGCGACCGAACCCAAGGTCCGGATGCCCAGCCACTGGCCCACAAACTGTTCGGACAAGGCGCGGGCCTTCGGGTCTGTGAGCATCCGCATCACCTGTGCCTCCAGAACCTTGGGTTGGGACAAGCGCCCGGCATCGGCCAGGGCGAAGAGCGTGGCGTCCGGCATTGACGACCACAGGAAATAGCTCAAGCGACTGGCCAAGGCATGGTCATCAATGGGCGCCGGTGTCTGGCCGGACGGGTCTTGTTCGATGCGGAACAGGAAGTTTGGGGACACCAAGACCGCCTTGGCCGCCGCCAACGTCGCGGCACGCGAATCCGCGCCGCTCCTCCGCGTCCGCTGGTAAAATGCCACAAGTCGGGCCATCTCCGGCGCGGATACCGGACGTCGCCACGCACGCCGGGCCAAGTCGCGGAGATCGCTGGTGGCTGCCGCGGTCTCGGAACGGTACCAGGTCACCGGATGGCGGAAGAGCGCCTCGGGTGGCGCAGCCGCCAAGACTTCCTCAGCGGCCGTGAGGTATTTTTCCAGCAGCAAGGGCGGGACAAACAAGGTGCTGGCGTTGTTGTCGAACCCACCACCGCCGCCGCCATCAGCGGGGAAATCATCGGCCGGACGCAAACTGACACCCAAGAGGTCCCGGACCGTGTGATTGTATTCGGTGCGGCTCAGCCGATGGACGATCTTGGGACCCGGATCCAACGGGATGACGCCCGGGGCAGGGTTGTCGAGCAGATCACGAAGGCCATCACTGAGAGCCAGCCGTTCTTCCTGGGTCGGTTGCACCTTGCGGCTCTCCGGCGGCATCAATCGTTCTTCGATTTGACGCACGGCCGTTTCCCAGAGCTTGGGCTGGCGATAAATCGACGTGAGGTTGGTGAATCCGTCGAGGCGCACCCCACCCTTGGCCTTGCGGCCATTGTGACAATCCCAGCAATGCCTCTGCAATTGCGGCAAGAGGTCTTGATGGAAGTCCGCGGCCCAAATCGGCCCCCAGACCACACTCAAGAACAACAATACGATTCGACCCTGCATGTGCGAAATTCCCGACGGCGGGATGTCCTTCGCCATTCAGCGCGGCGATGGCCCGCTGATGGTTGGAGAGGTTCCATTCCCGTCTACCGAAGGGTGACCGGTTCGCCCGAACTGGCAACATCGGGCGGTATTCTTGGCGACCGGGCGGGCGATGGACCACGAGGGACAAGGTCAATTCCTTGGGGCTGGCTCACCCCCATGGCTCCAGCATTGCCTGGCCTGCGGCCGATGGCACCCTGAGGTCGATGCCTTTTCTGTCCCGCTTTCTTCTGGTCGCCGCCGGCTTATTGGCCGTGGACGGCGTTGTGTCCCGCACGTGGGCCGCTACCAATCCGGCCCCGTTCCACAGCCAAGAAACAGCCCTCGACCGGTATGTGGCCCAACCGGACGCCTCGTTCGCCTGGAAAGTGGCGGCGACCACCAACCTCGGCCGTTGTCAGGTCACCATCATCGACCTGACTTCCCAGACGTGGCTCACGACCAACGAGGTGAACCGGACACTGTGGAAACATTGGCTGACCGTAGCCCGCCCGAAGGACTTGGCGCACAAGACGGCCTTGCTGGTCATCGCTGGAGGGGCCAACCGGGAAGGGGAGCTTCCCAAGCCCAGTGCCGAACTCACCCGGATCGCCGAGGCGACTCGCTCGGTGGTGGTGGAGTTGAAGATGATCCCCAATCAACCGCTGATCTTCCACCGCGACGGCAAGGAGCGCGTCGAGGACGACCTCATTGCCTACACCTGGGACCAATACCTCCGCACCGGTGACTCCCGGTGGCCGGCCCGCCTGCCGATGACCAAATCGGTGGTCCGCGCCATGGATGCGGTCGGCGCCTTCACTGCGACGCCGGCCGGGGGAGCCCAGGCTGTGGAAACCTATGTCGTGGCCGGGGGTTCCAAGCGCGGTTGGACGACCTGGACGACTGCAGCGGTGGATAAGCGAGTCGTGGCCCTCTGCCCCATCGTCATCGACATGCTGAACATCGAGCCGTCCTTCAAGCACCACTTCCAAGCCTACGGCAACTACGCACCAGCCGTGGGCAATTACGTCGAGCAAGGGATTATGAACTGGCAGGGAACCCCGGAATACCGGGCCCTCATGAAGATCGAGGAACCCTTCGAGTACCGCGACCGGCTCACCCAGCCCAAGCTCATCATGAACGCCTGCGGCGACCAGTTCTTCCTGCCCGACTCATCGCAATTCTACTTCGACGAGCTCCAGGGCCCGAAATACCTGCGCTACATCCCCAACACCGACCATTCGCTCAAGGGTTCCGACGCCTACCCCACGCTGATGGCCTGGCACCATGCCACGGTCAACAAGACCCCCCTGCCCCGGTTCACCTGGAAACAGGAGGCCCCCGGCCGCATCCGTGTGCAGGTCACCGATGCGCCGAAGGCCGTGAAGCTCTGGCAGGCCCACAATCCGAAGGCGCGCGATTTCCGCATGGAGACCCTCGGCCCGGTCTGGACCTCGACCGACCTCACCCCGGACGCCCAGGGAAACTACCTCGGGCAGATCACGCCTCCCTCGGCAGGCTGGACGGCGGCCATGGTCGAATTGACCTACGACCTCGGAGCCGCAGCGCCCCTGAAGCTCACCACGGCCGTCTACGTCACCCCGGACCGCCTGCCTTTCGCCGCCGACAAGCCCGAACTGCGCGTCAAAGGATTCCTGAGTCGCTGAACCCAAGGGTTCCACGCCGGGGACACGCCCGGATCCCCGGCGAAGGCCCGGGTGAGCGGATCGGGCCTCCGAACGCTTTTCGTTTTTTTCGGGGATGCCGCTTTTGTCTGGACAAAACCGGGCACCTTGGGTTCATAGCGATATTCCCCGTAAGAGTTTTCCACCAGAGGACCGTTCTGGTCCAACGCACGGAGTGTGTTGCAGATCGGCGATCGATGGGTGGTTCGAGCGGGTGATCCGAGCCTCATACCCCCAACCATGAAACATTCGATCAACCATCAGGGTCTCTTGGCAGCGGCTGTCGCAGCGGCACTCCTCCAGACACCCCTCACCACGCAGGCAGGTCTGTTCAAGATCGACTTCGGTCATATTGAGAATGAACGCATTCCGGCCGATGCGGATGGCAATCCGCTGGATCCTCAACCCCTCTTGGTCGATTGGGACGTGATTCCCACGTGGACCTTTGGTGATCCCAACGGCAACGTGACCCCCAATACCGCCAGCATCGCCGGAGTTGCCAGCGCCGATGGGACCTCGGTCACCTGGAAACTCAAAGACATCTCATCGAATCCGAACAAGAACGTCACGTTGACCATCTTGGACAACCGGACGCTCGCCGAAAAACTCTCCTCCGACGCGCCGCCCTACATGCTGGGCCAGACCGGCAATAACCCCACGAAGGAAGGCCGGGACGTGGTGTACGATGGCGTCCGCGTTCCCGGTGTGGTCAAAGACGATTACCTGTACCGGAATCCGGATACCGACGGCTCCGAGACGTTGATGCGTATCGCGAACCTCGACCCCGGAACCTACAACGTCACGGTCTTCGAGGGCCGCACCACCGACAGCAAGCGAACCGGCAAGGTCTGGGTGGACGACATCAAGGGCTTGAAGGAACCGGCCACCGAGAACACGGGCAATTACGCCGGCAAGAACGACGCCGGAGACGTGCTGCTCGACGGCCAACCCCGGACCGTCACCGTGAAGGTCAATGCGGGCGACTACCTGTGGTTCGCCGAGATGGAAGACAACTCCGGCGGCATCAGCGGCATGATCATCCGCTCCGTGGTCGATCCGGCCGACTCCAAAGGCTTGTTCAAGCTCGATTTCGGCGAGCTGGAGAACGAGCGGGTAACCAAGATCACCACCGCCAACCAGGCCGAGGCCGGCCAGGACGCTTCCGCACCGGCACCGTTGGCCGATTGGAACGTTATCCCTACCTGGACCTTCGCGGACCCGAATGTGAATGTGACCGAGGGCTCGTCCAGCATCAAAGGCACGGCCAGTGGCGATGGCACAGAAGTCACCTGGAAGCTCACCGACTTCTCCAAGGATCTGAACAAGAACGTCACGGTGACGATGCTCAACAACGTGGCCCTCGACACGGAAAAGTCGTTCCCTCCGGCCCTGGGTCAGACCGCGAACAATCCCACCAAGGAAGGCATCGCGGTGATGTATGACGGCATCCTCGTTCCCGCCGCGGTGAAGGACGACTACCTGTACCGCAATCCGGACACCGACGGCAGCGAGATCCTCATGCGCTTCGCCGGCCTGAATCCCGGCAAGTACAAGGTGACGGTCTTCGAGGGCCGTACCACCGATGCCAACCGGACCGGCAAGGTCTGGGTGGACGACATCAAAGGTTTGAAAGAACCGGCGGACCAAAACACCGGCAATTATGCCGGCAAGAACGACGCTGGAGATGTGTTGCCCTTAGGACAGCCAAGGTCGGTCGTGGTGGACATCAAGGCCGGTGAATACCTTTGGTTCGCCGAAATGGAGGACAACTCCGGCGGCATCAGCGGCATGATCATCCGCGGCCTTCCGGCGGCCCCCTCGGCCGTCACGCTGCAGAGCGCCTCGGCCCTCGGCGGCGCCTTCACCGCGGTCACCGGTGCGACCGTGGACGCGGCGGCCAAGACCATCACCATCCCGGCCCCGACGAGCTCCGCCTTCTACCGCCTCAGTGGTGCCTCGAAGGTCGGCATCTCGACCAGCGGTGCCACTCTGGTCTTCAAGTACGAATGACGGCTGGGGAACACGCACACGTTCCCCTCCGCATTCCTGTCCGAATTTCGCCAAGGGCCTCGGGGCATCCCCGAGGCCCTTTTCAATCGAGGCACCTATTCGTCGCCGCCGCCAGCGCCATTGCCCCGTTTCTCCCAACGGCGCTGGGCCCGTTCCGGCAAGGCGTTGTCGACCTTCACCTGATAGGATTCCGGTCCGAAGAGAGCCACGATGGCGTTCTCGAACTCACGGGACGGGGTGACATGATAGCGGTCGTTGGGCTCGATCCACACCGACTCCCCTCCGGGCATACGAATGCAAAGGTACAGGAGCACCGAGCCTGAATGGGCTTCAATCAGTGCCTTCAAATCGGCCAACCGCGTGTCACCCAGTTGGTCGGACCGGAGGCGCAGTTGAACACGCTTGGTGAATTTTTTGGGCGCTGCATCGAGGGGCAGGATTTCTTGTGGGAACAGCTTGGGCCGTTCCTCACCCGTGCTCACCTCGGCGGTGACCAACAACGCCTGATTGACCACGAACAAATCGACATAGCGGTCGTAGGATTCGTTCATGGCCAGGGCGGTGACGGTGCCGGTCATGTCTTCCAGCGTGACCATCGCATAGGGCTTGCCCGTTTTTTTCGAAGCCCCTTTCTGGACGGCAGAAACCAGTCCACCGATGCGGGTCATGGAGCGGTTGGCCAAGGTCGCCAAGGCCTCGATGGTGTGGGTGGTGTGCCGGGACAAGAGCTTCTCATACGGCCCCAGCGGATGGCCGCTGACGTAGAAACCCACCAGTTCCTTTTCGTCCGCCAGTTTCTGGGCCACCGGCCAGTCTTCCTGCACCACCGGCTTCTCCACCCGCTGACGGGCCGCCGGAGCGGCCTCAAAGGTGTCGAAAAAGGAGACCTGACCCCGGGATTTGTCGGACGCGTTGGCACTGGCGCGGGCCATCGCTCCCTCGATTTGATGGAACACGGTGGCCCGGTTGGGTCCGATGGAATCACACGCTCCAGCCCGGATGAGGGCTTCGAGGGCCTTGCGGTTAATGGCCTTGGTATCCACCCGGCCGCACAAGTCTTCCAAGCTCGAGAACGGATCCCCGAGCGAACGGGCCGCCAGCAGCGCTTCGACGGCGGCCTCACCCACACCCTTGATGGCCGCCAACCCGAAGCGGATGACTCGCCGACCCTTGGTGGCCGCCGCCGGCGCAAAGTGCAAACCCGACGCATTGACATCAGGGCCCAGGGTTTCGATGCCCAGGGTCTTGGCCTCGGCGATGTACTGACTGAGCTTGGCAGTATCGCCCTGATCGTTGGTCATCATGGCGCTGAGGAACTCCACCGGGTAGTTCGCCTTCAGCCAGGCCGTTTGATAGGCCACCACAGCGTAGGCCGCCGCGTGCGACTTGTTGAAACCGTAGCCCGCGAATTTCTCGAGCAAGTCGAAGACCTCGTTGGCCTTGGGGGCCGGGATGCCATTGGTGTCCGCGCATCCCTTCACGAAGGTTTCGCGCTGCTTCACCATCTCCTCGAGCTTCTTCTTTCCCATGGCCCGGCGCAGCAGGTCGGCGCCGCCGAGGGTGTAGCCGGCCAGGATCTGCGTCGCCTGCATGACCTGCTCCTGATAAATCAGAATGCCATAGGTCTCGCTGGCGATGGGCTCCAGCAGGGCATGCGGGTAGATGATCTCCTGCTCGCCATGGCGTCGCTTGATGAAGTCCGGAATCAGGTCCATGGGACCCGGCCGGTAGAGCGAGATGAGCGCGGTGATGTGCTCGACCGAGGCGATCTTGAACTTCTTGCACAAGTCGCGCATGCCCCCGGATTCCAACTGGAACACGCCGAGGGTCTGGGCGTTGTTGAGCAGGTCGTAGGTCTTGGAGTCGTCGAGCGGCAGGTTGTCGAGGTCGAGTTGGACGCCGGTGGATTTCCCCACCATCTCCGCGGTATTGCGGATGACCGTCAGGGTCTTGAGACCCAGGAAGTCCATCTTCAGCAGGCCCAGATCACCGACCGGACCCATCGCATACTGGGTGACGATGCCGCCGTCGTCGTCCTGCTTGAGCGGCAGCAAATTCACCAAGGGCTGGGCTCCGATGACCACGCCGGCCGCATGAACGCCGACGCTCCGGGTCTGGTCTTCCAGCAGCAGGGCCGTCTCAATGAGTTCGCGGGTGACCTCCTCTTCGTCGTAGGCCTGCTTGAACTCGGCACTCTTCTGGAGCGCGTCCTTCAGGCCCCACTTCACATCGGTGATCATCTTGGCCAGGCGGTCGGCCTCGGACACCGCCAAGCCCATGACCCGACCCACGTCACGGATCACCGACTTCGCACCCATGGTGCCAAAGGTGATGATCTGGGCGACGGCGTCGCGGCCGTACTTGTCGCGGACGTAGCGAATCACCTCGGCCCGTCGATCGTCGGCGAAGTCGATGTCGATATCGGGCGGGCTGACACGCTCGGGATTGAGGAAACGCTCGAAGAGCAGCCCGTAGCGCAACGGGTCGACGTTCGCGATCTCGAGCAAATAGGTGACCATGGAGCCGGCGGCCGATCCGCGCGCCACGCAGGCAATACCGTTGTCGCGACCCCAGCGCACGAAATCGCCCACGATCAGGAAGTACGACACATAGCCGGTCTTCTCGATGACACCGAGCTCCAAGTCCAGTCGGTCGAGGATCTTGCGGACGGCCGCGTCGACTTGGGCTGGTTCAATGGGAGCCGGGGCCGCAGAAGGCTCTGGGGAGGCCGATGTCGCTGGAGCACCGGCCGCATTGGATCCGCTCGCATCCAGCACGGTCGCCGAGGTCGGCGCGGCGGGTTTCGGCGGGAAAAGAAACACCAACCGCTCCGGATGGGTCACCGCCTCCACCACGATGGTGGATCCCTCGACATGGGCCTGAATGGAATAACGCAGTCGGAGTCCGTCGCACAGCAGCTTGCGCAAGTATCCCTCGCGGGTCCACGTCTCGGGTGGCTGGAACATCGGATAATGCTCGGCACCCTTGCCGTAGCGTATCTCCAGATTGCACTTCTCGGCCACCTCGACCGTGTTGAGCACCGCTTCGGGCACCTCGGCGAAGAGGTTCTTCATCTCCTGCGCCGACCGCAGGAAGAACTGCTCCTGCTGATAGCGCATCCGCTTGGCGTCGCTCAACTGCGCCTGGGTGCCGATGCAAATGAGGCAGTCGTGCGCCCGCGAGTGGTCCTTCTGGACATAGTGAACGTCGTTGGTGGCCACGCACTTGAGCCCGAACTCCTGGGCCCAAGGGATGAGCTGGCGGTTGACCTTGGCCTGTTCCGGGATGCCATGGTTCTGGAGCTCCAGATAGAAGTTCCCGGGCCCAAAGGTCTGCTTGAAGAAATCGATCGTGTTCCGCGCGCGCTTGAGATCGTCCTTGAGAATCGCCTCTGGGATCTCGCTGGCCAGACACCCGCTCAAGCCGATCAAGCCTTGGCCGTGAGCGGCCAGGATTTCCTTGTCGATGCGGGGCTTGTAATAATAGCCCTCCAGATGGGCCGAGGTCACCAGCTTGACCAAGTTCTTGTAACCGATCTCGTCGCGGGCCAGCAGCACCAGGTGGTGATAGACATCACGCATGCCGCCGGAGCCCTGCTTCTTCTCCAGTCGCGATCCAGGAGCGATGTACACCTCACAACCGAGGATGGGTTTGATGCCGGCTTTCTTGGCCGCCGTGTAAAACTCGATGGCCCCGAACATGTTGCCGTGGTCGGTCATGGCCACGGCGGGAAAGTCCAATTCCTTGGCCCGGGCCATCAACCGATCGAGACGGCAGGCGGCGTCGAGCAGGGAGAACTCGGTGTGCAGGTGGAGATGGGCGAAGTCGGCGGGCATCGCGGTCCCCACTATGCGAACCAATCGCTTCGGCAACAAGCACCCCGGCGAGCCGGATCCGCTAAGCCTGTCTGAAAATGGGGAGGTTCACTCCAGGACCGACCGTATGCGCACGCAAGGGGCTCCGGACCGGTACGCCGGCTTTGTGACCAAAAAAAGCCAGCGCGATAAAATCTCGGCATCGGTTGGAAGTTTTCCGGGTTGCGCGGCGTCTAAAACAACTTGGCAAGGCTTAAGCTAGATCAAAGGGAGTGGAAATGGTGATCACAAAACCCGCGCAAGCAGGCTCGAGTTCACTCCCCGCCGTCGGAGCCATCATGGTTCCGGCAACTGTCCCGCCCCCATCCCCGAACGGTTCTGGCAAACAGGCTTGAACCGATGCTTCTGAAGATTACTGGCCCGGAGGTCGTTCCACCGCCCTCCGGGTTTTCTTTTCGTTCGATACCCCCCGTCCTCGCGGCGACTCCGGATTTCCAACGGCCTTCAAGCGCGGGCATTGCGGTTGCCCGGAGAACGGCCGAACTGATGGATCCAAAATCCATGCAAGTACTGTCGCAGACTTCGGATGGCGTCTTGTGAGGCTTCCAGTGCTGCCAATTCACTCCAGTTGGACGTCAATAAAATCTCCATCAGAGCCCCCGCTTCCGGGGTCAACCCTTCCGGATCGGGCTCGAGACCCTGGATGGCCAGAAACCGCAAATCCCATGCGAACTGCGCCCGGGCCATTGGTCCCTGGATTTCCAAGAACGCCAAAAATTCGAGGAAGAGCCGATGCACCTCGGGCTGGGGTGTTTCGGTTTCCGTCACCTGCTCGATCGTGGCTACCGCATGGGCAATCAACTCCAGCGAGCTGACCTCACGACGCAGGGAAACATGGGTGTTCCGGACCACCACTTCGCTCAGGGAATGCAAATCTCCCTTGGGATTGCGCCGAAACGAAAACTCAGCCTCGAAACACCAGTCGAGCTTACCGCGCAACGGCGACTTCGGACCGCGGGCCGCCTTGGCCACGGTGGCCAGACGACCGTGCTCGGGGGTCAACCAGTGGACGATCAAGCTGGTGTCGCCCAAGGGCCGCAGTCGGATGACGAGGCCTTCAGAACGCTCGGCAGTCATCGGCTCGTCACCCGGCGTCGGGACGGGCCGCATTTTGTAGCTTCCGGTGCCGACACCGCATATCCGCGACGGGCCGCCCAGCGGACCCAGCGGTTTTCTTCGCGCTTCATCGTGCGCCGCAATGGCGGCTCCAAGTCATCGTATCCGCGCAAATGGAGAATCCCGTGAATGACATAGCGGACCACCTCATCGGTCCACGTCGTCCCGAAGGCCTCCGCTTGAGCCACGGCATCGGCCACCGAAATGAAACACTCGCCGTGCAAGCGCTCGGCCGTGGAACCGTAGTCGAAGGTGATGACATCGGTGGAACCCTCGTGCTGGAGAAATCGCCAGTTCACTCGGGCCATTTCTCTCGGGGAAACAAAATGAAATCCCAACTCCGCTTCCAAACCCATGGCCTCGAGAAGGTCGAGGGTGAGCTGCCGAAGGCTCCGCACCTGGAGCGGGCCATCTTTCTGACGATTGCGCAGCATCAAGACGGTCGCCCCCCCAGAAGCCGTCGGGGCGACGGCGGTAGCGGCAGCGGCAGGATCGCTCACGGAGGATTCAATACCCGAGCTTGGCCAGTTCGCGCTCCAGACCGGCCTGGAAGGCCATCATGTCGGGCTGCGAGGGACGATAACCCTTCTCATCGGCCACCAGGCCGGGTCGGCCGTAGTTGTCAATGAGCCACGCCGCACCCTTGCCGTCGGAGAACCGAACCCGGCCGCTGACCATGGCATTGGGACGAGTCACCGCATCGACCGTCACCTGCACATCGCCACCGCCGATCCCGCCTTCCGGCGGAACCACTTCATCGGGTTCGATCGTGCCATCCGGAGGCGTCTGCGCTTCAGGAGACACCGCCGGAGCCGGGGGGGCAGGCGGAGCCTTGGGCGGCTCCGGATCCTTCGGGACCACCTTCAGATCATCGATCAGGAAGCGCACCTCCATGTAGGTCAGCTTGACGGTGAAGTCGGTTTCCAGCCGGCGCTGGAAGTCGGACAGCTTCATGCCATCGGCGATCCACTGGCGGGCGATGACTTGCTGCTCGGGCGATAAGGTGGCCATGACGATTGGGAGAGTTTAGGGGATTGGAACCGGTCGGTCAGTCGCGGAAGTTCACAAAATTCAGCGCCACCGGGAAATCGTGTGATCGGCAAGCGGCGATCACGGCCTGAAGGTCGTCCCGATTCTTGCCCGCCACGCGCAGTTCATCGCCTTGAATGGAGGCCGTCACCTTGACCGCCAACCCACGGACAAAGGTGCTGATCTCCTTGGCGGCCGCACTGTCGATGCCTTGCTTGATCTTGATAGACTGCCGGGCGTGGCCCAGGGGCGATAGCTCGGCCTCGCCCGTATCGATGTTCTTGGGTGAGATGCCCCTTTTGGCCAGCTTGAGCATCACGATTTCCACCAGTGCCGTCATCTTGAAGGCATCCGGAGCGCGCAACTTGATCTCGGTCTTATCGAGGACGATCTCGGCCCCGGATCCTTTGAAATCAAAGCGTGTCAGCAATTCCTTCTGGGCCTGATGGATGGCGTTCTCCAGCTCCATCGAATTGACCTTCGAGACGATGTCGAAACTCGGCATGAACGAATGCTAGTCGATGCTCCCGCGCCTGCAACGGATCAGCGCAAGCGAGGCCCATTTTGCTTCGAGACACACCCCGGAGGCTCCGTCGCCTGCGAGGCTGGCCCAAGCGGCGAGGCACATGGCGAGACCCATCGGGTGCTGCAATTGGGATCTGCAAACAGGCGCTACCGATGAGTCCTGCGAATGCATCGTCATTTTCTCGGGAAAACCCTAGGCTCCCAATCCATGGACAGTGCGCCACCCTCTTCGGGCCCGGTTTCAGCCCTACCCGCGGCCCTACCTGCGACCAGCGCATCGGTCGCCCCATTGGTACCCGGAACGCTGTATCTGGTGGCCACACCCATCGGGAACCTGGAAGACATCACTCTGCGGGCCCTGCGGGTGCTGCGGGATTGCACGGTGGTCGCTGCCGAAGACACTCGCCGCACCGGCCAATTGCTCACCCACTTCGGCCTCCGCAAACCCATGGTCAGCTACTTCCGCTTCAATGAGGCGCGGCGCGGCGCGGAAATCCTGGACCGGCTGCGCATGGGAGAGATCGTGGCCTTGGTCACCGACGCCGGTGCTCCGGGCATCAGTGATCCCGGCGAACGCGTAGTGGCCCAGGTGCTGGCCGCCGGGCTTCGGGTGGAATCCATCCCCGGAGCCTGCGCTCTGGTGGTCGGTCTGACCGCCAGCGGGTTGCCCACCGAGTCATTCCACTTTGCCGGATTCCTGCCCCACAAGTCCGGGCAGCGGGCCCGCCGTCTGGGCGAGCTGGGCGCGATTCCCGGAACCCTGGTGCTTTATGAATCGCCGTTCCGAGTGGAACGCCTGCTGGGCGAATTGCAGCTCATCCTGCCCGGGCGCCCGGTGGTCCTCGCCCGGGAACTCACCAAGAAATTCGAGGAATGGCTGCGAGGCACGCCGGCAGAATTGGCCGCCGAATGGGCACGGCGACCGCGCAAGGGCGAGTTCGTGGTGATGATCGGACCCACCGGCCATACCGGTAGCCCTACCGCAGGCCGTGTGACCAGCGATGCAATGGATGATACGACGGACGAAACGGCGGACGAAACCGAGCCGAGATCCGAGGAATCCGTGGATTCCCCGACGGATTAATCCGCCAGCTTCAAACGCTGACGGACCAGCACCGCAGCGCCAGTGATACCGGCGTCATCACCCAGCTTGCTCGCGAGGATTTCCACATCCTTGAGAGTTCCCGGCATGGCGTAATCGCGGGCAGTCTCCAGAATGATCGGCATCAAATCGTCTTCGAGGGCATCCATCACGCCACCGCCGAGAACCACCGTCTGCGGACTGAGGATGTTCACCAAATTAGCCACCGCGATGCCGGTGTGTTTGGCCGCCTCTTGCAAGACCTTCGCCGTCAGCTTGTCGCCCTTGCGCAGGGCCTTGCGTAAATCACCGCTCTTGAGATCGGTGATGCTCTCCCCGTCTTTCAGGAATTCCGTGAGTTGGGTCTTCTCGCCTTCCTTCGCGCGGCGTGCCAGTTCGCGGAAAATGGAGGTCCGGCTGGCCAAAGCCTCAAAGCATCCATTGTTGCCACAGCCGCACTTCGGCCCGCCGACCTGGATGACCATGTGCCCCACCTCGCCCGCGGTGCGATTGAACCCCGAATAGAGTTGGCCATCCAGAATCAGGCCGCCACCGATGCCGGTGCCGAGGAAGATGCCCAGCAGGCTGCGGGATTTGCCCATCAGCTCGACTTCATGGATGCCCAACGTGCAGGCGTTGCAGTCGTTCTCGACGAACACCGGAACTCCGAGATGTTTTTCCAGAGCCTTTTGCAGCGGTGCGTTCTTCCACTGGAGGTTCGGCGCAAAGATCACCTCACCGGAATCCGGATTGATGGCCCCCGGGGCTCCGATCCCGACCCCGCGCACCTGCTTGAGCGAAAGATCGGCCTCGTCCACCGCATCCCGGACACACCGTGCCACACGCTCCACCACCGAGTCGAAGCCCCGCGAGGCCTTGGTGCTCAGCTTGACGGTCTGGAGCTGCTTGAGCTGAGGGGTGAAGATGCCGGCAAGGATTTTGGTCCCCCCCAGATCGACCCCGACGATGACATCCTGCTTGATGGTCTCGGACATGCGTTAGCCGACTCCATCAGGCTGGCAACCCCGGCCCCGGGGCAAGAAAAACATGGTAACATTCGGGCCAGCCAACCGGGCCGGCTGACGGCACGCTCAGTGCCTGCAGCGAACCTGCTAACCCAGTCACGGACAGATCGAGTGCGAGTCGGGCCCACCACGGTACCGAAGTTCTCCCGCTCGAATGGGCACCGGCAGGCGGTTTTCCGCAGGCGTCAGGGGGCAGGTCGCAAAGGGAGTGACGGTGCAGCCGGAGAACCCGACTTTTTCGGGGTTGCCGCGGTCAGGTCTTGAACGGCTTGATGAAGTCCGATGCCGCAAGCCTTCATCGTCGACGCCGTAGTCCGGGAAGTCCGCCGCCTGAAAGGGTACCCCAACCTTTCAATCTTGGACCTGAGCTGTGGCGAGGGCGAGGTGCTGTCGCGCCTGGCGGCCGACGGATGCCGCGTTCACGGAACCCATTTTCGCGCCGACGACTACATCATCGAAAACCGCGGTCGTCTGGGCGCCATTCCGATCACCACCGGAGTGGACCTACAACAACGACTGCCCTTCGAGGACGGCTCCTTCGATGTGGTGCTCATGACCGAGGTGCTCGAGCATCTCGATTCGCATTTCCACGTCATCGCTGAGGTGTCGCGAGTCGTGCGCAGCGGCGGTTTTTTCGTGTTCAGCACCCCGAACGTGCAGCGCTTGCACTCGCGGCTGCAGTTCTTTTTGACCGGCAAGCACAAGCTCATCCGGCGACGGGTCGGCTGGGATCAAAAGGCCGGCGACCGCTACGCCTTCCATATCGGGCCGGTCGATTTTTCGCTCATCCACGCCGTCCTCGGCTGGGAAGGTTTCGAGATCCTGGGCCTCGGGCTGACCCAGTTGAAGTTCAAGTCGGTGCTGCTCTCGCCCCTCTGGCCCTTGGTGTGGCTGGCCTGCCGACTGACCGTCGATAAAGACGCCCGCCGGAATCCGGTGCTCAAACAAACCGAGAAGTCCCTCAATCGCTGGCTCTCCGACCCGGCGATGCTCTTCAGCGAGCAACTGCTGGTGATCACTCGACGCATTGAAACAACACGCTGATTTCAAGGCCCCGTGGTCTCGAGGCGTCGCCACCGCGGAATACGGAGAGGCCGGTACCGTTCAAGACACACCTACTTCACCGACTTATCGGCGGCCC
>Ga0255137_1000233_pt1 | contig 18866 bp, 11 predicted proteins | sample Law_Atlam_RepC_8_FD_188548 | JGI IMG/M metagenome (GOLD analysis project Ga0255137, IMG submission 188548) | Freshwater microbial communities from St. Lawrence River, New York, United States - Law_Atlam_RepC_8d | ecosystem: Environmental > Aquatic > Freshwater > River | place: USA: New York... | reverse complement strand
TGTTGCATCAAGTTTCCCGCGGCCATCGAGCACGCGCAAAAGCGCAACCGTGTCTGCAAACGTTTCGCTCGATTCACCGAATCCCTGACTTATCTGTTTTGCGTTTGACGCCCAAGCACTCTCTAACGCTTGCGGCTTGGCCCCTTCGATCAACGCATAAAGCAAGGAATGCTGCAACGTCCTATCTCCACGACTCTCACGCAGCACTTCAAGAACAATCGGCAACTCCGTATCGATTCCAATTCGGCCCAACCACTCAGCCCCACCTCGACGCTTGACCGCGCTCGAATCTTTCAACATGCTCAGAGCCAAGTCCCTGATACCATCGAGCCGATGCAAGGCTGCAAAATGCATGGCTAACAAACTAACCGATTCATCGCTATCCATCACCCCTCGCCCAATGATCCCTTCCAACCGCGTCTTGGCTTCATCCGGAGGGTTTAAACCAAGTCGAGCAAACGCATCCGACAAGTCCGTAAGCATTCGACGCTTGTTCCAGCCCGTATTCCCCCGATTCTCCTCCTCGATTGTCTTTTGTGCTTGATCCGCCAAAGCATCAAACGCAACTGCTTGAGGTACAAGTCGCTGATGCTCGGCCAAACTGCGGCATTCGTTAGTGAGTCCCCTTAAACGATAAATGCCACCATCGGCGACTCGCTGATCCGTCCCCGAACTTGGGCAACAAAGGTCATACCATCCACCCGTGTCGACAATCAGAATAGAAGCATCGCTATCGAGTAGGACATCTACCGGATGAAAATCGATTCGCTCTGTTCGCAAGATCGGAATGCTGGCGGCTTGGTAGCCAGCCCCTTGGCGGTCGCGACGCAGCGGATGAAGGGATATTTGGTGAAGATTAAACTGCGAGCAGAGCAAGGCACCAAGTTCAGGATCCACAATACCTGGCGGCACGATCGAGCCCAGTGACATCAATCCAGCAGGGGCAGCAGGCCCCAGCTCTACCGTTGGCTCCATCAACGCCCCCGTTCGCGGATGACCATCGATAACAGCATGCGGCTTACCAAACAATGCTCCATAGGTCGCCGCGCCAATTCCATCGCGCACGGGATTGCGAGGATGATGAAGAAACGTTGCACAAAAAAACCGATCTCCATTAGGCAACCAAGCCACGTCCACTAGGTTGTCCATCCCACCGGTCATCACAGGGTCAATCGCCCCTCCGAGCGGATGCCTGCGATACAAGTGCGATGCTTTGCTCGTCCAAGGTTTGTCCCTACGCGGCAGCCCCTCCCAAGGGACGTCCGAAAGGATCGGATGGGTCTGCTCTGCAAATGCACTCTTGGACCAATAAATCCATCCATCAGGTCCCAACCAAGGCCCATGCAGATCATTCGCGCAGCCCGTTAACGTCTTGCCGTCAAACCAGACTTCTCTCTCCTCGCAAACCCCATCTCCATCCGCATCGGTAAACTTCCAAATCTCAGGTGGAGCCGTCACGTAAATATCTTTACCAATAGCAAGCACACCCTCTGGGAAGCTCAACCCTTGGGCGATCACTTGGCGAGATTCGTAATGCCCGTCAAAATCCAAGTCTCGCAATCGAACCAATCGATGGGGACGAGATACGAGTTGCTGCTGAACCGTTTCCTTCGATTGCATGTTCCACACCGATTCGGCCACAATCAACCCACCGTCGGGTGCAAACGTTGCCACAATCGGCCAATGACTCTCCTTGGGAGTCGTTACCTTTTCTAACGTACAAAATTCCGGGATCTCAAAGACAACCCCATCAACCTCGACTTGTTTGATCTTCCATGGCCCTTCGATTCGCTCCTGCCCAACGCTTTGCGATCCAACCAAGCAAGAATTCGAAACAATTACGGCCAACAACACTCCCAAAGAGCGATGCATTCGGAATGAACGTAGGAATTTCAAAATAACCTCCCAAGGAAGAAGCTCGGAGATAAGTTATACTTCGCCAATGGCATCATTACGAATCGCCCCATTACCACTAGCCCCGATACCCATTCGATTTTACACGAAGTCTTGCCGCCTATCTTTCCCGTCCCCTAACCAATTCCAGTTTTATTCTTCTTCGATTGTCAGGTGGATTGGATTGATCAAAGATCACCTCTGCAAACTAGGTTTGCCACATGCCTTTGAACGCGTCTCAGTACTGCTACTGCTAATCAGCGGTCTGATTCATGCAATGATCTTCCTTGGATTCGATCGGCAGTGGGAAGACCCATTATCGTTCCGAAAAGCAACTCTGTTCGGGATCTCAACGGGAGTGACACTTTGGTCATGCCTTTGGGTACTGCATTCGCTAAGCGCGACCCGTACAGATAAAAAGTTAAGCTTGCTGATGTGCTCCTCGTTGGTTATCGAAGTTGCACTTATCACCCTGCAAACTTGGCGGGGGGTCGAAAGCCACTTCAATCGAAGTACGCTAATCGATGCTTGCATCGAATTCGCAATGCTTGTGCTGATCATCATCGCGATGGTATGCATCGCTTGGATCACACTTCGAGCTAGCCGTGGGAACTTCAAACCTGAGACAACACCTGCATCAAATTCAGCCGCCCGTTGGGGCATGCTCTTCATCTTGATCTCGGGTGGGATTGGATTCGCGATCACCGGCCTGGGCTCAATGCAACTTGCTCTGGGGAATTCACCGAGATACTGGCCTTCGACTCCCCCCTTCGAACCATCCTCCATTGAGTTCCCAATCAACGCGAAAGGGGTGTTAAAGTTCCCTCACGGAGCAACCTTGCACGCTATACAAATTCTCGCGTTTATCGCTTGGCTCGCACGCAAAGCCCCTGCCGCAGTCGGTTTGCGTGCAGTTCGTCTCTGGGCAGCCTCCCACGCTTGTTTGCTAATCTATTCGATCTACCAGACCGCTATCGGCCACGCCCGATTCGAACTAGATATACTCGCATCGATATTCCTTGTTGCTTCGATCTTCTGTGCCCTTATCGGATCATGGGTCTTATATGCAAAAACCACTTCCTAAGTCTGAGAACTCACTTCTAATTCGCACCGACTTCTCCACGGATAGCGCCTGGAGCAAACTTCGTAGCGCTTCGGAAGCAATCAATGAGGATGGATTCCAAGCGAACCTTACTGTGATTGACGACGTCGAATATGCAGGTCTAAGCGTCGCTCAACTGATTGAACTTAAACCAAGCGGCGAGCAGAGGGGTGAGCATTCGTTTGCATTCCTCGCCGATGCGACTTCACACACAAATCCAGAACACCCGATCCTAGTTGTGGAACTTCGCGAAAACCCAGGCCAAGTCTTTCGAGTGATTCCAACTGAACTCTGGAGCGTTGAGAATAACCTTGCGCTGGGAAATATGGATTTCAAAGACTTTGCGCAGAGCGTCGATGCAGACGGCGTGTTTCGAGGCTGGCCGAAAACCTAGGGTAAAACGACTTTGACAATCGTAGTGCAGTCAGTCCCGTTACTTCGGCCTACGAACCAATTCAGCCATCGCTTCTGCAAACCCAATTCCTATCCCACCGAGAATCCTTGAAGATCCCAAGTAATGGAACTCGGCATTTGAAACCCCTTTTTGCAACGTTTCCAATTCTCGAGCACTTAAATCTTGCTGGCGATATTCGACCTCCAAAGCTCGGGTCTGCTGCGGATCCAACTGATCCACCTTGGCTTTCTCTTTCGCTCTGCGAACCGCCGAAGCCTCCTTGGATCGCAACCTAGTCAATTCCGAATCCCAATACTTCTCCGTATAAACCGGTACAACGCTTCCTGAGAACTCCGTAAGCGTCGTTGGCTCGGCCATCGCATCGCGAAAATGCTGATGTATTTTCGCATAGCGTTTCTCTTCCGGCCCATACTCCGCCGTCGGTCCACCAACACCCATCACCCCAACAACAAACGGCAAGTCAGGTACGCTGAGATCCTTGCGAACATCGCGAATGAGACAAGCAAGATTCTTGCTGTACTGCGCATATCCATGCGGCTGATCTCGCTCCGGATACACCCCTGAATCCACCATGTCATTCCAACCTTGAAACCAAACGAACCCAGACAATTCATAACCGACGCTTCGATCGAAATTCGGAATGATTGCGACGATGTCTCGAAGCTCCGATTCCACGTGCTGGATCATCTGCCGATAAGCTAACCCAGTCGCAGCTTCCTTTTCCGAAACGACCTGAGCCAGGTCCTTCCCCTGTTTGCTCACCTGTTCCTTTTGAGCTTCAGTGAACACAAACGGACCTGCACTTGGAGGGCGAAAGTCGGTATGAAGACTGCGGCCACCCCAAGCCGTCTTGATCAATAAAATCGGCTCACCAAGCAGTTCATGAAGCCTGATCCCGAACGTCAACTCAGGCCCGATTTTCTGTCCATCAGCCCCAAATCCCGTAGTAAGATTTCCTCGCTTGACCCCGTCACTCGACAAATACGATACCCAAACGTCTTTGTGAATCTTTGGAGTCCCATCGCTCTCCAAAATCGAATCGAGCATCCCACGCGTTTCACTCTGCATGGCTAAGTGATCCAAGGTGCGAACATGCGCATGGCCTTGCATGTTCGATTGCCCAGCTAAGACAAACACCTTCAACGGCTTGGGATCACCTTCCCTTCCCGAAGCCTCTTGGGCAAAACCCGGTTTGCACAACGTCAACATGAAGCTTAGTGTCGTGAAAAACACCGCTGCGAACCGCATGACCAAATTACTCATATTGGAAACCCTGACTCTGCCCCTGCGCACCTACACGTTACCCGCACCCCCGCCCGCATCGCGCCCATTCGACTGCTCGGCCCCTGCGACTGCTCGGCCCAGTCCGGCAATTGTCTCAGTTCGGCAAATGGAAATAGCCGATGGCGATGATGATGTACGTAGCGATCAACAATACCCCTTCAAACCAATTCGCCTTGCCATCCTGAACCAACTCACGAGTGATCACCGAAGCCAACACAATCGAGACGACTTCAAAGGAAGTGAATGCCAAGTCCATCGGCTGGCCGATCAGCCTTCCGATGATCACAAGAAGCGGAGCTACAACTAATACCGTTTGGATCGTAGTTCCCATCGTCGAAGCTAACAACAATCCCGATTGCCCTTTTCTCGCAAACCGAGTTCCCGAAATGATCTCTCCTAGGCTTCCGACCGCCCCGAGAAAAATCAGCCCACTGAAGGTCTCCGATAAACCCAATAGTTCACTCGTCGGTTCTAGTGCATTGGCCATCGTCTCACTGGCAAACCCCAATCCGATCGCCGCAACGATCATCACCATGATGACTTGGCCCATGGACTCCTGTGGGTGCTCATCTTCAAACTTCTCCTCTTCGTTGTCACTGGATTCCCCGCCGTTTCCACTTAAACCACTGGACTTCGAAAAGATCGTTCCGAAGACGTTGACGAAATAGACGGCGAGCAACACCAACGACATTTCCAACGAAAGGTCTCGTGTTCCGTCGGGAGTGCCCAAGTTGAATACGGCAGGGACGATGAAGCAAAACGAGCAGAGCATCAGCATCGACGAGCTGGATCTCAAATGTGCCGATTCAAAACGAAGGTTGCCATGTCGAAGATCCCCAACAACGATGGCCAACCCTAATCCTAAAAGCAGATTGGCTAGGATTGAACCTGTGATCGAAGCCTTCGCGACAGTTGCATATCCATTGACCAACGCAACCGTCCCGATAATCAATTCGGCCAAGTTGCTCATCGACGCATTGAGAAGTCCGCCAACGGTTTGCCCAAGCTTTCCAGCTAGCTTCTCCGTCGCTATTCCTAACACCCCGACCAATAAAAAAATCGAGAGAATCGAAATAACGAAAACAGCTAGCGGCGGACCTCGGAACACTTCGATTCCAACCGCTACAAATACACCTAAGATCGGCCAAAGTTGCTTCATGATTCAATCCTGGAATCTACGAGCAATCCTTCAGCCTAGCTTCCTTTCGGGCGATTTCGTATGCGGAACATCTCTTGATAAGGCAAAACAATGCCGCCATCGATCGATAATGTCGACCCTGTGATATAGTCGCTCCTTGGATCACACAAAAACACGACTCCGTGCGCGATATCCTCTGGTTTCGCTAGTCGTCCCCAAGGCAGGTTACTACCGTGTTGCTGCAATTCATCTTCGAAGAAAAACTTCCGTTCTCCCGGAGTGTCTGTCCAACCCGGATGGATGATATTGACTCGAATGCGAAACTCCGAAAGCTCTACAGCGGCAGTTCGTGCCAATTGATCCAAAGCGGCCTTTGCCATGTTGTATGCTGTCGCGCCAGGGATTGATTTGTAGGCGTGTGGTGAACTGATAAACACCATGTTTCCCTGGACCTTGTTGTCGATCATTTGATTGGCAACGGCCCTAGCCAAGTAAAATGGCCCCCACATGCAAACATCGATCGTTTTGCGAAACCCGTCCATGTTCGCTTGATAGAACAATTCGCGATCGCTATAAGCCGCGTTCGATACCAGAATCGAAACCGCACCCAACTCGTCTTTACATCGAGCCACCATGCTCTCGACAAGCCCTTGATCGGAAACGTCTCCGACCAACGCAATCGACTTACGACCCATCGCCCGGATCGCTTCGACTGTTTCCGACGGATCTCGCAAGTCATTTACAGCGACGTTTGCACCTGCTGCGGCCAAAGATTTGGCAATCGCTGCACCGATTCCTCGAGCTGCACCTGATACCAATGCCGTTTGACCTGCAAGTGTCTGTGGTACGTTTGAATCCGAAAGGGAGGAATTTGCAGAAACACTCATCGAAAGGGAAATCCTGGAGTTACTGGAGTTAAACGGGAAATAGGTACTTTACACGGTTCTCACAAAGAAAACCTAACGGCGTCGGGCAAGTGCGCATTGGACAGTACAGACGCCTTTCGATCAACCATCCAAGCCCCAGTCGTTGCCAACCAGGTTTTTGCCAAGCCAATCCTCGCTCACTAAGTCCTAGCTCACTGAATACTCGCTAACTCAGTCCTCGCCGCCACCTTGATCGCCACCCTCTGACTCAACGGCACCACCGGAATACTGCCCGTTGTCGAATCCACCACTTTGCAAAATCTGACCATTCGCTCCAGGGGTAAGCCGCACATTCTGAGGATTCCTGCCATTGAGCCCCTTGTTGGTTCTCAGGAGGTTCTTCAAGGCTTTCTCCAACGATGCCGTGCTCGCACCATTGACCTTGACGACTTCCACCTGCTCGGATCGCTTGGCCTTTTGATCGAGCTCTTCGATTAAATCGCATATCAATTTAAGCAAATCCTCACCCTTTGCTGAAACGATAATAGTGTTCGTCAAACTATCGACTCCCAAGGATAAACGTCCTGTAAACTCGAAGTTCATCCCTCCGTCACTGATACTATCTCGCGATCGCTGCTTGGGCTCTTTACCTCCAGCACCTCCAGCTCCGTCCGAAGTGTCCTTCTCGAGTGCTTTATCGTTCGAGCTGAGCAAATCCCGAAACGCATCTTTGATCGCATCGACGATCGATTGCGCTTTCGAGAACTCGACCTTGACCGTCTTCGAATACCGCAACGATTGCTTATCTTCCTCCGTTGGCCTATCCCAAAGCTCGATCAAGCGACGAATGGTGTCCAACTGAGCAGGGCTAGCTCCAGAGACCAGAAGGGTCCCGGAATCGGAGTCCGACATGAACTTTAACTTCCGTTTCTTCCCTAACTGCGGGCCTTCATACTCCTGCTTGGGGGGATCCAGATCGAATAAATAGCGAAACACCGTATCGTTCGAGTTCTTCTTATCTTTGCCTTCTTCTTTGAAGTAATCCTCCAAATTCAGCTTGATCCAAAACGGCCTAGTATGCTCGATTTTGAAGACTTGATACTCTTGCTCTGGAGGCGCATTGGCGATCATCCATTCCTCGACTCGATCAAGGGCTTTCGTGTCAGGCGACTCCAACACCAAGTTCCCTTGCGGATCTAACTTGATCACAATTTTCTTCTTTGGCTCAGCCCCGCTATTCGCCCCGCCACTGTTCGCATCGCCGCTATTCGCAGCGTTGCTATTCGCAGCGTTGCTAGGCCGAGCGCCATTACCGGCTTCGCCTACAACCGAATTGCTTGCGGCCTCACCACCCGTTGCTTTGCTGAGCACATCCTGTACGCCATCCTGCTGAGTCGCTACCAATCGGCCTTGAGGCAACGGCCCCTCTTGCGTTCCATCGATCGCTCCAATCTCTCCACCTTGCAAGACCTGGGCAGGGGGATCCTTTTTGGGACTTCCACTCGACGGCTTATCTTCGAACTCCGCCGCTTCGGGAATCTCAAGCTCTATCCCGTTGGACTCCCAATACCTTTTCAAACGCTCCAAGTATTCCCTTGTCTCTTCGCTTCTACTCGCCTCGATCACTCGGACCCGCTGATCGCTTCCACCTTCAGGTGGTAGTTCACCAAGCTTGATCAGCAATTTCTTGATCTCTGCGGTTTCAAATTCATTCGCCCAAAGAATGATCTGATTGTTCACAGCGTTTGCACCGATACGCAATTGATCAGACGACTTGGACTCCTTGTTGTTCATTTGGAACGGATCAAAGTAAAAGAACCTTCGACGCGAATTATCCTCTTTCTTTTCTCCATCGATCCCCATGAGCAATCGGATCGTGCCGGCGACTTCTTCTGCCCTGAGTCGCCGCAATTGCAATACCTCGACCTGTCGCGCAGAACCGTCAAGCTTCTTGATCGTCTCTTGAATCGTCAAATGATCAGCCAACGATGCGTAAGCGATCATCGATTTGTTCTTGTCGTCGACTTCCAATCGCGTTGTGGGTTCTAACACGTTGAGTGCTAACAACGAAGCAACGAACTGCTTGGGCTCTAAGCTGGAAAGCCGATAAACCTTCATCCGAGTCGTTAACGCTTGGTATTGCTCGTTGGGATTCGAAACGTCAACCCTTGTTATGAACGATGCGATAATCGCCATCTTGTCCGGTGGTGCGTTGACAATCAAACTGTTGCGACGTGGGTTGGCGACTAAATAGATCTCGCGACGTTTGTTTTCAGGCATCCCGGGCTGGCCGGCCATCGCCGCTTGCTGCGCTGCGAGTTGCTGCTGCTGCATCATCATCATCTGCTGTTGCTGCATCTCCATCTCTGGACTCATCTCCATCGCAGCTCCACCACCACGCTTGGCACCCTCAAGCTTCAGAAATACAGCCAACTGCTCACGCACCTCCGTGGCTCGGACATGCTCAAGAGGAAATTCCCGGGCAAGGTTCATCAGTACCGATTCAGATTGCTCCTCGGAAATCACAGAATGGATCTGTGCAAGATTGCTTGCCGTGTCGATCGCTTCCAACCGATTGGTATTGCTAAGAGCTTGCAAACTACCGTTCGAACTGATCAAAGGCTTCAGCTCGTCGACGATTTCTTTCGCGATCAAAGTCTTCAACGTGAAGGTTGTGCGGACGTAGCGATTCGAAGGAAGCTTCGCTAAATCCTCAGGTGCAACTCGAGGTACGAGGGCAACATTAATCCCCTGCGTCTTGACGACCTGCAGTACCCCGGGGAACTCCAAGATGGTAAAGCCACGGGCGAGCAAATGCCGGTTGATCATGTCGCGAGTTTCCTCAAGACTAGTCTTGTCCGGTGCATGGATGCTCAACGTATCCGCAGGCAATTCTTGCCAATCCAGTGCAAGCTTAGAAACATCGGCCACCCATTGGAGAATGTCCGGCCAAGCCTGTTCGCGAAACTGAAAATGCACCAATCCAGCTTCATCAGGCTTTACGTCAAACTCTTTCTTATCAGGCGGTGCCTTGGGCTCCTTGGGCCGCTTGATCGTCTCGACTGCTCCGGCCGCAGGCTTGTTAGCCGCAGCTGCTGCATTCGCGGCCCCGGGCGCTGCCGGCTCTGCCCCAGGCGGGACTCCCTCGGCTGGCACTCCTCGCTCATTGAGCATCTCCTCGGTCACCACGACAGGCGCATTTCCAGCCCCACCGACTTGCTGTAAAGCAGGTGCTTGGGCCGTTGATTTGGCTTGTGCAAAAACTTGCGAAGCCCCAAGCGAAAACGCTTGTGCGAACACTAAGCCAACGATGGCAACAGACGTTGAAGATCTTGGTAGTCGCATCGAAAAAGTTCGCAGTTGTATTTGATAGATAGAAAAATTATGGATTCGCATTTTGTGCCTCCCCGGATGGCACCGCACTCGATTCGTTCGTTCGGCCAGTGTCTGCATAAAACTCACTCAACGCCATTGAGATCGAAAAGACAAATGCAATGCATAACATCACCAACTCGACGCGCCGCCTTCGCACGGCCCCGTCCCCACCGCCAATCGAACTCTCCAAATCCAACGGATCATCCAGTTCGCTCCCTATCCCCTCCTTGGAAATCGCACCGCTCAATCCCCCGATCGCGACCCTACCTACTTCTCTGGCCTCTCCGACAGCCCCCGCTGAGCGTTTGTCCGACGACTGGCTAGCTTGCCGAAAGCGATCCTCGGAACTGTGCAGCGAATAAAGCCGTGTCATCAATTCTTGCGAAGGGATACGTACCAGTGAATCGCTCGACCCACTGGGCAACAACTCCTTTGCTAGGATCGTATGAACCGAAGCAACTTCACTCAGCAATGAATCTTCTCGCAAACAGACTCGCTCGATCTCGAACAAACGATCCGCTTGCATCGCATCGTCAAGAAATTCCGCTACGTCATTCGCGCTGCAATGCAAAGCTGGTTCCGTTGCATACTGAGGCAACCTCAACGCAGATCTTGCACCATCAATCCGCTTCGATATCCCCTGCGCCGTCGCACTCGCCCGCAACTTCTGACCCAACTCCTGCTGGTCCTGCGGAGTCAGTACTCCGTCCCGATAAGACAATAAGGTCCGCAGCGTCAGTCGCATATTCTTGATTCATCCGCCAAAAAACACCATCAGAAAAGTTACTACCGAACGATTTGCCCATTGAAAGCCCATCGAACTCGGCAGAATCTATCCTATTTGAGAGGATTGCGGATAAGGATACGCTGACCGCCATAATTTGTCTAAAATTCGTCGGAAATTGCCGGTTATACCACTCCCGTTCACCACTTCTGAATGAATCCAATGACTCCTCAGCAGCAAGCCATCGGCGTGACGATCCTCTTTTCCGCCATCGGCGTTCTGGCGGATTACTACCTGAAAATCGCCTCCGGAAAACCTTTCCCCTGGAATTCGTGGCAGTTCCTCCTAGGGCTCTCGCTCTACGCATCGACCGCCTTCGGCTGGCTCTTCGTCATGCAACACCTGAAACTCGCAGCCGTCGGAATCCTCTACACTTCCAGTATGTTGGTCATGCTCGCCATCGTCGGATACTTCGGATTCGGCGAAAAACTATCGATCAGGGAATGGATTGGATTCGCTCTCGCCTTGGCCTCTGTCGTACTTTTGGTCCGTGACCACTGATGTGACTCGGGTTTGAGACCACGAATCACCCATGAGTCGGTGAGCATATGACCTTTCGCTTTACCCTTCTGTGACCGATAATCCTCCCCGTCGTGGCGATCACTCCTAATCGAAAGGGACTGATCTAAGGGAACCTGTTTTGGGTTCCTGAATCTTCATAAACCCCGAGAAGCTAAACCCCTCCGAGACTACTATGGCCAAGAAAAGCATTGCTCAAGTCGACTGCAAAGGTAAAACCGTTTTGATGCGAGTGGACTTCAACGTCCCCCAAGACGATTCCGGAGCGATCACCGATGATCGCCGAATCCGCATGGCCCTCCCTTCCATCGAGTCGGTCTTGAGCCGCGGCGGGAAACTGATCCTCATGAGCCACCTCGGACGCCCCAAAGGCAAAGGCCCTGAACCTGAATTCACTTTGAAGCCAACCGCAATTCGACTCGGTGAACTCCTCGGCAAGCCGGTTCACTTCGCCACCGATACCGTCGGCTCGGATGCCCAAGCGAAAGTTGCTGCGTTGCAACCGGGCGAAGTCCTCGTCTTGGAAAACGTTCGTTTCAATCCAGGCGAGAAGGATGGTGAAGCATCCTACTCCAGCACCCTGGCATCCTTTGCAGATATCTACTGCAACGATGCATTCGGCACTTGCCACCGCGAAGAAGCTTCCATGGTCGCAGTTCCTCTTGCTATGGGGCAAAAGCCGAAAGTGGTCGGATTCCTCGTTGCAAAGGAAATCCAATACCTCAGCGATACGATCTCTTCACCCCAACGACCATTCGTCGCTATCCTCGGTGGAGCGAAAGTCTCCGACAAAATCAATGTCATCAAGAACCTCCTAGGGGTCTGCGATTACGTTTTGATCGGTGGTGCCATGGCTTACACGTTCTCCTTGGCCCAAGGTGGCAAAACCGGCAAAAGCCTCATCGAACCCGACAAGGTCAGCCTTGCTAAAGAACTTATCGCCTCGGGAGGCTCCAAGCTCGTACTCCCCACAGACACCCATTGCGGAGATGCTTTCAGCGGCGATTGCAACAAACAAGTTGTCCGCGCTGGAGAAATCCCAGATGGTTGGGAAGGCCTCGATATCGGCCCCGAAACCGCAAAGCGATACGCTGAGATCGTCAAATCCTCGAAGACCGTCGTATGGAACGGACCAATGGGCGTATTCGAAATGCCCCCATTCGATGCAGGAACCAAAGCGGTCGCGAAAGCCGTCGCCGACAGCGATGCAGTAAGCATCATCGGTGGTGGAGATAGCGCTGCTGCTATCGAACAACTCGGATTTGCCGACGCCGTTACCCACGTAAGCACCGGCGGTGGCGCAAGCCTCTCGATGCTCGAAGGGGAAAAATTCCGCGCCGTGGAAATCCTCGACGAAGCGTAAAACACAACGAAGCGTAAAGCACGGGGACTCCCCGTCGACAATCGATATCATGACAAACCGAACCATTCGACGATCAACGCAGCGATCCATTCCTGGATCCATGCTGCGATCCATACAACAACGCTCGCTACAATCGGCCAGCTACCCCTACGCACTTGCATTGCTTGAGAAACTTACAACTCTCAAGCAGCACAAGCAGCCTTGGATTAGCAAACTCCTGCTCGCCTTCACCGCACTTAGCCAATTCGCTTGCAATACCCCAAGCTTCGCTGATGAAGTGAGCAGGCCTACTGAAACGGGCACTGCTGCAAATGCGGGTGTGGCTGCTGAAGTTAGCGTTGCTGCTGAAGTGAGCGTTGCTGCGGAGGAATACCGCGCCGAGGAGCCTAGCTCACCCGCCGAATGGTTCGGCCAAACGATCCGATCCGCTCCTTGGAGATCCCCCTCCGACGAACTCGCCGGATTTCATCTACCCGCTGGGTTCCAAGCCGAGTTAGTAGCCAGTGAACCTGATATCGCCAAACCTATGAACTTGGCATTCGACTCCAAAGGTCGCCTTTGGGTCAGTCAAAGCCACCTTTATCCATTCCCTGCACAAGGTGATACAGCACCTTCGGATTCCATCGCTCTCCTCGAAGATCGCGACCGAAATGGAACATACGAAACAAAACAAATCTTCGCCGATGGCTTGAATATCCCCATCGGTATTCTCCCCTACGAAGATGGCGTCCTGGCTTTCTCCATCCCGAACATCTACTACTTGAAGGACACCGATGGGGACGGAAAGTGCGATCATCGCCAAATCATTCTCGGCCCCTTCGATACTTCGCGCGACACACACGGGATGGTCAACGCCCTGCGCGACGGAAAAGATGGTTGGATCTACGCTTGCCATGGCTTTAACAACATCTCGAAAATCCAAGGCACCGATGGACACAGTATCGAACTCACCAGTGGCAATGTATTCCGATTCAGACCAGATGGCTCGCGAGTCGAACTCTACACCCAAGGTCAGGTGAATCCTTTTGGCATGACCCAAGACCGCTATGGTTTCTGGTACTCCGCCGATTGCCACAGTAAACCTATCACCCAACTCCTCAAAGGTGGATGTTACCCAAGCTTTGGTCGTCCCCATGATGGGCTCGGTTTCTTACCACCAACCATGGATCACTTGCATGGAAGCACCGCCATCTCTGGGCTTGCATACGTCCAAACGGCCCACTTCCCACCCGCCTTCCAAACGAACCTCTTGAGCGGCAATGTGATGACATGCCGAATCAATCGAAACCGGCTTGAATACCACGGTACGACCGCTAAAGCGATCGAACAACCTGACCTGCTTACCTCCGACGACCCTTGGTTCCGACCTGTCGACCTGCAATTCGGTCCCGATGGCGCTCTCTACATCGCAGACTTCTACAACAAAATCATCGGACACTACGAAGTCCCCCTCGATCATCCAGACCGCGACCGAACAAGCGGCCGTATCTGGCGCATCGCTTATAAAGGGGACAACCTAAATGCTGCTAACCAAACTCAGCAACAAGCACCATCCGAGGACACTTCAGCGGCAAACGCACAAATTCGCGCAATCGAACAATTGCGAGCCATCGAACAACTCGGATCCACCGGGAACATCCAAGACGCGGTACGCATTCTTGAGCAAATCCCCGCTGTCGATTCCAAGGATCCCTTCTTACTCCAAGCCCACTGGATTGCACTCCGCGATATCCTTGGACGCGAAACGAAGCAAAGCTCGAAATTCCCACAATCACTCCTTGCGACAGCCAATAAAACCTCGCCAAGCACCACACAGGGAGATTCAAGCGATGCCGCTTATGTCTCGCGTGCCCAAGCGTTGCTAAAGGTCCTTCAAGCCGTCCGCGAACCGGTTGCTTCACTGTGGGCTCTGGAAATCATCGAATCAGTCGGTCCAAACCTAAACCAGAAATGGAATACCCCGTGGCTGCGAGACGCATTGCTCCAAGCCGCAACGACTTCAAGCGATGCCGATATCCCTCGTGTACTCAAACTCGTCGAGCGAATCGTCGACAATCCGACTGCGAAAACCGAGCAATTCCTCCTGATCGCGGAATCCCAGAAAGCTCGAAACGGAAAACTCTCCGATGCTCTCGTCGATCTTGGCCAAGAAATCTTCTCCGACGCCATCGCAGCTTGGCTTGAACAAGCAGACAACGCCGACTTCACCTTGCACGGTTGGAGAGCCAAAGCATCGAAGACAGGGGAAGTTCGAAATTGGCCTACCGAACCTCGTTCGCTAGATCGAAACACACATCCCGATGCAAACCAGCAGCCTCAAACTCCTATCCCTTTCGTAAGTAGCCTTGGGCTATCCGAACGCTACACCGGTACTTGGACGAGTAGTCCGTTTAACGCGCCGGAAAAACTTTCATTCTGGATCGTCGGCCACGATGGAATGCCCAACGAACCTGCACGTCACGAGAACTTCGTCCGAATTCTCGTCGATCAACATCAACGAGGGCAATGGCAAGAACTCGAGCGTATTTACCCACCTCGCAGTGATACCGCGAAATGGGTATCGATCGATTTGAGCGAACAAGCTGGCGAATCTGCGAACCCCGGTTCTTCGGTCAAGCCTGGCGCTTCGGTGAGAATCGAAGTCGTCGATGGTTGCGGTCTGGATGCATACGCGTGGATCGGCATCGCTGAGATCTCCGAACCGGGGCTTGCTAACTCATCCCTTAGCGACTCCTACAAATCCCTCGTTCGGCTTGCGCAGTGTTACGGCAACAGCGTTTATTCGAAGGAACGAAAGTCCAACGACTCCAAGCAAAAATCGGCGGAAACATCCGCCACTCAAGCCGCCCCATTCTTGACCCAATGGCGACGGTTGCTTGAATCCAACAAACTCGATGCGCTATGCAAAGTCCAACTCCAAAGCTCTGTCGCTGGATTGGATTTCCCTCCCCTCTCCGACTTAGTTCAACTCATCATCGAGAATGGAGCCGAAGATCTTCTTGCGGATCGCTCGCAGTCGGGTGTAGCCGGTTGGAAGTATCGATGGGACTGGGAAAACGTCGACCAAGATTCCTTGAATTCCCTTGCAGAAGCTTTCGGGAAACGGGCAAACGCCCCCGTCCAAGAACAACTGATCAAGAAGTGGGCTCCCCACCGTAGCGCCCTACCTCTTATCGAACGCTTGATCCGTCGCGGCGCCCTTTCGAAAGACTCCCTTCGAGCGTTACCGCCAGCTTGGTGGGATGCCCTTTCCGCAGACGAATCCGCAAGATTCGCAGATCTTAAACCAGACGCCCAGAACGATTCGCAACGCGATCTATTTGTGCTTCAGAAAGCGCAAACCATCTCGCAACTTACTCCTGATATCGCTATTGGCAAACGGGTCTTCGAAGAACGCTGTGCGACTTGCCACCAACTGCGAGGCAACGGAAAACTGATCGGCCCGCAACTCGACGGTGCCGTCGTTCGCACCCTCGAGCGATTGTGCGAAGACATCTTGTGGTCGAACCGAAATGTCGACGAAGCGTTCCGAATCACCAACGTCCAAATGGATGACGGGGAGACCATCTCGGGACTAGTCCTCGACCGCAATGACCAAACCCTTGAAATCATCGACCAGAACGGGAAATCCCAACGTATTCTTCGCAGCGGGATCGAACAAGAAAAGGTCAGCAAGCTCTCGCTGATGCCAAGCAACTTCGAAGAGCTCATCAGCGACAACGAACTCGCGTCTCTTATCGGTTTCCTCAAAACCCAAACTCCGTAACCCCATCCCGCCTCTTGCCTCCCGCCTCAACGCGGCTTACCTTGTTAGGGCCTCCAAGCGAAACGTATGGTTTGGAGAACAATCGCCAAAGCGGATTCCTGACAACCACTCGAGGATCGCGGAATGTTTCGGTTTATTCACGCCGCCGACCTGCATCTCGATAGCCCCCTGCACGGATTGAGGGCCTTCGACGGTGCCCCTGTCGAGCGTCTAAGGTCCGCACCACGACGTGCATTGGAAAACCTTGTCGACTTTGCAATCGAACAAAAGGTTTCATTCCTCTTGATCGCAGGGGACGTCTTCGATGGCGACTGGAAAGACTACGGAACCGGCCAGTTCTTCGTCCGCCAAATGGCTCGTTTGAGAGAGTGCGACATCCCGGTCTATCTGATATCTGGAAATCACGACGCACAAAACAAAATGACCCGCGCCTTGGCTTATCCAAGCAACGTACATGTCTTTCCTACCGATCGCCCTGATACCGTTCGGCTCGATGCACTCGAAGTCGCGATTCATGGCCAAGGCTTCGCAAATCAATCGGTAACCGAAGATCTTTCAGCCAATTACCCAAAACCTATCGCCGGTTGGATCAATATCGGGCTATTGCACACAAGTTGCACCGGACGTGAAGGACACGAAAACTACGCTCCTTGCACGATCGAAGGTCTCAGGAGTCGCGGTTATGACTATTGGGCTTTGGGGCATATTCACAAACGTGAAGAGCTGCTCGATGATCCATGGATCATCTTCCCGGGCAATATCCAAGGCCGTCATGCAAAGGAAACGGGCCCAAAAGGTTGCTACCTTTTAAATGTCGACGAACATCGACGGATCACCCCCACATTTCATCCTATCGATGATTTGCGATGGGAATATCTGCCTATTGATGTTTCTGAAATCGAATCGATCAATCAAGTCCAAGAGCGGTTCGTCAAACCGCTTGAATCACTCGTCGAAGAATCCGGCGAGAAACTCCTTGCCATCCGCGTCGCACTCGTCGGTCAAACGGCCATTCACCGAAAACTCCGCACAGAGCGTGAATTTATAGCTCAAGAATGCCAAGCCATCGCGACGGGGATCGCTCGTGATCGCGTTTGGATCGAAAAGGTTGAAGCCAACACGTCATTGCCAAAAGAAGTCGAAAGCGAATCGGCCGTTTCCGAAGATGTACTGGCCGCCATCCTAGGTGTGCTTGAAGAAGCCAAAAAGGATCCGAGCATTCTGGCTGACTTCTCCATGGACGACGTTCGCGGAAAACTACCCCTCACCTTGCGATCCAGCTCTGCGACCTCGGACAGCCCGCTGACGAATAGCACCTCGGATTGGCTTATGGGTAAAAATTCAATTCTTGAAAGTGCCAAGGAACGGCTGATTGAAATCCTCGCATCCCAAGAGGAGAACGTATGAGAATCACCCGCCTTGACCTCATCGCCTACGGTCACTTCACTAACCGCTCTCTCGATCTTTCGGCAGGAAACCATGGAGTTCACATTATCTATGGGCCGAACGAAGCAGGTAAAAGCTCTTCGCTGCGCGCGCTGACAGCTTGGCTATTCGGATTCCCAACCAGTACAGATGATGACTTCCTTCATTCCTATCCGAACCTTCGCGTCGGTGGTGTCCTTGCCAACCAGCAAGGCCAAACGCTTGAATGCATACGTCGCAAAGGAAAGAACAATACGTTGCGCGATCGCGATGACTCGGGATTGATCTCCCAAGAGTCACTGGCCAAGTTCATTCCAGCAATCGATGAAAAGCACTTTCTACGAATGTTCGGGATCGATCACGATACCCTTCGAGAAGGTGGAGAAGTCCTTGCGAAAGGTGGAGGGGAGTCGGGCCAAGCTCTCTTCGCAAGCGCCTCGGGCCTGAATAACTTGAGGCACTCGCAGCAAAAACTTGATTCCTCTATGGATAATCTTTTCGGAAAAACGGGCCGAAAAGGAAAACTGTACGACAAGCTCAAACTCTACGACAAACTGATCAAAGAAGAACGCGAAGCTTGCGTCTCCCTCGAGGAATGGAATCGTCTGGAAAAACAACTTCATGACGCTTCGAAATCCCGCGAAGAGCTCAAGACTAAGCTCTCCGAAAAACGCCTCAAAGCACTCGCACTCGATCGCTACCAAGCAGCGATTCCAACGGTCAACCAATACCTAGAGAAAAGCCGTGAAATCGCTGATCTCGGAGCTATTCCAAAAGCCCTCGAGGATGCAGATGCATTCCAGTCCTTCGAATCTCGATTGGAGAAGTCCCTAAGCGATAAAGTATTCAATGAATCGCTTCGAAAAGAGATCGAAAGTGAACTGAGCGATCAGTCAGCCGAGATCAGCCGACTCCCCGAGTCCGATTGGCCTGAAG
>Ga0255137_1000217_pt1 | contig 19492 bp, 21 predicted proteins | sample Law_Atlam_RepC_8_FD_188548 | JGI IMG/M metagenome (GOLD analysis project Ga0255137, IMG submission 188548) | Freshwater microbial communities from St. Lawrence River, New York, United States - Law_Atlam_RepC_8d | ecosystem: Environmental > Aquatic > Freshwater > River | place: USA: New York... | reverse complement strand
TCTTTCACCTCAAAGTCGAGCACGCCCAAAAATTTGCCATTGGAGCCCGCATTGGTCACCAAGGTTTTGCCGCCTTTGTTGGCAATGATGGAAGCCACTGGCATGCCGTCGTGTGTGTGCCCGCCCATGATGGCGTCGATACCGCTGACACGGCTGGCCATTTTCAGGTCGACATCCATACCGTTGTGGCTCAAGACTACAACGACCTGAGCACCTTTGCCCCGAGCCTCGTTGACCATCTTCTGCATGTTTTCGTCTTGAATACCAAACTCCCAATCGGCCACCATGTAACGCGGGTTCGCAATGGGGGTGTAGGGAAACGCCTGACCAATGATGGCGCACGGCACACCATTGATCTCGCGGATCACATAGGGCTTGAACACGGGGTCGCCAAAATCACTGGTCTTGATGTTTTGCGCCACAAAATCAACTTTGCCCGCAAAGTCTTTTTCGACGATTTCTTTCACGCGCTCCATGCCCAAGGTGAACTCCCAGTGCCCGGTCATCACGTCCACGCCCAACACCTTGCAGGCATCGACCATGTCCTGGCCGTTGGTCCAAAGACTGGTGCCCGAGCCTTGCCAAGTGTCTCCGCCGTCCAACAACACCGCACCGGGACGGCTGGCCTTCATGCGCTTGACCAGTGTGGCCATGTGAGCAAAACCGCCCACTTTGCCGTAACGCTTGGCTGCTTTTTCGAAGTCCAGAAAAGTCAGCGCATGGGCCTCGGCGGTGCCGGGACGGATCTTGGCGGCCTTGAGCAAATATTCGCCCACCAAGTGCGGCAGATTGCCCTGCATGGCGCCAATGCCCATGTTGATGCTGGGCTCACGGAAATAAATCGGCTTGAGCTGCGCGTGGCAATCGGTCATGTGCAAGAAAGAAACATTGCCGAACTTGGGTATGTCATACAAACCGTTCGCTGCGGTGGCCGCACTGGCTTCGGCAAAAGAGCCCATGCTCAAGCCCGCCATCGTGCCAGCGCCCATGACTTGGATAAATTCACGTTTTGAGAGATTCATATTTGCAATCACTGATATATACAAGCCTAAAAAACCCGGACGAACCGGGTTTTAAAGGGTTTACTGATTGACGGGCGACTTGGGGTCCAAGAGCAAGCCCACAATGTGCCGCACTTGGCTTTCGTTCAAGATGCCCATATGCCCGGCGCGTGGCATGTTGGAGCAGGCGTTGTAAGCCTTGGCATTCCAAATCTTGCCCCAGGTGTATTCCACAATGGCCTTGCTGGCCGGATCGTCCGGGTTGCTCACGCCACGGATCTTGCCGTAGTTGTACAAACTGGGACCAATGGTGCCGTAGGAAATTTCTTTCTTGTCCATCTGGTGGCAGTTGTAGCAATTTCCACCATTGACCGTGGTGGCGGTATCGGTCCAGGTCAGGCCTCGACCGCTTTGTGCAATGGCTTCACCCTGCTTCCAGTCGCCAATGAATTTGCCATCTGATGGCCATTTAATGGTTTTCATGTTGGCGGCCTCAATGGCTTTGGCTGCTTTCTCGTCCAGTGGTTTGCCAGCCACATCGGCTTCACTGCAGGCACGGTTAGTCTCGTCGGTGGCCAAAACGCGGTCTGCCTTGGCGATGCCTTGGTCTCGAAATGAAGCTTTGACAATTTTGTCCGTCAAGGCATTGAGTTCTGCCACAGAAGGGCCGGATGCGCACCCGACCGCCACGAGAGCAGCGCTCAGACTGGCCAAAATAAGAGGAGTCTTGTTTTTCATGAATTTATTCCTGAACTGATCAACGCTTGATGGCCGGTGCAACCGATGCGGCACCCTTGGCGTTCACACCCAGATAGGTGGAAAGGGCAATGGTGGCATCACTGGCAAAACCGGGATAGGGAAAACGTTGTTGGCGGTAGCAATCGTTCAGGCGAAGTTGCATGCTCCACATTTGTCCATTGGATACGCGGTAAGCAGGCCATGCAGCAAAGCCCACACCGTCGCCCGGATTTTTGGTCAAGATGGGCAAATCTTGCAAACGAATCCGTTTGCCCTCTTCGCCGTGGCAAGACGCACAAGAAAAATCATGCGGACCACCGCGCTGGAAAAACAAACGCTTGCCTACCTCATAAAAAGTCTTTTCTTGCGGGTGGGCTTGCGACAAGTTGAATTTCTGCCCCTTGGACTCGGCAGCAATCCAGGTGGCCAAAGCGGTCACATTGGCCATTTCACCTCTTCCAAAGGGTGTTTTGGCAATTTCGGCAGCATTAAAGCCTTGTAATTTCTCCATGCAAGTGACCAAACGGTCTTCGAGATCCTGCATGCGTTGCGTATCAGCAAAATACCGTGGCAACTCGACAAACACCCCCTTCACAACACCCGGCCCTTTGCCCAGATCGCACTTTTCAAGTGAGGCGTTCTTAGGGCCACGGGCTTTTTTCCAAAGGTCTTCGCCTTTAGCCTCAAAAAGTTCGGCTGGGTTGCCATCTTGCAGCATGGCCCGGTATTCATCGATGCCCTGGCTGGCTGTCTTTTGAGCCATGGCAGGCACCACGGTCAGCGCGAGTAACACTGCCATAGAAAGGGTTGTAACTTTTTTCATTGTCGCCTCTGTTGTTGTGACTCACGCAAAAAGGGTGAAGTTGCAACTTCACCCTTTTTTTCCCATTTCTCGCTCAAGACACCGTTGCTTCGTCGGTGCGGGTGTCGCCTTTGTTGTCCTTCCAAGTTACCGCAATTTTGTCACCAGCTTTGGCACCTTTGACGGCAAATTGCAGGAACGGATTTTTTGACACAGCGGGACCCCACTCAGCCGAAAGGACCGGCTTGCCATTGTGGGAGGCCGTGACTTCCTGGATGAACCAGGCCGGTACGGTTTTGCCAGCAGCGTCTTTGCGCTGACCGGATTCCATTTCGTGGCTCATGAGCACACGAACAGTTGCTTTGTCGCCAGCGGCTTGGGCGCGAATGCGCATTGGATCTGCCATTTTTTTCTCCTAAATCTTTCAGTAAATCATTGTTTGAACAGTTTGGAACGGGATTAACCGCCGCAACCACCCAAAGTAACTTTGACTTCTTTTTTGGCCCACAAGGCTTTGCCGTCGTTCATGATGGCCACTGCGTAGACATCCGAGGACTGGCCCATCTTGGCCCGGGTTGAAAAGTTGGCTTCGACGGCATCGCTGACGTAAAACATGGCCACCAGTGCCGCTGGGTTTTTCTCAACCATAACGAGCAACTGCTTGACCCCTGGCAAAGAAGTGCTGGCCCCCAAAGGCACGACAGCGCCGTTTTCGGCAATGTCCGGACCGGTAATGGTCACATCTTTGCTTTCAGCCAAGCTGGAAGCACCTGCAGCCTTGGCTGCGTCTTGCACCGATTTGGCGTCGAATGCGGCTTTGTTGAATGCGGCGTGGGCGAACTGGGGGAAGCCAGCGGAGGCCAAGAGGCCAGCCACAACAGCGCTTTGCTTGAGTGTCTCGCGACGGGTTTGCATCTGATATCTCCTTGATGGTTGAGTGATGCTAGTAAAACAGGTTCAGCAATGCAACAGGAATATTCCCTATTGCTTGCTGGCCCCCTTGGAAATCCATTCGCCAATCAGCTTGGCATCGGCTTCAGGCAGCGATTGTGCAGGCATGGGAATTTGACCCCAAACACCCACACCACCTGCCTTGATTTTGCCTATTAAATAATCCGTTTTCCCGGCCTGTTTTTTGGCGATTTCATTGAAGCCAGGACCGACAATTTTCTTATCCACGCCATGACATGCGGTGCAACTGTGCTTGTTCAAGAGTGCCAACGCGGTTTTGGCCTCATTATTTTCAGGTTTGGCAGGGGCAGAAGGTGTGACTGCAGCCACGGGCATGCCCGCCTTGGGCTCTGGCTTGGTGGTGTCAGCACCGCGCTGAGGCCCGACAATGCGGTTTTGTTCCTGCAAATTGCCATGGGCATTGCGCGCAAAATCGGGCAAGAAAGAAGCCACTTTGGGCTCTGGCGTGCAATCTTTCATGCAAATTTTGTTGGCCGTGTCCGGCTTGGTTGTCCCGCCAAACTCTTTGCCTGGCCACATGTCGTGCTGCGTGGTCATGCCGTTTCGATTGGGCATACGGGCTTGCACTTCGGCGATGTTCTTGTCAGACAACACATAGTTGTCCGGCACGATATTGGCCAAATTGAGCATAAAAGCAGTCACCGCATACACCTCTTCGGTGGTCAAGGTCTTGGGGTTGGTCCAAGGCATGGCCCGGTTGATGTAGTCCCACAAGGTGGACACCGTGGCCACCTTCATGATGGTGGTGCGGCCAGGATAGTCTGAGCGAGTCAGGTTGGCGACGCGGCCTTTTTTGATGTCATCGGCCGTCACGCCGCCGATCAGGGGGCTGAACACCTCGCCCGATTCACCAAAAATACCATGGCATTGGGCGCACTTGCCTTCCCAAACATCTTGTCCCTTGGCTACCGACCCCGAGCCCGCAGGCAGCCCCTTGAAATCAGGCCGAACATCGATGTCCCACTTGGCGACCTCTTTGGGCGTGGCCTCTCGACCCACACCAGAGAATTTGTTACTTTGTGCTACCGCCACGCCAGCCACGGCCAGCAGTGCGAGCGCCAAAACGGCATTACGAAACCTGGACATTTTTCACCTCACCGTTTTCCTGGACCAACCACGACTGGATGGCGTTGTTGTGATAGATAGAACGCGTACCGCGTACGGCGCGCAATTGCTGGTAGGTGGGCTGCACATGCCCGGTTTCGTCTTGCGCACGGCTTTGGATGATGGCGGGCTTGCCGTCCCACACCCAATCCAAGTTGAAACGCGACAAAGCTTTGGACAACACCGGAGTCTCCAAACGGGCCTGCCGCCAATTGCGGCCACCGTCGGTGGACACATCCACGCGTTTGATCTTGCCTTTGCCAGACCAGGCCAGGCCGGTGATGTTGTAGAAACCCTTGTCCAACAAAACCTGTCCGCCAGAGGGCGTGGTCACCACACTTTTGACTTCTTGCAGGTTGGTGTACTGGCGATGCAAACCATCGGGTTGCAAATCAATGTAGTGAATGGCTTCGTCTTTAGCGGCATAGGGTTTGTCACCTACCTCAACCCGGCGCAGATACTTGACCCAGCTCACGCCCTGCACACCCGGCACCACCAAGCGCAGGGGGTAACCGTTTTCGGGGCGCAGCATTTCACCGTTTTGGCCATAAGCCACGATAACTTCACCGGAAGTAATCAAGCTCATCGGGATGGTCCGGGTCATGGACGAGCCGTCTCCGCCTTCAGCCAGCACAAACTTGCCGTTTTTCAAGTCGGCACCCGCCATCTCCAGCAAAGTGATCAGGGGAACCCCCGTGAATTCGCTGCAAGACAACATGCCATGCGTGTATTGCACTGTGGGGACCGCGACATTGCCCCAATCAACCGCCGTGTTGGCACCGCATTCGATGAAGTGAAAGCGCGACACCGAGGGCAAGCGCATGATCTCGTCCATGGTAAAAACCATGTTCTTTTTGACCATGCCGTTGACCATGAATCGGTGCTTCGATGGATCAATGTCCCACCAGCCTTGGTGATGGCGTTCAAAGTGCAGGCCACTGGGGGTCACGATGCCAAACAAGGACTGAAGTGGCGCAAATGACACAGAAGCTTGTGTGGTTTGCGTCAAGCCAGGGCTTTGACGGCGCTGCAAGTTTGACTCGAATTTGGAGGGCTTGCCATAACCTTCGGCAGCCACGCCTTGCCCGAGTCCGGTGGCATGCTCAGGCAAGTTCAATATATTCGGGTCGCCACCTTCTGTGGGAACCGGGTTCCCTTGAGCCATCGCCATGGGAACGGTAGCACCCGCAGCAGCCGCTGCAAAGGCATTGCGAATGAAATCACGGCGGCCCTTTTTGCCCTCGGCAAAGACCTCCTTGATGCCACTTTGGGTCAGGAAATTTTCTGGTGCTTTTTGCACCCGTCCTGAATTTAAACTGTCTTCTTTCACACAAACTCCTCTTTTTGAGTTTTCAATTCGCCACCGAATCGATGGCCACTTGTGTACACACCGCACGACAAACGCCAACTGCCGACTCGTCTTCAATCCGATAAAACATCTGAGCTCCCTGACGACGCTTACCCAGAATGCCCGCCCTGTACATGATGTTCAGATGCTGCGACATATTGGGTTGTGCTGTGTCAATGTTGTCCAGCAATTGCCCTACATTTTTCTCACCCTGACAAAGTTCACTGATGATGCGCAAACGGATAGGCGTTGACAGTACGGCAAACAACTCCGCCGCCTTCTCAAACACTTCGTCAGTTTCATCGTTCATGCTGCCCTTGCTATTAAGTCAGTATATTCGGATACGCGAATATATAGGTTAAATACTCAAACTGAATCAGAGATTACACAGAGAAGTGTTCCTGATTGGGATAAACCCTGATCAGGAAGCACAAGCCCAACAATCAGTATCTGTAACTCAAAAGAAATTGATAGTTGGTTTGGGAATGCGAAATATTTAAGCCTGCCCCTGAAGCAACAGTAACTTTTGGCGCATGTGACATCGCTGCATCAAGCCCCAGCATGTCGTTGATTCGATAATTAATCCCAAGTGTGAAGTGCTGTTTCACAATTGCAGGAAACAACGGGTTGACATAATCGTTTGGTACTGGATTACTTGAATGATTGATTCCTGCTCGCAATAACCATAATTCATTAACTTTATAGGAACCGCCCAGCGATACAACAGTTTGATCTTTCCAATTTTGTGGCATCGAAAAATCAACCTGACCGCCCATAACCGCACTTATGTAGGTCATGTTGAAGCTTTTCATCACATCTTGCCAGCCAATTCGCTTGACATCTGCAACTAAATTTAATGCTGGACTTGCCGAGAAGCTTAGGCCAAAGGCTGTGCTACTAGGCATTTGAAAATCTCTAACCAAAATCTGTCCTTGATCATTAAATCCACCGGATGCACTGATGCTCGCACCTGTAGCACTTGTTTTCATATCACCTATGTTGGTTTTGAAGTGATGCGAGATTCCCAGAGATAACGTAGGACTCACTAGGAACACCGCTCCCAACTTACCTGTCCAACCAGTAGAGCTTGATGCGCCCGAAAAATCATTACTATTTGAAAAATCAATGCGCGCCCATGGAGCAGCTGCAAGACTTGGAAGGGCCGAACCCAGATTACCAGAAGGCATTCCAGAAACCATTCCACCTAATTGCTGGCCACTTGCCGCCATCTTCATATCAAGACCAGACCATGTGTAATCAAGAGACCCCCCAACACTCAATTGGTCATTGATTTTTAAAGCCAGCGGAAAGATGATCCGACCAACACCTAATTCGGAGCGCACACCAGATCCAGAACCCATTGCTAAGAAACTGTCTGCAGCGTACTCAGTCCCCATGCCTCCCTGACCAAATATACCCACACCCCAAGTCATTTGATCATTCTTGCGCACCCAACCCATGGCTGGCATAACGTAGGAAGTTCCACTTGATGTAGCTGTTGGCATTCCTTGCATGCTTGACTTAACGTCTGGACCCAAAACGCCGAAAGCAGCATCAAAACGGGAACCAAGCGCCCCTAATTGCAATGTGGCGGGATTGTTCATCATGCCCGCCGTACCGTTGTAATACGCAGTCGATGCACCGCCCTGAGCCAATGACTCGGGACCATAACCCTCCATAAACATGCCGTTCGTTGCCCAAGCTCCAGCCACTGAAGCCAGTGCCGATACCAGGACAGTTACGCGAAGTGTGTTCATATTTTTCTCGTGCTGGTTATTGGAATCAGAACTCGCCCTTGTGTCCGCGCTCCATCATTTCCCAGATGGTGTCACGCACAGCACGGGCCTCTTCTTTCAGTGGCGATGGCAACTGGCGACCCATCTTGACCATCATGTCCATGTTCAAGGTGTACATCCAAAGGCCGTCTTCCTTTTCGACCAGCGAGATACGGCAAGGCAGGTAAGCCGCCATATGCGGACTGAAGTCCACCATGCGACGCGCGGTGGTGGGCGTGCAAAAGGAATAGACCGTCAGGAGTTTTTGCTTTTGACCGGTGCGGGCTTCAAGCTCTTTGGACAAGGGCAAAGTACCCACGTCTTTCATGTTGCGTTCGGTCGCTACTTGCTTAAGAACTTGCTCCACCTCATTGGCGGTAACGCCCGGCTTGACCTTGCGCTCCCAAGTGGTCGCTATGGCGATGTCACCGTTGCCCTCAATCCAGCGATCCCACATGCGACTGGCTTCGGCACCCGCCCCTGATTCAAGTTTGGAAATGGTGTTGATGGTGCCGCAACCCGTCAACCACACCGCGCTTGCTAAAACAGCCAATTTCAACCATTTCATGGATACCCGCATTCTTTTCTCCTGAAGTCTTCATGGACGCCAGCCGGTTGCACGACGCGTGCACCGACTGGATGTTTCCCATCATCTTCGGATCGAAAAAAACAATCTATTAGCGGATACCCTATACCCTATGGGGTACGGTATAAATTAAAAAATCACATATGAATTTAAAAGACCTCATTTGAATTTGTAGTGGTCTCTGTTGAGTACGGCAGCCACAGAACTGACATCCTCCGGGAACATGCCTAAGTTCAGCTCGGTGTTGCATTGCTCCACCATGCCACGCAGGAATGCTGCCGTATTGATGCGCCCCTGGGGTTTGTAAATGGCACTGCCATCACCCCCGACCTTAGAGACATGGCAGGCGACACACTTGCTTTCAGCGATCAGTTTTTCACCCAACTTCAGATCGGCGTCTTTGAAAATGGCAGGTTGCGCATGGAGGCTGGACAAGCCGAACACAGCGTTCAAAGTTGCCAGCGCGAGGAGCTGTCGTTTCATTTGGTTCTCCAATAAAAAAGCCGCTCAAAGCATCACCCCTGAGCGGCAGACAATCGCTGAAAAGCGCAATTGTTCTTTCTACACGGTCGAAATTCTGACCTGCATAAGGACCTGACCTTTATTTGGCACCCGCCAAAACCCAGGCTGCCAGTGTGGTTGCATCGGCATCACTCAGGGCAGCTTGTGCGGGCATAGGAACAGGGCCCCACTTGCCAGCGCCACCGGCCTTGATGCTTTTAGCCAAGGTGGCGACGGCGTCTTTTTGTCCTGCGTATTTCTTGGCTACTTCTTGGTAAGACGGTCCCACCAATTTTTTGTCAACCGCGTGGCAAGCCATGCAGGCATTTTTCTTGGCCATGTCCATGTTGGCAAAGGCGGGGGCCGACATCAAGGCGCTGACAGCAGCGGCGGCAAGGATCAATTTCATAAATTCTCCAAAATGGTTTATATCAACGATGACTAATTTAACCTAAATCAAGGAATTTCCGGTCAGTTGAAGCCCCCTAAAACTCAGGGATTTCACTTAAGCAAGTGACACGCCCCGCGAGTATTAGGGTGGCGTTTATTCGTATGAAGCGGGTTCTGGCTTCACCACGGGCTTGCCCGCTGCTGCCCACGCATCGAAGCCACCGGCAATAGAGGTGACGTTCAGGTAGCCCATGTTCTGCATGGTTTGCGCCGCCAAAGCAGCCCTGCCGCTGGTTTTGCAATAAAGCACAACTTTCAGGTCGCGCCCCGACAATGCGGGGGTTGCACTGAGTTTGAATTCCAACAGACCACGGGGTACCAACACAGCCCCAGGCAAATGCCCTGCTGCAAATTCATCGGCTTCGCGCACATCGATCAGCACATCGGCTTCCCGAACAGCTTCTTCTGCTTGCTGCAAAGCAATTTCTTGAGTGGTGGATTTTGCTTGTATGACCAAATCGTGTGCGGTTTTCATGGTGTTTCTTTCGAGTCTTAATGACTGGTTTGTTTTCGGGATTGAAAAATACGCCAAGCTTCAACAGAGCGTACACCCTACAAACGCCGGTGGGCGTTTCGGGTTTTAAAACGTGAACGCTTCATGTGCCTCAGCTTACGCCGTAGCTTTCAGCTCAGCAGCCTGGCTCAACGCCAAATTTACGCAACAACGAATCCATCAGGCACCAGTGGGTCAATGCGCTTTGCAGCAAATTAGCCCCCACAAATGCAGTAAATGCCAGCCACCATGGGCTAACAAACAAGGGGCTACCCTGCACACCCAGCGCCAAAGACAGCAAGATGAAAGTGCCTGCGACCAAACGAACAATTTGCCAAGATTTCATGATTCAAACTCCTGTTGATGAAAAAAAGAAAATTCAAGATGCGTATTTTTTGCGATAAGCAACGTAATACAAGGTGGGTATGACGACCAAGGTTAAAACCGTCGAGACGAAAATTCCAAAGATCAAAGAAATGGCCAAACCATTGAAGATCGGATCATCCAAAATAAAGAAGGCACCGATCATGGCGGCCAAACCAGTCAGCATGATGGGCTGCGCCCGGGTGATGGCCGATTGCACAATGGCTCGCTTGAAATCCATGCCGCTTTGCACCTGCAAATTGATGAAGTCCACCAATAAAATTGAGTTGCGTACGATGATGCCCGCCAGGGCAATCATGCCAATCATGCTGGTGGCGGTGTATTGTGCTTGCAGCAAGGCATGGCCTGGCATCACGCCAATCAGCGTCAAGGGGATCGGTGCCATGATGATCAACGGCGTTAAATACGAGCCGAACTGGGCCACCACCAACAAATAAATCAGGATCAATCCGACGCCATAGGCGGCTCCCATGTCACGGAAAGTTTCGTAGGTCACTTGCCATTCACCGTCCCACTTGATGCCATAGCCGCGCCAAGCGTCATCGGGTTGGTTGATAAAGTACTCCTCTAATAGTGCGCCATCCGGTGCCTGAATGCGAGAGATGTCAGCGCGCATTTTGAACAAACCATACAGCGGACTGTCCACCTTGCCAGCCATGTCCGCCATCACAAAATTCACAGGCAGCATGTCCTTATGAATCACCGGTTGCTCACGCTGCGTGTCACTGACCGTGACCAATTCACGCACCGCCACCACTTTGCCAGCGCTGCTTTTAACTCCCAACTGCAGCAAGGCATCCAAGTCCCCGTGCAATTGCTCGGGCAACTGGATCAAGGCTGGCACCGGGTATTTGCTGCCATCGTGCAGATAGGTGACCGATTCGCCTGCCAAACCGGCGCGCAAGGTGCTGACGATAGCCTGTTGAGAAACCCCTAAAGCAGCAGCTTTGCGACGGTCCACCAAAAGTATTTTTTTGGGTACAAGGTCAATGCTGCTGTCGTCCACATCGACCACACCTTCGGTTTTCTCAAACACCGCACGCACGGCCTTGGCAACTTGACGTCGGCCCTCTGCATCAGGGCCATAAATTTCAGCCACGATCGGCGACATCACGGGTGGCCCTGGCGGTACCTCCACCACTTTGACATTGGCACCGTGCTGAAGGCCTATTTTTTGCAACGCCGGGCGTACGCGTGTCGCAATCGCATGGCTTTTTTCGCTGCGTTCAGACTTGCCCACCAAGTTCACTTGAATGTCGCCCAACTCGCTGCTCGCACGCAAATAATACTGACGTACCAGGCCATTGAAGTTGATGGGAGAGGCGGTGCCCACATAAGCTTGGTAGTGCGTGACTTCAGGCACGGTAGCCAAATAGCCGCCGAATTCACGCATGACGGCGGCTGTTTTTTCCAGCGGGGTGCCTGCGGGCATGTCCACCACGACTTGAAACTCGGACTTGTCATCAAAGGGCAGCATCTTGAGCATCACCAAGCCCGTCGCAGGCAAGACCAACGACAAGGCAATCAGACCGGCAATGCCCAGCCCCAACAACTTGCGGTTTCGTCCGCCGCTTTGAGTGTCCAAAAGAGGCTTGAAGACTTTCTCAAACAAGGGCTCCAGTTTGGCACTCAACCCCGAGTGACCGCCCTGCGCATGTTTCGCCTCTTGCGCATGGGCAACCGAGGGTTTCATCCACATGCTCGACAACCAAGGCGTAATGACAAAAGCAATCGCCAAAGACAACAACATGCCCAGACTCGCGTTGATGGGAATCGGGCTCATGTAGGGGCCCATCAAACCACTTACAAAGGCCATCGGCAACAAAGCGGCGATCACTGTGAAGGTGGCCAAAATAGTGGGGCCACCCACTTCGTCCACGGCCCCGGGAATGATTTCCTTGATGCTTTTGTGTGGGTAAAGCTGCTGGTGTCTGTGGATGTTTTCAACCACCACAATGGCATCGTCTACCAAGATTCCGATTGAAAAGATCAGGGCAAACAAGGACACACGGTTCAGCGTGAACCCCCAGGCCCACGACGCAAACAAAGTGGCGGTCAAGGTCAGTATCACGGCCACGCCCACAATGGCGGCTTCGCGACGCCCCAATGCCAAGAACACCAATGCCACCACTGAGGCTGTTGCAAACAACAGCTTTTGAATCAACTTTTGGGCTTTGTCGTTGGCAGTAGCACCATAGTTGCGTGTCTCCACCACCTCGACGTTGTCAGGGATGACGGTGCCCTTGAGGTTTTCGACTCGGCTCTTGACATGGTTGGCCACATCAATGGCGTTTTCGCCCGACTTTTTGGTGATTGACAGAGTCACGGCCGCAAATTCCTTGCCGCCATTCTTTTCGTTATTGCCGTGCCAAACGTAACGCTCTGCCGGCATGGGTCCGTCTTTCACTTCGGCAATGTCTTTCAAAAAGACCGGTTTGCCCTGGACCACTTGAACCACCAGATCCGCCACTTCGCTGGCTTGAGAGAAATAAAGCCCAGCGTCTAAAGCCACACTCTGGTTAGCTCCCAGCAATTCACCCACCGGCATACCCATGTTGGCGGTCTGCAAAGCCATGCGCAGATCTTGTACCGTGACGCCCGAGCCACTCATGCGTTGTGGGTCAATTTGAACCAACACCGCACGTCGGGGGCCCCCTAGAGTGACCACATCCCGGGTGCCGGGCACACGCTTGATGTCGGCTTCCATGCTGTGCGCCAGACGCTCCAAATCAAAAGCACTCACCTCGGGTGTTTTGCCATGCAAGGTCAATGACAAGATCGGCACGTCATCGATGCCCTTGGGCTTAATGAGGGGTTCGGGTAAGCCCAGATTGCGCGGCAACCAATCTGTGTTTTCCCGAATCGTGTCATGCAACTTGACCAAGGCCTCTGTGCGCGGTACACCCACTTTGAACTGCACCGTCAAGATGGCCACACCGGGGCGTGACACCGAATACACATGCTCCACACCGGCAATTTTCGACAACACCTGCTCACCAGGAATCGCCACCATTTGCTCAACATCACGCACTGAGGCGCCAGGAAAAGGGGCAATCACGTTGGCCATGGTGACGTTGATCTGCGGCTCCTCTTCGCGCGGCGTCACCATGACCGCAAAAATACCCAACAAAAAAGCCACCAGTGCCAATAAGGGGGTGATTTGTGCACTCTGAAAGGCCGCAGAGATACGGCCTGAAATGCCCAGTTTGTTATCGCTCATGGGGTCACTTTCAGAGTTTTGTGCTGACGCTTGCCGGGCTGCTCACTACTTGGTCACCTTCGCTCACACCCGTCAAAACTTCCACGTTGCTGCCCACGGTACGGCCCAAGCGCACTTGACGTAAGCGTGGCTTGCCCTGCGCATCCAACACATAAACACCCGTCATTTCGGCACGATGCACAATGGCCGTCACGGGCAAATAAACCCGTCCGTCCTTGGCTACATTTTTCGAATTTTCTGCGGGGACCCAAACACGGGCAAACATGCCGGGCACCAGTCCCAAAGCGCCTGCTGGCAATGCAATGCGCAGTTGTGCAGTGTGGGTCACAGGGTCCACTGAGGGCAGTAACTGGGCGACTGTGTCCTTGGCCGCAGGGACCGTCTGGCCTGCAATTTCATAACGAACCGATTTCAACTGGCGCTGCACGCCCCCCATCAGTGACTGAGGCACTGCTGCGCTGATGCGCAAGGCCGATGGGTCGTGCAGGGTGATCAAAGGGCGGCCCGGCATGGCCATGTCCCCCAAACTGACCGGCACCTCGGAGACCACGCCATTGAAGGGCGCACGCACACTGAAAAACCCGGTTTGTGTTTGTGCCACCCGCGTTTGCGCTTGCTGGGCTTGCACCTGCGCCTGTGCGGCTTCCCATTGGGCCTGAGCCCGGTCCAGGGCACCCTGGCTGATGTATTGTTTTTGGAAAAGTTGTTTTTGACGTTCCAACTCTTTCCCGGCCACCGTCAAGTTGGCCTGTGCGGCTTCTAGCTGGGCGTTACTGCCCACAACTTGCTGTTGTGCAGCGCTGGCGTCAATGCGCAACAACTCCTGCCCCGCACGAACGCGGTCCCCGGCTTTGACGGTCAAGCTCACAATGGCTCCGGCCACTTGGGTTGACAAAGTGGCTTGGCGTACAGCCTCCACCACCGCATCAAGACTCAGCTCGTCTGCACCGGCTTGAAGGGTTTTGGCAGTCAGGCTTTTGAGGGCTGTCGCCTCTTTATTGGCCAGCGCTGTGACCGGATGCCATGCTGAAACTGCGATGACTGCAGCCAGAATCAAGCTTTTTTTCATTTCAACCCTTTCACCAAACCGTTAGATTTACATATTTGATTGTTTGCGTATGTGCGCAATGATACAATTAAATTCAGGCCTCGTCAATCCAGGCCGATTTAATGTGTAATGGAGCGCAACATGAAAGACCTTCCTGCCAAAGCACTCGAGCAAATTGCAGCCTATTTCCAGGCCTTGTCTGAACCAACACGCCTGAAAATCCTGAATTTGCTGCGCGACAACGAACGCAATGTCGGCGAATTAGCCCAGCTCAGTGGCTACTCTGCGGCCAATGTTTCTCGTCATTTGTCGTATCTGGCCCAGCACGGCATCGTTCAGCGCGAAAGTCGGGGTGCCAGTGTTTTTTACAAAGTGACCGACCCGTCAATCTACGCCTTGTGCGATTTGGTCTGCGGCAACATTGCCCGCCAATATGAGCAAGCCTCCAGCGACCGAGCGCTGTTCATGCCCACCTGAACAAGACTTGGCAGGTCCGCAGAATGGCCAAAACAATGGCGAGCTCAATGGCCATTTTTGATGCAGGGTTGAAAAATGCTCATCGGGTGAATGCCATTTCTAATGGGGGATCAACGCCAAAAAGCTATCATGGCGCTCAATCAATTGAACCGAACACCCTATGAGGGATTCAACAGGAGATCTGCATGAGCCGCATTGTGAACGCCGAGAAAAAGAAAAATCTGTGCGCCCGTTTGGCACGCATCGAAGGTCAATTGCGGGGCTTGCAAAAACTCATTGAAGCCGACGCAGACTGCGAAAAAATTGCGCAACAAATGGCCGCCGCCCGCAAGGCCCTCGACAAATCCTTCTTTTCGATGGTCGGTTGCATGATTGAACAGGGCGACCAATCGCCAGAGCATGTGGCAGAAATGCTCACCAAATTCGCCTGAACCCCTCGCCTTGTTGCGCAGGCTCAAGGGCTACGTCAATTCAGGGGTTCGCCTCAAAATCCAAAAAAACCCGATTCATGTTGGCTCGGTGCAATTCATCAAAGTTTTGCAAGTGCTGAAACTGAGCAGGCCGGGCCAGCCGGTTCAAAGTTTCGTCCATGGGCTCCATGTTGCGAGCTGCATGGCCCACTTGGTTGATCAAAAACGCGTAATAGTCCCCTGTCTCACGCGTAGCCAAAGTGATATCCGTCACCCGACCATGACCCGGCACCACATGACGGGGCTGCAATGCCCTCAACCTGCCAAACGCGGCTTGAGCTTGGCGCACGTTTGACTGAGGCAGGACGCTCAACAAACGGTCGACATAAACCAGATCACCCGTAAAAGTGACTGAATGCTCAGGCAGGTGGATCAAGGTGTCCCCAGGGTAATGGGCGTTGGTGACGATCCATTGCAATTTAACGCCGCCAATTTCCAATGTTTTATCCACACCGGTGTGCTCAATACTGGCATGACGTGGCACTGTGCCTTGCAGCTGATCTCCCAGAAAGCGCTTCAAACTTTCCAGCTGTGAAAATGCAGATGCTTTTTGTGTGCTGACGGTGACCGCCATGGCATGCACTTCAGCGCCCTGCCCCGCAAAATAAGCATTGCCCAACCAACGATGATCTTGTGAGCCGGTGTTCAAAACCCAGCGGATTGGCAAAGGCGTCACCGCTTTGACGGCCCTGGCCAGCAAGGCAGCGCTGTGACTGCTGGCCCCGCTGTCGATCAGAATCACGCCCTGCGCTGTCAGCACAAAACCGTAATTGGCATTCAGTCCGGCATTGGCCAAGCTGCGCTGCCCCAAAGGGCCGACGATGGCATACACCGGGCCTGCTACCTGCACAGCGCGCGGAACATACACTGCTTCGGATGCCACGAGCTTGGCAGATACCGCCTCTGTAGCGGATACGCCCAGCCCATTCAACGCCATCAGGCTCAGCACCAGTGTCTTGCAAACCAATTTAATGAAATTTGAAATTGAGGGCATACAGTCCTTGGGTTGAAGTGGGGTGTTTGACAACTGAAAGAGTCATTGCAAGGGCACGATCAACATCTAAAAATCAAGCATGCGGCCTGTAAGGTGACTTAGATCAAGATTTGGTTGGCGTCAGCAGGTCTTGTGGCTTGACCATGGGCCAGCCTCGCTTGGCCCATTCGCTCATGCCGCCGTTGACATAACGGATATTGGTAAAACCCTGCTCTTGCAATGCTTGGGTCACGGCTCGCGAACGGTTCTGGGTATTGCAGATCAGCAAGACCGGCCGGTCAGCGTCCTTGGGAATTTCGGAAACACGCTGTGCCAGTTGGCTCATAGGCAACAAAACCACGCCTTGCGCCACGCCTATAGCGTGCTCTTGTGGCTCACGTATGTCGATCATCAAGACCTTGCCAGAATCATGCTCTGCACGGGCTTGCTCCAATGATAAATTGGGTAAAACTGCCTCAGGACTGCATGCCTGTAAAACCAAAAAAGCACCGACAACACCCATCAGACGCCAAGAAAAAAGAGACATAAAAGCACTCTCAAAATATATCAATGATCAATTATATTTGAGTACTGCCATCTCACCAACATCCTGCTTGAAAGAGCACGAAAAGGCACAATCGATCAATAACCTATGGACAAATCCGTCCGGGGTTTTTACGCGATCACAGCGCACTTGAACCCGACACCAGCCACATCACAGGACAACTGTCTATGAGCACTTTTCAAAATTCCCAGAACACCTGGAACCAACGATTTGCGGCTGAGCACTATATTTTTGGCGAGGCCCCCAACGCGTATTTGCAATCGCAAACCGCGCACTTGGTCCCAGGCAAAGCACTGGCCATCGCCGATGGCGAAGGGCGCAATGGTGTCTGGCTGGCCCAGCAAGGGCTGGAGGTAGATGCATTTGATTTTTCGGAAAACGCCATCCGCAAAGCACAGGCTTTAGCGCATAGTCGCCAAGTGAAAGTCAATTTTGTTTGCAGCGATTGGCAATCCTTTGGCTGGCCCGTGGCGCACTATGAGAACGTCGTGGGCATTTTTTTCCAGTTTGCAACGCCCGAGGAGCGCACCGAACTGTTCGCACGGATGGTCGCCAGTCTGAAACCCGGCGGCACCTTGATCATCCAAGGCTATACCCCACGCCAGCTTGACTTCAATACCGGTGGACCCGGCAAACTGGCCCACCTGTACGACGAAAACTTGATGCGCGATGCCTTCGGTGATCTGGACATGCTGGACCTGCGCACCTACGAAGCTGACATCACCGAGGGGACAGGTCACCAGGGCATGTCAGGCTTACTCGGCTTGACCGCCCGCAAGCCCAAATACTGAGCCAATGGTCGCGCCGTATTGCGGGGAAAGAGTAAAAAAGGGGACTCTAACGACAGAGTCCCCCAACTAGGGTATGTGTACCAAACACACCCATAAGCTATGGCAGTTAGCCCTCTAAAAAGGCCACTGAATTAAACAGGGCTTAAACAGGGCGTGTTTCACCGTGCATAACGGTTGCCCATTGACTCCAGGCTGACAGGTTTAATCTTGTTCGCTTGTCCAGCGCAACCAAAGGCTTCAAAACGTGCTTTGCAAATGCCCGCTGCGGCATTTTTGGCCGCTATCAACGCCTTGCGAGGGTCGAATTCAGAGGGCTGCTTGGCCAATAACTGGCGCATGGCCCCGGTCATGGCCAGGCGGATATCGGTGTCGATATTGACCTTTCGCACCCCGGTCTGAATGCCGCGCACGATCTCTTCCACCGGGACACCATAGGTTTCTTTGATGTCGCCGCCATATTGGCGAATGATTTGCAGCCACTCTTGCGGCACGCTGGAGCTGCCATGCATGACCAAGTGTGTGCTGGGTATGGCGGCATGAATCGCTGCAATGCGGTCCATGGCCAAAATATCACCCGTGGGCGGACGTGTGAATTTATAAGCACCATGGCTGGTGCCAATGGCAATCGCCAAGGCATCAACACCGGTTTGGGCTACAAAGTCTTTGGCCTGCTCAGGGTCCGTCAGCATCTGATCGTGGCTGAGTTTGCCCTCAGCGCCAACGCCATCTTCTTCGCCCGCCTCGCCGGTCTCCAATGAGCCCAGGCAACCCAGCTCACCCTCAACCGAAACGCCCACCGAATGGGCCATTTCACACACCTTTTGGGTCACGGCCACGTTGTATTCATAGCTGGCCGGGGTTTTGGCATCGGCTAACAAGGAACCGTCCATCATCACACTGGAAAAACCCGAACGAATGGACTGCTGGCACTGGGCGGGCGTGGCCCCGTGGTCTTGATGCAACACCACCGGAATATCGGGATGCGTCTCGATGGCGGCCAACACCAAATGGCGCAAATAGGCCTCGCCCGCGTATTTGCGAGCCCCGGCGGACGCTTGCAAGATGACCGGGCTGTCGGTGGCTTGCGCTGCCTCCATGATGGCCTGCACTTGCTCCAAATTGTTGACGTTGAAAGCGGGAATGCCATACCCGAACTCGGCAGCGTGGTCGAGGACCTGACGCAATGAAACCAATGCCATGTAAATGCTCCTTGAAGTATTGAAAAATTGGCGCTCAGCGGCTCAATCCGCAGCGGCGCGTTGGGTCAGGATTTCGATGGCGGGCAGGGTTTTGCCCTCCAAGATTTCCAGGAATGCGCCGCCGCCTGTGGAGATGTAGCCCACCTGCTTTTCGATGCCGTATTTGGCTATGGCCGCCAGCGTGTCGCCACCGCCTGCGATGCTGAAGGCGCTGGACTCGGCGATGGCTTGGGCAATGAGCTTGGTGCCGTTTTCAAAGGCCGCAAACTCGAACACGCCCACCGGGCCGTTCCATACAATCGTGCCCGCTTGCTTGAGTTGGGCTGCCAGTTGGGCCGCCGTCTCAGGGCCAATGTCCAGGATCAGGTCGTCGTCGGCCACTTCGGCTGCCTTTTTCACGGTGGCTACGGCATCGGCTGAGAAACTTTTGGCAGTGACCACGTCGGTCGGAATCGGAACTTGCGCGCCCCTTGCCTTCATGGCCTCGATCACGGCTTTGGCTTGGTCCACCAGATCGGCTTCGGCCAGGCTTTTGCCGATCTTCAAACCTGCCGCCAGCATGAAGGTGTTGGCAATGCCGCCGCCCACAATCAGT
>Ga0255137_1000212_pt1 | contig 19609 bp, 19 predicted proteins | sample Law_Atlam_RepC_8_FD_188548 | JGI IMG/M metagenome (GOLD analysis project Ga0255137, IMG submission 188548) | Freshwater microbial communities from St. Lawrence River, New York, United States - Law_Atlam_RepC_8d | ecosystem: Environmental > Aquatic > Freshwater > River | place: USA: New York... | reverse complement strand
CCTTGTGATTTAATTACCCATAATTTATCATATACAAAATTATGTTCCTTATATTTGTAAAATGCTTGATAATCAAAATCGGGGACATTTTTTGATATAAAATGTTTAAATGGGTCTACATATGGGTTAAAAAATCCCATTGTTTTACACCATTTATGTTCATAAGATAATATTGATTTAACATATTGGTCTGAGTCTGACATTGAGATATAATATATATATAGTAGATATTATATTATATATTACACTTCTACTTTTCATTAAAATTGATCTTTGTGTAATTATATTCGTACAATACATAATAGTACAGATATTATGTATTCTAATAATATACTTGACGAACAGAAGGATATGGACAAGGATACGACCAAGGAAAAGGAGACGAACATTGTTAAGGTTACGCTAACAGAGTTGATAAATTTTACACATAATTTAAATCCGAGATATAAAGAAGAGAGGGAATTTCATAATTTGGATAAGTCAGTTTTATTTGACTATTTGAAACAGTCTAAAGAATCGTGGGCGAATGGTAAGTATTATCTTGGTGGACAAATACAAATGGGATTGGATGAGCCGATTACACTAGATAAAATTAGAGAGGTGCGAATGATTAGAATACAGCGCGATAGAGATTACGGTGAACCAGTGAACTCAGCCGAAGCGGGTAGTATATATAGGAGTGAAATCCAGTTAAATCAGATTGAGACTATTGTAAAAAAATATATAGATCTTGACAATATTCGCACCGAAAGTTTGTTACTCCAAGCAAGACGATCGTGTTTAATACATTGTTTGATGTAAGATACTAATATATAGGTTTTGATATTTATTTTTATTAATATTATTATTATTTATTATTGTTATTATATTTCGTAATCATATTTTGCCTTTATTTTCTCTCTAAGAATAGTTAATTGTTCTTCCAAGTCATATTCTTCTGGTAATACCATCCTTAAGTTTTGTCTTTGTCCGTCTGGTGTTTTTCGGTCAAATGTTAAATGTGGTTTCCCTCTATATTCTCTATCGCTAACAAAAGTAGGCAATACCTTTTCAGCAATAGTTGGATAAATATCGTTTTCCAAATCATCTACGATTTTATTGGCTTGAGCAAGTTTATCTAGAATGGAAACCTTTTCGGATTTGGATGAAGTGGTTTCTAATTTTGGATGACACACGCAAAAATATGTGCGTAGCTTATTGTTTGTTCCATATATTTCATCTGAATAATATACATATTTTTTAACCATATCTTCAGTGATACCATCTGGTAATGGTTTTGCTGCTTTTTTTCTTGCTCGTTTAGTACCTTCTTTAATCCCCTTGGAATTTTGTTCTTGCTCTTTTCTAGTAGCAATTCGTAGATTTTCATAAGTATTATTTAATGGATCTTGGTCAATATGATCTACGCTAACATTCTTTGTTCCTCTACCATTTCCGTAACAACCAGTAATAATTTGATGAATATGAATGCCGCTTGTTCCAAAATGAGATAAAACATAATTAGTTCCATTTTTAAAAAATGTTAATTTTTCACCATTATTTTCATCTTTTTCAAATTCCAGAATTTTTTGATAAGAAATAGGACATAGCTTACATAATGTATCTGTTTCACAATACATTAATAAATATTCTTTATCGTCTTCTTTAATTTTCCAAATAGGATTTTTCATTTTAAATGCGTGTTGTCCAATAGTCTTAACATGTCCAGGTATATAATCAATTATATTATACTTTTCTACTAACTGACTATAAATCGGTGGATAACAAGTTATATTTTTTCTTCTTAAATCTTTATTATCATTATTTTTAAAAACATATATATTATCACTTGGTTTATAACCAAATAAATATTCTAATATAGATATTGAACGATTATTTTCTCTATAAAATGGATACTCATTCTCTTTCGTATATTTCAGTTTTTTATCTATATTTTGTAAATCTATCCAATCATCTTCATCTAGTGTAATATTAATAGCATCAGAAAATCCACCTTTTACACGATAATATTCTTTAATAGGATAAATTGTAAGTCTAGTTGTATGTTCGCCAGTCCATGAAACACAACTTCCAAAGACAATTTTATAACCAGTATTTTGTTTAGCACCACGTTTAGGGTAAGCTTGTGTAGTATTAATAGATGATGTAGTTATCATATTATAATAGTATAATATGATATGTATTTAAGTTAGATTAATGAATAATATATAAATAATATAATTGATCTAATTACTGTACGCTAAGCCACCCATACCGCTCATAATACGAAGGACGTTATAATTGGTGGCATAGACACGGACCTTGGCAGTCTTGGTACCCTCAACGGTGGCGTTGGAAAGAACGAGTTGAAGAGTGGCATTGTCAATGCGGGAGAAGTTGCAAGAGCCAGAGGGTTGGTGCTCCTCGGGGCGAAGAGCGAACGAGTAAACGTTGATACCAGTGTCGGGGTTGCGAGTGTGGTGTTGGTAGGGTTGGACAAGGTCGAAGTATGTACCCTCACGCTCAGAGAAGCGGTCTTGGCCGTTAAGTTGTAACTTGGCAGTTACAACAGGGTTCTCACCCCAGCAGTGCATGTCAAGAGATGTCTCGGCAAGAACGAAAGTACCGGCATCAGAGACACCAGAGTTTTGGATACCAGCGAAACCAAGGTTGGGTCCACCGTATGCGCCACCTGCAGGTTGATTCCACCAGTTTTGGGTGGTAACATCAGCAGCACCGGCGTCTTGGAAGAGACCCTCAGAGGTGATGAAGGATTGAGATGTCTCGGCAACAGACTCGGGTCCACCGAAGGAGTGGATGGCGTTGGGGAGGGCATCAACAGCATCAGTGTAGTTGAAGGGTTGGGCACCAAGGGTGTTGTAAAGGGTCTGGCCGCACTCAAGAGACGAGCAGTAGTCGACGTTTTGGTCGGGTTGGACAACCCAAACAAGCTCCTTAACGGGGTGGTTGAAGTTGAGCTTGATCTTGTTACTGGAAGAACCGACGGACTCGTCACCAGTGAATTGAAGTTGCTCAATGAGGTACTCGTGGGGGTTCTGGGCCATTCTGCGGCGCTCATCGGTATCCAAGAAGACATAGTCAACATAGAGGGAGGCAGCAACAAGGGATTGGTTGTAGGCAGTGGTGACCTTACCAGATCCAGATGTGCAGTTAAGAGAACCGACGGCCCACAAGCACTCGTCAATGGGGCGAATGTCGAGGTTGATCTTGACCTCGTGGTATTGGAGGGCGATCAAGGGAAGGGCAAGTCCGGGGTTACGGCAGTACCAGAATTGGAAAGGAACATAAAGGGTGGTCTCGGGAAGAGCGTTGCGGGGGGCACACACTTGGCGAGGAGCGTTGGACTCGCAAGGACCATCAACATCGTTGAAAGAGGGATCAGTGATGAAGGTGAGTTGGGTGGTGTTACCAACCATCTTGTAGTATCCGCGTTGTTGCTCGGATGTGAGGGTAAGTTGGTTCCAGATGTGCATCCAGTCACCATATTGGCGGTCGATTCTTTGGCCACCAATCTCAACCTCAACTTGAGAGATGAGCTGTTCTCCGGGGAAATCTAACCAACGGGCATAGACACCAGTTTGGGCAGTGCCAGAAGTGTTCTTCATTTGTTGGTTAATCTCGGGGAGAGTAACCTGAAGATAAGTGCGGTAGCAAAGATCACCATTTCGGCTGATTGTGCAGGTAACACGGCGACCGAAATCGGCTTGGCCGTTGAAAGTTTGCTCAATGGACTCCATGGCAAAGTTTGTGTGGCGTCTGTAAGAGACCTTCCAGAAAGTAATTTGAGGATTGCCCGTAAGATAGACATCCTGGGCTCCGTAAGCGACGAGTTGCATTAATCCACCTCCCATGGTTTTATAATATTGCTAAATATTTTTTTTTTTTGGAAAATAACTACACACCTACACTAATTTATTTAATTAAATTCAATTTAAAGTTGTCCTTCAGAAATGTATGTAAATATTTATTTGAAAAATATTCTTTTTTTCCTTCGTGATTCTTAATAAAAACATATTCGGTATATTGAGATTTCTTAATTGACCATCCATTATTTAAAACATTATATAGAAAATATAATATATATCTCATATCGTTACTATCTTCATAGTGATTGTTATCATTTCCACATGTATTATTAGCCGTTTTATTCGCAATACATTTATTACCACTACATTTATTCGTAGTACATTTATTCGTAGTACATTTATTCATACAATCTTTATTAATTTTTAGTTTCGTATAATCACATGAATCTGATATAATAATTTTATTAGATTCTTTCGTCATTATAAAGCAGCCATCTCTCTTTTTTATAGTCCAATCATTTTCTAAATAAGAATGTAAATAAACCATTCTATTCAACAATTCGACACTAATTTCTCTCATGTCAAAGTTATCAATGTGAATATTCATTTTTGTTAAATAGAGAGAAAACATAACTTAAAATATAACTAGTATTTTTGCTAAAACGGTCTAATAATGATTTATAAAAAGCTGGTAATAATTTACAAAAACTCTAGTAATGATTTACAACAAATATATATTAAAAGTAAAACATTTTTAATAGTATAGTTGAATTAATGCCTTCTTTTAAACATAAGACAAATAAAAAAATTATATTAGATGAAAAAAGTATTGTAACATTGGATAGTAAACATAAAGAGCTCGAAAAGGAATTTATGAAAGAAAAGGAAGAAACATTACCCGAGTTACGGGCAAAGAAGAAGTATTTTAATAACTTATTAACAACTGATACTACCTTAACAATCGATCATAAAATTGAAATTAAAGATATGCTGTATGATATAACACAAAAAATAAATGGTCTCAAAAAATATAAAAAGGACTATTATTTGAATAATAGCAAGTATATATTTGATTATTTTGAAAATAAGAAGGACGTTTCTTTGAATAATAATAAGACCAAATTATTAAACAATTTTTTTAAGATTAATTCTGAGAATGATGACACACAGACTACTATAATAAATAAAGACAGTGTTCAAAAATACTTGTCAAATATGGATGAATCTTTTATTAATTTAAATAAGTTTATCGTAGAAACTGACATTTGTCAATACTGTAAAAAAGGCGAATTAATTCCGATTGACCATGAAGGTATTCTAGTTTGTAATCAGTGTCATAAACATATTCAATATTTGGTTGAAAATGAAAAATCGGCGTATAAAGAACCACCAAAAGAGGCTTGTTTTTATGCGTATAAACGAATAAACCACTTTCGCGAAATATTGGCACAGTTCCAAGCGAAAGAAACAACTCAAATCCCAGAAGAAGTGTTAGAAAATATTAAAAATCAAATACGCAAGGAACGCATTGAATTGTCGCAATTAAACAATAAAAAGGCAAAGGATATTCTTAAAAAGTTGGGGTATAATAAATACTACGAGCATATACCATTCATCAAGGATAAATTAGGCATCAAACCACCAGTCATGACTCCCGAACTAGAGGAATCTTTATGTAATTTATTTATGGAGATTCAAGGTCCATATGCGAAATTTTGTCCAGACGATCGTGTCAATTTTTTGAATTATTATTATACTGTATATAAATTGTGTGAATTGCTAGATCAGCCGCAATTTTTACCCTATTTCCCCATGTTAAAAGACCGCGAAAAACGCATTGAACAAGATGAAATCTGGAAAAAAATATGCGAATCGTTGGATTGGGAATTTATACCTACGATTTAGATATGTATCACGACGCCACATAGCGACTACTGATACGCATAATTATTTATTTTTATTTCCTCTTGGCAAAATAACAATAACAGTAGCAATAACAGCAACTTTATCTACCGTAATTTAAATGTTCAATTGCGTAGTCATTATCGTCCATAATACACGTTAAATATTGTGGCAATTTGTAATAGTATAATGACTCGTATGTTCTACAATGGTCACATCCATCATATTTCTTGAGATATTTTTGGGAAAGTCTATGGCAATAACAATTTGGCAATACATATTGATTATAACAAAATTCGTCATATATCTTCTGTTCATAGATCAAATATGATTTATATTCGCTTAAAGCATCATGTACAAAATCATTGCTTATATAACGCTGAATCATAAATATCAATTCTCTCGGCAACCTCCTTTCAAATAACACTAGTGGTGAGTTCATATTATAACTTGATACAATATCAATCTTGTCAGAATGAAAATCAATTTTATTTGTATAACAATATAAGTGTGTGTATAAAATATAAGTGTGTGTATAAAATATAAGTGTGTGTATAAAATATAAGTGTGTGTAAAAAATTATATAATATTTACATGTATTATATAATGTCGGAGCTATTCAAAGACCAATTAGTATTATTCCTAGTCATGTTTGTAATCGGTGTTGTATTCAATGATATGAATATGATGGCGTATAGATTTAATGACATTTATTTATCATTAACACTTATATATAGCGGATTATTTATGGCATCTAATATGATATGGGGACATCAAATTGTTCATTATATAACTATGGGACATTTTAATGCGAAGATTTTTAGCATTGGTGTTTTATTAAGCATTGGATGTGTTCTTTTATTGCGAAATCAAGTATTTGTAAATGCTACACAATGGCTAAGACAAATGATAGGACATCATTCATCGGCGATAACATCCACAACGCTATTATTAGAAAACGATGATAACTTTAAATATGATAGTTATTTATTTACATTGGCTAAAAATATAGAATATCAACAAGATAGAGAAATATTAATGATGAAAAACATGCTATAAGCATATTATAAGCATATTGTACGCATATTGTACGCATATTATAAGTATGTTATAAACATGTAGTTTTAAAAATGGCGCTTGTAACTAAATATGGATCGCAGTTAGCACTAGGTCGTCTATCTTCAAAATACCCCTTCTTATTTTTAATTGTTTCGTTTCCTCTTCTTACAGAAGCACCTCTGTTTGCCACACCATCTGTAAATACATTATAGGAGGCGGTTTCATGCTTACCAGTCATACGTTCCTCATTACCACTTCCATATACTTTCATATGTTCTTGATGATTTTTTGATAATTTACCAATAGCTTCATCTATATAATCTAATCCAGTCTTCTCATCAGTACCTTCTCTCATATTTTTAGTGCTATAATTTGTATGACATCCGGACCCATTCCAATCTCCCTTTAATGGTTTTGGACTAAGATCGATTTTTACATTATGGATTTCTCCAAGGCGCTGTAAAATATACCTTGCGGTCCATAAATGATCACCGGCATCAATACCTACACATGGTCCGATTTGAAATTCCCATTGTCCCGGCGCAACTTCGGCATTTATACCGCCTATTTTAACTCCAGCAAATAAACACATTCTAAAATGTTCGTCTATAATTTTTCTGCCAAACGCATTTTCGCATCCAACACTACAATAATATTGTCCTTGTTTGCCCGTTTCATCGAATCCAAGAGGTTTATTTGTAGTCGGATCAATTAAAAAATATTCTTGCTCTAGACCAAACCACGGTTCTTCCTCTAACTTTTCATTAAATATCATATCAGCTACAATACGCGTATTGTTATATAGTGGTGAACCGTCTGGCAAATATGTATCACATAAAACAATATAATCGAATGGTAGACCGAATGGATTATTAAATAATGCCTTGGGTTTGATAATTACTTCTGACTCACGCCCAGTAGCTTGACCAGTAGAACTACCATCGTAATTCCAATCTGGAATATCATCAATATTTATAGCAATGTTTACATTATCAAGCACTCTCGTTTTACTTCGAAACTCGTTATTACCACCTAGCCATATGTACTCAACAACCGTCATTATACAATAATTGTAAAATATTCTTTAAATGTTTACAATTAGTTAAATAATAAATATTTCAGAATTAATATTTATTATACAAATTAACGATCAACGATCAATGATGAACGATTAATTGATTGTTCTAAAACCCACCTGGGAATCTAACGAGATTGGCACCAATACCGAATCCAGCACCAGAGCGAGCACCGACCGCTAAGCTGGGAACATAGGTATCGAGAATGCTGAATGTGGCAGCCGCAGTTAAAGCAATAAGGGCAACCTCATCCAAGTTGAGACCTCTCTTGGGGATGGCATATGCCGCGATAGCGACCATCAAACCTTCAACAAGGTATTTAATGGCTCTCTTGACTAATTCACCTAAATCTAACATACCTCCTAACATTATATATAATTTGAAAAGAAAAAATAATTGTTTGAAATAAAATGAATTGAATTTAAACACATAATATTTATAGTTCGTAAAAACACTTAAATATTAATAGGATATATATTTTATAATGAGTTTTTCTAAACCTATCGTTTCTAATAATCCACTCTCTTCAAACATTCCATCGGCAAATGTTAACTTAAAAACAAATCCAGACGGTACCGAAAATGCTAAATATGTTGACTTGTTGGACGAAGACAAACCAATGGCTGGACAAAAGTTTGTCTGCTTGTCTTTCATTTCTCCAGAGCATATTCTAAAACAAAAGGACATGTTTTTATTTGAGCAGTTTATTAAGACTTGGGATTTTAGCAAATCTATGGAAAAGTTCACCCAATTTTTGAATTTCGTATCCTTCAAGTACCATATTGAGTTTGACAAGCTTACTAAAGATTTCCAAGAGTTTACTAAGGATGAGCGTGATAACTTGATCAATACTAGCATTGAAGACGATTATAAGAACTTCTTAGATGAACACGAAGACCGTCTTGAGAAGGAATTCGGCGAGAAGCATTCTTTCCAAACATCTATTCGTGGTATCAAGGTTCGTGGTGTTTTTCCTACTCAACAAGAGGCTGAGCTCAGATGTAAGATGTTGAGACAAAATGATCCTAATCATGACGTTTATGTTGGTCCCGTTGGTATTTGGGTTCCATTCCACCCCGAAGCCTATAAGACGGGTCGTGTTGAGTATATGGAAGAAACGCTAAATGAATTGATGAGTGAAAAGAAGAAGAATGAGGACAAGGCAAAAGATGAATTTGACAAGCGTGTCAAGGAGGCCAAGGAGAAGGCGATTGAGGATAATAAGAAAAAGGCACTCGAATCCGGCAATAAGCTAACACAAACCATTAATAAGAACGGTGATTTGGTTTCAGTAGCCAATATGAATACACAAGAGACGGCTATGGGTGAAAACGCCACATTGGATGATGTAAAGAATGAATTATTTGAGGGTGATAATATCGTTACTAGTACAAATAATGACAGAGGGTTATCTGCGTTGGGAGCATAAATAATAACATAAACTTTTGAATAAAGATCAGTATTTAATAAATTATTATCAAAGATATTGTAAAAATATGAAATGATATAATTGTAAAAATGATATAATTGTAAAAAATTATATCATTCAAATGGTAAAGGGTACAGACGAACAAGAAGCGACTAAGCGTGAATTGTATAATAAAATACAAGAATATAAGGCAGAAATTACTGAATGTAAAAAGAAAATAGACGCTATTGACCTTCAAATCATACGATCATGTGTCGCGCAATATGGCGCACATCATTTTGAACTAGAAGTAGAATGTTCTTTATACGGAGAATCGTATCACATTTGTAAAAACTGTGGTTATGAGTGTTAACATTAGCATTCATCTAAACCACATCATCCCAATTATTTAAATCGTCGTCTGGTAATTGAATAGCACTCGTGAAATCAGTGGATATGTCTTTTGCCGTAATTTTTTCCTCCAACTTTTTATGCTTTTTCAATGCTTTGAATAATTGTAGTCTATTATGTAATACTAACTCACGATCTTTAATATAATTCTCATTTTTCGATTTGGAATCCATAATAGATTCAAATTCAGTCGTCAAAGCTTGTTTTGTTTCGATCAATGTTAAATACTCTTCGTCCATCGCAATTTTTATTTTCGACCATTCACTCAATTTTTCCTTCACATCTTGATGTTCCCATAAGTCCTCCTTTGTATGCGGTCCCAATATATCCATTCTATATTCTATTTTATTATGTAAATTGGCGTATTTCTCTCTCAAGTTGTGTATTCTTTCCTTTTGTTCATCAAATTTGTAATATTTCGAAACCGATAATATAAGACTTATATAGGTAGATATTGTAATTCCGGATACGGATACAAGTGCCTCTGCCGTTTCAAAATAATTTTTTGTGGACTGTAAAAATCCAGACACTGTTGACAAAACAATGACCGATATTTGAATATAATTAATATATGTATTGAGTTCACTATATTTAATATCCAATAATCGCTTATTTGATTTGCATTCTTTTAAAATAAACATATTATTGTTAATCAGTGCCTTTATTTCATTCTGAAAAATAACAAACTCTCGTGTCTGCTTATAATCAGTTTTATCATTATCATTATTTTGATCCTTTGATGTTTTTATAGGTGCCGCTGCGGCTGAGGTTGCGGCTGTAGTAACCGATGGTTTATTCTCAATTGGCTTTTTTTTCGTAAGATCAATTGCTGGTTTAGTTATTGCAGTGGATGATACTTTTTCACTAATGTCTAAATTAATAACACTATTCGTAGGAATATCGTCTACATTATTTGTTGTTGATAGTTCAGGTTTTGTATTTTTACTCATTATATATAATAATACAAAAAAAATTATTCTGTTTTTATTGCGAATTTAATAGTCCTCATTATACTGACATACTTACATACCGACCCATATTATTACAAAAGATCCCATTTCTTACCATTTACTCTTTTTAACTTGTATTTTCGGACCAGCCCCACGTTTTTGAGCACTATTTGGATCATATACTTCATCTTCTTCATCACTATTGATATCCTTTGACAATTCCCAAAATTCTTTCGATCCCAATCTAAAATTGCTATGATTTTGCGCCTTATACCAAAAAATCTGATCTTGTAGTTTATTCGATTTGGCATTATTGTTGATAACCAAACATTCAAAATTTTCAGTACACTGGTCCATTACTTGACAAAATGATTCAAATGTTGGAAACATACCGGCATAGTTTTCCCAAATACGCTTTCTGTTCGCAATATATGGCTCTCTTAGAATAAATACATAATCAATATTTGTTCTTAAATTTGGCGGTATACCTAGTGGGTATTGCATTGTAATAATCAACATAATCTTCCAATGACGACCGTTCATAAATAATAGTCTCATCAACTTATCCTTTGTCCACTTGTTATCGTATAAACAATCATCTAAAATGACAAATGCCCTAGGATCTATATTCGTTCGCTTATAAGCATCCATCTCCTTTTTCACTTGTTTCAATACTGTTTTTTGTCGTTTCAATATATTTTCTATAATCCCACTATTATATTCATCATGAATAAATAATTTTGGGACATGCTCACTAAAAAAACCGTTACCAGCTTCCGTACCAGAAATCACAGTTCCTATCGGAATATCTTGATGATAATACAATAAGTCTCTTACTAAGAAACTCTTTCCCGTGTCTCTTCTTCCAATTAAAACTACGACCGGACCCTTATTTTCGTCTGGTCGAAAGCTAATATTTTTCATATCAAATTTTTTCATATCCAACGACATGATTAACTTCTAAACAGAAAAAAAATATAAATGAATTACGAAAAATAAGTTTAAATGAATTATTATATTTACTTTAAGAATAATAAAGAATGAACTTTTCATTGTATTATCGAAAAAACAAAAACGATGAATTGTTTCGCCGTTTAGAAAACTCTACCTTAGGTTTAGAGAAACTACAAAACTATGTGCCATTGTATGAAAAATTCTTTTCACTTAACTCATCCAATTTTAACAGCATTAATTTAAATCAAAAATATTATCTTCATTCCATTAACGAAGAGGTAGATACACACTCATTGGAGGTAAATGTAGCCGATAATTCAAACAATTTGCTGAAGAGAAGTGTTTTTTGTAAATTTTCCCCTTTATTGGATCCGCTTAAATATCTAACTGGCAAATATGACCTATCTGGAAACTCAGCTATTACCTTGCCACAATTTAATACTAGTAATGCTTTTCCTAAATTACTAGACAAAAATAATACCGCATATGTTGATGCGTTTTTTACCTATTTATCTAGTCAATTATTACACAATTATGATTTTTTAAATAGTATAGATTATTATGGTGCGTTTATATGTCAGCAAAAGAAATTTATTTATAATATTGCTGATGATATAGATTACTTGAACGAAAATGACTTTTTCCATGAAACTAAAAATCGTTATTATGCGATTGAAAACGATGAGCATAGTAAAATATTTAATATAGATTCTCGCACAAATAAGAAAAAGCTTATGATTAATGACAAACTAGATAAAATAGAGTTGGATACATTTTCAATGGATGATTTTGTTGTTTTTTCTAATGCGGAACCCGAACAAACACCACTTTCTCAAGACACTTTATCTGGTAAACCACCGTCGACCTCATTACAAATTATAGATTTGAGTGATGTTTGTATTTATAATCATATGTTAAAGAAATCAGCATCTATATCGTCGGCTTCTACATATAGTTCCAAGTCGTCTAATACATCTGATGGAAATGAAGGTGAACATAGCGGTGATGAACATTCAAATGATGATGATGATGGTGATGCGGATGGTGATGATGGTGATGCGGATGATGGTGATGCGGATGGTCGTGATGCTGCTGATCATGATGATGATGACGATGAAGACGATGAAGACGATGAAGATGATGATGACACTGGCGATATATATTGTTCTATTTTCAATTTTCCAGTACAAATGATTACATTGGAAAAATGCGAAAATACACTCGATTATTTGATGGAAGAAGATTTGTTGGAAGAAAACGAATGGATTTCTTGTTTATTCCAAATTATTATTAGTTTATCTGTATTTCAAAAAGCATTTTCTTTTACACATAATGATTTACACACAAATAATGTCATGTATATTCCAACAGAAAAACAATTTTTATATTACACATTTAACAATATTACCTATAAGGTTCCTACTTATGGCAAAATATATAAAATAATCGATTTTGGTAGAGCTATCTACAAGTTTAATGGACAACTTATGTGCAGTGATAGCTTTCATCCAAAGGGTGATGCCGGTTCCCAATACAATTGCGAACCTTATATGGACGAAAATAAACCTCGACTAGAACCAAATCCTAGTTTTGATTTATGTAGACTAGCATGTTGTTTATATGACCATTTTGTAGAAGATATATTTGAAGCTGAAGATATTATTAAGACAAATAAATTAGCCAGCATCATTAACGATTGGTTAATCGACGATAAAGGCAGAAATATTTTGTATAAGAATAGCGGGGAAGAGAGATATCCAGAGTTTAAATTATATAAAATGATAGCAAGAACTGTTCATGGTGCTATTCCATCCGCCCAGTTAGGAAATGAATTGTTTAAAAACTACATTACCAGTAAGAAGAAACTCAGTAAAAATGCTAAAATTATGAATTTGGATAGTATTCCCAATTTTCAATAATTTATACCAAGTAAAGTAACTATATAAGTTTAACTGATTTATGATTTTTATTATTTATCGAAATAATAAAAATTTATTCATGGTTTATTCATGTGTTATTAATTACAATAGTAGTAGTAGCAAAGTTGTTATCTAAATTTAAAAAGACGGATTATCAACGAACGCCATTGTCGTTTTTCCACCAGTTTTAACATCTGTGATATTGCTATCAAATTGTGAATATAAATAGATTCCAACTACCGACGCAAAATATACAAATAATGATTCTTTTATCACTACTTTTAATGGTTTCTTTTCATCATCTGGCACAAACTTCATTTCTAAGAATTTAAATAAGAAAAAAACTGTTGATATGGCTAAAGCATATATAAGTACTTCTGTCATTTACAATACACTAAAATAAAGTTTCTTCTATTTTTACGAATCTTTTTACATATTTGTCATACTTTTAAAAAAGCATGTTTTCTAAAAGTATAATTATCTATTTTGCCATACTTTTTCTAAAAGTATAATTATCTATTTTGCCATACTTTTTCTAAAAGTATGTTTCTAAAAGTATAATTATCTATTTTGCCATACTTTTTCTAAAAGTATGTTTCTAAAAGTATGATTATGCCAATATTTCAATTTCTTCCAAACCTAGTGGCACCTTATTTATTTGCTTTGGTCTTTCTAAATCATGTATATCCATATCGGTTAAACTGATCTTTTCGCCTATTTTTAGCCTATCATCGTCATCATCATCACTATCTGAGTGCTCATCTAATTTCCTAGAATCGTTCCTATCGCGACTAATCTGTTCCAATCGTTCCATCGTTTTAGGAGCTAAAATATCTTCCATCTTTTTATTAATTCCAATAGCATTATCTATATCATTAAAACGAAGTTTGTCTTTTTTCGGTTCATTGTCTAGCGGCTCTATTTCCATATTTGCTCGTTTTATGTCCGCCTCGTCACTTTGTGTTTTATCCTCATCCGTCTTGTCTTCCTCTTCCACAACTGGTTCGGTTGAAATAATTTCCTCACTTTCTTCTACTTGAGTATCATCCTCAATTGTTTCATCCAAATACACCTTTAAAATATTCTCAACTGGAATATTCTCTCTAATCGTATTTAATATTTGCTCTCTAATTATCAATTCCAATTCGCGATTATGTTTTTGTATTTGAAGAGGGCTTATATTTTTCTCAAACAAATAAATATTGGTATATATTTTTCTCGCCGCGTTTATGTATATTTTATGAACAAAATCAGTCAATGTGGGAATATTAATATCAATCTTCTTCTGCTTATTACCAACTCGCATACATGTCAAACTTTTTAATTGAATAATGTGAACACAGCTGATTAAATCAGTTAAATATCCACACTTGCTCTTTTCCACAATTCTATTCGTTTCCGCCGTCACAATTGCTGGATTCCACTTAGGAATGCGTACTAAAAAATTCTGATATGTCATTAAATATTTCTCTAATTCGTCGTTTTCCTCACATAATTTCCACGATTCATCGAATATAGATTTAAATCCCTCTATTACTAAAGGTGTAAGAATGTTAATTAAACGCGCGCACCACTCGTTTCTAGACTCTTGTAAACTTGATACTGAATAGTCGTCCATTTACATAAAAGAAATATTTTCTAATGAGTAATCTAAACGCTTTAATACGAAATTTAATATACATGCCATCAATAATCGCTCTTCTCTAAATTCCCCCTTTATCTTTTGAATAAATACTAAATATTCGTATTTTTTTATTTCCTCTATTTTCAATTCTTTAATATATTCAACCAAGTCTAAAGCGCTATACCCCTTTTCATACAATGTCTCACTTATTTCAATCACATTGCCCTCTTTTATTTTGTCAAACTCAGTCTTAAATTTTGTCCGTTTTTGTTTGTCATATTTTAAAACTGAAAAACATGCGTCTAAATTGTATCTATGTAAATTAACTTCCTTGCCATTTATTAGTGGTTCCGGTATAAATATCTCGCAGAATCTAGACAAAATTGGCTTTAACAATTTATACTTGTCATCCACTATAATAAAAAACCTTGTCGAGTGACTAAATAACTCGATACATCTTCTTAATGCGGATTGCGCATCTATTGTGAGTTTGTCAGCATTCAATAATATGATACTCTTAAATATGTTTCCGTCTTGTAGATTTATATTTGTTCTTGCGAAAAATTTCAGCTCTTCGCGTATGAATTTGATGCCTTTTCCATGAGCACAATTTACTATCATGACATAATTCTTCATAAAGTTGGTTTCATTTTTATACACTTCTTTCAAGAAATTAAATAATAGCGTCTTCTTACCAGAGCCGGTTGTACCGTGAAATATCAAGTTAGGTATCTTCTTGTTCTCTATAAAATTGTTTAATTTTTCTACTATATTTTCATGGATAGTTAATGACATAATACATTATTTATGTCATTACCTTTTAATTCTTTTATTAACTATTATATTAATTTTGTTTTCATCGGTATTATTTAATAACTGCTCAAACTCTTGGTATAAGGATTCTCCTTAAATGCTTTTAATATATCCGGATTAATTCGTTCACATCCTTGATTATTATCATAAGTCTGTGGCATATTAACCTTTCCGTATGTTTCGATGGATGGTATCGTGTTGTTTACGCCTCCATTTCCATTTCGCACCCACATTCTATTGTTATTTCTATCTGCGTCGTTTTTATCAATATGAATATTTTGTTCGCCATTTAACATTGCCATACCACCTTGATTTGGACGGTTTACATATGTCTTGTTAACATTGTTTCGTTGATTATATGCCGCATTATACAATGGTACTCCACTATTCATTCCACCGTCACCATAATATTCGCAATTTGTCGTATCTCTTTCTTGATTTACTTTTTGTTGTTTACTTACTTTATAAGCTCCAACTTTTTGTCCCTCCACATTCAAGTGATTATTATCTAATAAACCCTCGGTCGTCTCCCTAATAGTTGTAGGTGTGCGATCTGCCGGATTGAATACTCGAGGCGCATTTACCGTCATTTGAACATTACCACTTGGATTTATGTTTCCAACAACGTTTTCTTTTCTAGAAGGTCTTAATATATCCATCAATGGCGCAATCGCAGCTTTCATTAAACCATTGACGACTCCAAAACCACTATCATTTTGTACTGTAGAACGGTTATTTGGTAATACTTTATATCCACCAACACCATAATCACCAGAGCTTGCTGCGCCCATTCCTTTGGCAGATGGATTCGCTATTGCTTTCGCTTCTAATTGTGGCCGTTTTGGCGCTTCGTGTTCACTTGGAGTATACATTTTTGTACCAGAAGGATTCGAATCCGCACCAAAATATTGTCTAGATGTTGTCGTTCTATTTACGTCTTTTTCTACTTCAATGGCACGAGATGTTTGCCCTTTCTCTAAACCAGTTGTTGTCAACCATCTATCGGGCGTGTTAATAAAATAAGTGTCGGGTAAATACTTTTCTACCTTTCCTTGCATTTCTTTTGTTGTTGATGAACTATTATAATAGTATGCCGGACCCTCATGGTTCGCTAAGCCAAATGTCAATTTGGGATTGGTCTCAGCACGTAACTGGTCTACATTTCTATCGACCCACTTTTCACGCGCTGCCATGCCCGAGTTAAAACCTAACTGACCTTCTGTGCCATAACCAGCGTCTAAACCAGGTCCTACCTTTTGCTCATCCCATAATTTTACATTCGACATTTTCGAACCGGGCATGACTCTCGATTTATAAAAGTCTGTTTGATTGGGAGCACCGTTCGCATATCGTATGTCCTTTTGAGGTGTAAATAAAGGCGCTTGTTCTTGTTTTCTTATTTGCTGACTACCAGAACCGATCATATTATCCAATACAGTCTCGGATAAATTCGCGTCTTGCGTGCTTCCTCGCATTCTACCTCCAAAAAATGGCGCCATATTATTATGCTTAAAATCAGTCTTACTGACATTATTTCCAGTTAAACTTGTAAAATTATTTGTTTTTGCTACATTTCCAAATTGATCCGGACCATTTCTATATTCTTGATAAACACTTGGTTTAAAATAACGGTCTGTTACTGTATTGGGGTCACGATACATATTTGGATTACTACTATTAACTGGTGCTATATTTGGATAGTTAATAGGCGGTGGCTCGTAATTTGGTAACGAATTTACGGGCTTTCCCATACTTTCGTAACCTTCTTTTTTATTTTCTTGATTGGATGCTACATATAGTCCTCCCAATGCTAATAGTGGAACTGCTATCTCCATATTTATATATATGTTATATATATATTTTATATAACATATTATTACTTTAATTAGGCTTGTCTTTGTCTTGATTTGTCTTTTCTTGACTTGTTTTGTCTTTTCTATCGATAACAATATCTACTGTTTTATTGATTTATTGATTTATATAACAGTTCGTTTCTAAAAATTGCCACCTACGATATTGTTTGGGCGACTAGTACTAGTGCCATTGCTAGTGCTAACACCACTGCTATTGCTATTGCTAGAGGCAACACATGGAACTTTTGCCACAAAATAATCTTTCTCTAAAATTCTCGTATTTAAATTATTTTGAAATGGAATACATGTGTTTTCTTGGGGATTCAACGGAAGAATATAATTATGATTTTGTTCTAAATCTCTATACCACCAAGCCGGATTTGTCACCCTCGATTGTTCAGTAAACGGATTACATGTTTTGTAGTTAATAGGCTCACTCTTTACCTCTGCCGTTTTATAATTGTTACTCTGGCAATCCTTTGTCAAAGGTCTGGTTAGTCCAAGTAAATCGCTTTCTAAATTAATGGTATTTGTTTGTAAATTGGCACCCCATTGCTCCATTCGAATGTGAGGATCATCCATAAAACAAGGGTTTGCGCCCCATCCTGGCTTATTTATCATATATCGTCCGGGGCCAGTGCTTTCTTGTAATTGCTTTTTTATTCTACACGGATCGTCGTGAAATCTCGTAAATGACATTTATACTTATATATATAATTATATTTTATTTACACCTTGTAAATTTATATATTATTAACTCCAACTGTGTTGTTTATTAATAATATATTGTAAGTATTGTTATCTAATTAGCTAAGCTTATCAAACTCCATTATAACTATTTGATGCTGATGTAAGATTGTAACGGAAATACTGGTTACCTATATTTATAATTAAATTGCCAGATGGATCTATAATAAATTTGGAAGAATATGATCCTCTATTCATATTAATAGTATTTTGACCACTTGTTACTTGTAATTCTCCAGATATGTCTACCGTAACTGCGTCAGAATTAGTCGCATTCTTTGCTGTTTCAGCATTACCACTTAAATCAGCTAACAATACTCCTTTAGTAATTATACCGACTTCTGATGTGGCAGAATTTATCGCATTTGTTAATCCTAGTACAAATTTTTCTTCGTTTTCATCCCAGCCTATTAATACATTTGACGCATCCTTGCGCATAACCAATAACCCCGCGTCGGTTCCTTGATTATTTACATTTAATCCTATCAAACTGCTGCTTATGTCTAACGTGCCGTCTACTACCATATTACCACATACATCTAAACGACCACCCAAATGCGTCGCTTTTCCATTGGCAACAGTTACATCACTCATTAGATTACTTGTGCCGTCTACTACCATATTACCGCACACATCCAAACGACCACCCAAATGTGTGTCTTTTCCATTGGCAACAGTTACATCACTCATTAGATTACTTGTGCCGTCTACTACCATATTACCGCACACATCCAAACGACCACCCAAATGTGTGTCTTTTCCATCAGCTACTGTTAATGTACCGCCCAAATAGGTTGATTTATCGGCAGATACTACCATATTACCACACACATCCAAGCGACCACCCAAATGTGTGTCTTTTCCATCAGCTACTGTTAATGTACCGCCCAAATAGGTTGATTTATCGGCAGATACTACCATATTACCACACACATCCAAGCGACCACCCAAATGTGTGTCTTTTCCATCAGCTACGGTTAATGTACCGCCCAAATAGGTTGATTTATCGGCAGATACTACCATATTACCACACACATCCAAGCGACCACCCAAATGTGTGTCTTTTCCATCAGCGACTGTTAATGTA
>Ga0255137_1000188_pt1 | contig 20402 bp, 31 predicted proteins | sample Law_Atlam_RepC_8_FD_188548 | JGI IMG/M metagenome (GOLD analysis project Ga0255137, IMG submission 188548) | Freshwater microbial communities from St. Lawrence River, New York, United States - Law_Atlam_RepC_8d | ecosystem: Environmental > Aquatic > Freshwater > River | place: USA: New York... | reverse complement strand
ATGCAAGCTGATATTCCAAACCGCAATGGTAGAATGTATAGAAGCAACATCCTCGAAAAGGAAGTAGAGAGATACAACAGAGAATACATCAAAGAGAATAGAGCGTTTGGTGAATTAGGTCACCCACAGGGTCCTAGCATCAACCTAGATAGAGTTTCTCACATGATTAAATCACTTGTAAAAGAGGGTTCTAACTTTGTTGGTAAAGCAAAGATTATGGATACTCCTTACGGTAACATTGTTAAGAATCTTATGAGCGAAGGTGCTAACCTTGGAGTATCTTCAAGAGGCATGGGTTCACTGAGAGCTAATAACGAAGGTATTAATGAAGTACAGGATGATTTCCATTTAGCAACTGCAGCTGACATTGTAGCTGATCCATCAGCACCAGATGCATTTGTACGAGGTATCATGGAAGGTGTTGAGTGGGTTTGGGATAACGGTATTCTTAAAGCTCAGAAGCTGGAAGAGATGAAGAAAACTATTCAAAAAACCTCAAGTAAGAACCTCGAAGAACAGAAAATTCTTGTATTCCAGGAATTTATCCGCTCACTGTAAATTTTTAAAATATAAATAATAAAGATACTTTTAAGGAGTAAAGAAAATGGCAAGAAAACAATTAGATGAATTATCAGTGGGTGGTGGACAGACTGGTGTATCAATGGTACCAAGTGCTTCCAACAAGAAAGCCACACTACCTAATTCAAAACAACAGGGTGATATGAACCCACAAACTATCGATGCTGATCAGAATGGCCAGCAAGATACAAATCCAGAAAATAACACAGCTCCAACAGGAGATATGTCAGCTAAGAATAAGGCATCGGTAGCAATGAAAGAACACATCGACGCAATGTTTAACGGAGAAGATCTCTCCGAAGACTTCAGAGAAAAAGCAACTACAATTTTTGAAGCAGCTATCCATGCTCGCGTTCAAGACGAAGTAGCTGCTATTGAAGAAGCATATGCAGAAAGATTAGAAGAGTCTGTTCAAGAAATCGCAGAAGAGTTATCTTCAAAATTAGATGACTATCTGAACTACTGTGTAGAGCAGTGGATGAAAGAGAACGAAGTTGCTATCGAAGCTTCTTTACGCTCAGAAATCACAGAAGATTTCATGGATGGTTTAAAGAATCTTTTTGCTGAAAACTATATCGAGATCCCAGAAGACAAGTTAGATGTATTGTCTGCTCTTACTAATAAGGTAGAAGAGTTGGAAGATAAGTTAAATGCTCAAATCACTGAGAACATCGAACTGGCTAAATCAATCGATGGTTTTGCTCAACACGAGATTTTCAATCAAGTAGCTGAAGGCTTAGCTTTGACCCAAGTTGAAAGACTTCGTCAGTTAGCTGAAGGTATTGACTTTGACAGTGCAGATACATATCATCAAAAGTTGTTACTGGTTAAAGAAAACTATTTCCCAGCAGTACAACCAGCAAACCAGTACTCAGAAGAAGACAGCGCAATTGGTAACAATGACCTGAGCGAAGAAACCCAAGTTTCTTTCCAAGACGGTAATATCAAGCGTTATTTTTCTTCTATCGCAAGAACAAACAAAGCATAAATAATAAAGTTCTATTAACCCTCGTAAGGAGAAGTAAAAATGATGTTAGCTGAAGAATTACAAAACAAATGGGATCCGATTCTGGCTCATCCAGATTTGGCACCTATTAAAGACCAGCATCGTAGAAGCGTAACAGCTGTTGTTCTCGAGAACACAGAAAGAGCACTTCGCGAAGCTAATCAATATGTTCCACAAACTTTAACAGAAGCTGCACCTGCTAACCAGACCGGCGCTGATATCGATACTTTCGATCCAGTTTTGATCTCTTTAGTTCGTCGTGCAATGCCTAATCTTATCGCTTATGACATCTGCGGCGTTCAGCCAATGACTGGTCCTACCGGTTTGATCTTCGCAATGCGCTCCAAGTACAGCAACAGCTCCAACAGTGGTGTTGAGAACTTCTACAATGAAGTTAACACATCATTCTCTTCTGTAGTTACCGGTGCTAATACATTGGGTCAGAAGCATGTTGGTGGTGTTCCTGGTAACACAACAACTGGTACTGCTAACGTTGCAGAAGCTGGTATCTATAACTTCGGTTCTGGTATGTCTACTGCTCAAGCAGAAGGTTTAGGAACTGCAAGTAACGTAGCATTTGCTGAAATGGCTTTCTCAATCGAGAAAGTAACTGTAACAGCTAAGTCCCGTGCTTTAAAGGCTGAGTACTCAATGGAACTCGCACAAGACTTGAAAGCAATCCACGGTCTTGACGCTGAAACAGAATTGTCAAACATTTTATCGGCTGAGATCCTTGCTGAGATCAACCGTGAAGTTGTTCGTACAATCAACGTTACAGCTACCAGAGGTGCTTCAGAAAACACAACAACAGTTGGTCGTTTCGACTTAGATACTGACTCAAACGGCCGTTGGTCTGTTGAGAAGTTCAAGGGCTTAATGTTCCAAGTTGAGCGTGAAGCTAACCAAATCGCCAAGGCTACTCGTCGTGGTAAAGGTAACATGATCATCTGTTCTTCTGACGTTGCTTCTGCACTTCAGATGGCTGGTGTTCTTGATTACGCTCCTGCTTTAAATAGCAACAACTTGAATGTTGATGACACTGGCAATACTTTTGCTGGCGTATTGAACGGTCGTATCCGTGTTTATATCGATCCATATGCAACAGGTAACTACTTGGTAGTTGGCTATAAGGGTGCTTCTGCATTCGACGCTGGCTTGTTCTACTGCCCATATGTTCCTTTACAGATGGTTCGTGCTGTTGATCCTGACAGCTTCCAACCAAAGATTGGCTTCAAGACCCGTTACGGAATGGTTGCAAACCCATTCGCAGAAGGTTCTACAGCTGGTTCAGGCGCTCTCACAAAAGATAGCAACGTTTACTATCGCAGAGTCCTGATCGACAATCTAATGTAATTTGAATATAAAAATTACAATATAACATAGCAGTAATTTTGAGAGGACCTTCGGGTCCTCTCTTTTTGTTTGGATAAATAGTAAAAAAGGATATACTATGAGCGCCCTTCAAAACACCCCAACAAATAGAAACTTTCTATCCCCCAATAACTTTAGGTTAGTTCTGCAAAGAGCTCCTATGCTTAACTACTTCCTTCAAACAGCCTCTATACCAGGCCTTACGTTTGTTGGCTCCGTGGACTATCAAACACCATTCGTAAAGATCCCACTACCTGGAGACCATTTAAATTACTCTCCTCTCAGTGTATCTTTTATGGTGGATGAAGATCTAACTAACTACATGGAAATATGGAACTGGATATACAGTATTGCTGGTCCTGCTACACTGACCCCTGGTGAGCATGGTAAGACCTACTCTATAGATAATAGTCTAAAGTCAGATCCAACAGCTGCAATCCGCTCTGATGTTAAGTTAATGGTTATGACAAGTTCAAAGAATCCTAACATAGAAGTAACTTTTAGAGATGCGTTTCCTATATCGCTAGGTGAGTTGAACTTTGTTACAACAGCCAGTGACGTTGCATATCTCGAATCATCAGTAACTTTTGAGTATGTAAACTACACTATAAACAGAGTATAGTTGACTTATAGCTTTCATTGCTGTACAATACAGTTCATTATCGGAGGACTGTATGAAAACAGATGATCTAATAGTTGAATGGGAAAAGGATAGTGAGATTGATAAGACCGAGCTTGGCAAAGAGTCTCTCCGTATTCCTCAGCTACACTCTAAGTATTTAAAAGAATTCTACATGGCCAAGGCTTTGCATACGAAGCTGAATGGTGATTTCAAGAAGCTATATAAACTCAAGCATCAATATTATCAGGGTATTCTACCTGAAGAATATCTTAAAGAATACAAGTGGGATCCGCAACCACTAAAGATACTCAAATCAGATATTCCAATGTACTTGGAATCTGATGAAGACCTGCAAACAATACAACAAAGAATTACACTTACAGAAGATAAGATCGAAATTATCGAAAACATTATCCGTACTCTCAACAATCGTGGCTATCTAATTAAGAACGCTGTAGAGTGGGAAAAGTTTAAAATGGGCTTATGATACAAATAGAACGATACAATGAGACCTATGTTAAGGTACACTGTGAAGATAGTATTGCTCAGGAACTGAGTAACTATTTTACATTTGAAGTACCCGGTGCTCGTTTTATTCCTTCTGTTAAAAATAAAAGATGGGACGGTAAGATTCGATTATTCAACTCTGGCACTCATCACATATATGCTGGCCTGATAGAATATATCAAAGATTTTGCAAATCAAAACAACTACCCCGTTGAGTTATTATCGGATTTCGAGGATGATACAGGTGAGATAGATCTTGATGATTTCTTTAAGAATATCAAGCTCACGAAAGAACCAAGGGACTATCAGTTATCAACGTTCCTCTATGCAATAAGAAAAAGAAGAGCGTTGCTACTATCTCCTACAGCATCTGGTAAGTCGTTAATGATTTACTTGATCTGTAGATACTATGGATTAAAGACTCTACTGATTGTACCAACTACTACTTTAGTACATCAAATGTACGGCGACTTCGAAGAGTATGGGTTTGATTCTGAATCACACTGTCATCAGATATTCTCTGGTCAGGAGAAAGACACTGATAAGCAAATATACATATCAACATGGCAATCAATATACACTCAACCTCGTAAATGGTTTCAACAGTTTGATGTTGTGATTGGGGATGAGGCTCATTTATTTAAAGCTAAGTCCCTTACAACAATTATGCAGAACCTAATGGACTGCAAGTATAGGTTTGGCTTTACAGGTACGCTAGATGGCTCTCAAACACATAAGCTAGTACTTGAAGGATTATTTGGTACTGTAAAGAAAGTAATCACCACAGCAGAATTGATTGAGCAGAAGTACCTATCTGAGTTTAAGATCAAAGCTGTGATGCTCAAGTACGATGATTACTACAGGAACTTGAACAAAGCTGCACCGTATAGGAATGAGATTGAGTTCTTAATTAATCATACTCCTAGAAATAAGTTTATACGCAATCTAGCCCTGACTCTTAAAGGCAATACATTAATTTTATATCAATATGTTGACAAACATGGAAAAGCAATATACGATCTTATTAAGGATAAGGCAGGTGATAGAAAAGTCTACTTCGTTTCTGGTACGATGTCTGGTGAGGATAGAGATGCTATTAGAAGAGCTGTGGAATTGGAAACTGATTCGATTATTGTTGCTTCTTACGGTACTTTTTCTACTGGTGTCAACATTACGAACCTGCACAATATCATTTTCGCTTCACCTTCAAAGTCACGAATTAGAAATCTCCAATCCATCGGACGTGGACTACGAAAGGGAAGTAGAAAGGATAAAGCCGTCCTTATCGACATAGCTGATGATCTACAGTGGAAACAAAGACGTAATTTTACTCTGAATCATTTTGTTGAACGTATCAAGATATATAATGAAGAGAAGTTTGAATACAAAACATTTTCAATAGACCTCAAGGGATGAAATGGTAAAAATAATAAAACTTCAAAATAACGTAGAGATTATAGGAACATTTGCTCACGAAACTAATAAAGAAGTGATTGTTGATAACCCCTTTACGATTAACTATATTTTCTCTCCCAGTAACGATAGACCAATAATTGGCTTATTAAGATATATGCCCTTTGCAGATAAGAGGCAGATTGCATTTAATAGAGACCACCTACTCCACGTAATGGATGCAAGATCATCCATGGCTAGCTACTACACATCAACTCTAGAAACATATATCACTGAGGTAGACGAGAGTATTGATGATGAACTAGATAACATCGTTAAACTAGAAGCACTAGATCAAGAGAGCTCTGCTGATATGCTTGCTGCGATGCTTGAAAAACTGAATCCTAACAATAAGATGCATTAATATGGCTACAAACTACATTGATAATAAAACTTTTTATGAAGCAATAAAGAAGCATAAGGAGACTGTTAAAGCTGCTGTTGCTGAAGGTAAGCCTAAACCAATACTACCAAACTATCTTGGTGAATGTATACTTCTCATTGCAAACCGTTTAGCAACCAAACCAAACTTTATTAACTACTCATATAAAGATGAAATGATTGCAGACGGTATTGAAAACTGTATCATGTATATTGATAATTTTGATCCAGAAAAGTCTACCAATCCTTTTGCATACTTTACACAGATCATATACTTTGCATTCCTAAGAAGGATACAGAAAGAGAAGAAGCACCTCTACATCAAACACCAAGTGTATATGCAGTCCTCTATTGCTGATGAGTTATTTAATTTACAGGATGGTGATGATAGTGAAGGTGTTGTGATGACTAATATGTTTGATAACGAGAAGATGAGTGACTTTGTCAAATCATTCGAAGAAAACTTAGAAAAGAAACGTAAACCACAGGAAAAGATTGGTATTGATAAATTCATTGAGGAATAATGAAAATAGCATTGATAACAGACACCCACTTTGGGGCAAGAGGGGACCATGCAGCATTCGATAAACATTTTGAGAAATTCTACAAAGACACTTTCATCAGAACACTCGACGAGCGAGATGTACGCAGCGTTATTCATCTTGGCGATATGTTCGATCGTCGCAAGTATATTAATTATCTCACTCTCAGTAATTGTAGGAAGTATTTTTTTGATCCTCTTTATGGTAGAGGTATTGAAATTGATGTTATCGTCGGTAATCACGATGTCTTCTACAAGAACACCAACGAAGTCAACTCCCCCTCACTTTTATTAAACGATTACGATAACATTACTGTAGTCGACCAACCGGATACGTATAGATATGATGGCTTAGATATACTAATGCTACCATGGATATGCGCTGACAATTACCAGCAAGTAATGGACTTGATTCAAAGTACACCTGCACAGGTATGCTTTGGTCATCTTGAACTAGCTGGCTTTCAAATGTATAAAGGACAGGTAAATGATCATGGATTTGATGCAAATATATTTAACCGATTTGATCTTGTGTGTACTGGTCATTTTCATCATCGTTCAAGCTCTGGGAATATTCACTATCTCGGTAATCCTTATGAGCTTACGTGGGCTGATTATGAAGATCCAAGAGGGTTCCATATCTTCGACACAGAAACAAGAGAATTAGAGTTCATTCAGAACCCTAGTAGAATGTTTCATAAAGTATTCTACAACAACGAGTATAAGGTTGCGGAATACGATCACTTGAAAGACTGCTTTGTTAAGGTCATAGTACAAAGTAGAGATAACCCACTTCAATTCGATATGCTAATTGATAAGTTAGAGAAAGCTGGTATTGCTGATCTTCAAGTTGTTGACGATCATATGCATATGGATCTTCAGGATGATGATGATATCATTGAAAGTGCTGAAGATACAATGACCATCCTGTCCAAGTTTTGCGAGCAGTTAGATACTACTGCCGATAAGAAAAGACTTGACAACCTGCTAAGAAATCTGTATAATGAGGCGATCAATATAGAATCCACATAATATGATTTTATTTTCAAAGATTAGATGGAAGAATATTCTATCTACTGGTGATGTTTGGACCGAAGTTAACTTTCAGAAGTCGAGATCAACGCTTATAGTTGGAGAGAATGGTGCTGGTAAGAGTACTATTCTTGATGCCATTTGCTTTGCCCTATTTGCTAAGCCATTTCGAAAGATTAACAAATCACAGCTGATCAATTCAATCAACAAGAAGGGTATGTTGGTTGAGATCGAGTTCTCTATTGGCTCAAAACAATATCTAGTACGTAGAGGTCAGAAACCAAGTGTGTTCGATATTATCGTAGATGGTAATATGCTGAACCAGACTTCCGATGTAAGAGAATATCAAGAGATGCTTGAGAAGAATATACTCAAGCTAAACTTCAAATCATTCTCTCAGATCGTCATGCTTGGTAGTGCATCGTTTACTCCATTCATGCAACTCCCTGCTGCTCATCGTAGAGAGATCATTGAGGATCTTTTAGACATTCAGATCTTCTCTACAATGAACAGTATTCTTAAAGAGAAGGTGCAACTCAACAAAGAAGAGATTACTAGTGTCAATTACGAGTTGAAACTTCTTGCAGAGAAGATCGAACTACAAAAAAGACTAGCTGAGTCCATGCTTCAGAACAACGAAGCAGTCATTGCTAATAAGACTGCTCAGTCAGTCGAGGTTGGTGGTAATCTACAAATAGCATTGGATACTCTAGGTGAGATTAACTCTATCATATCAACCATGGAGAGTACAATTGCAGATAGTGCTCAAGTACATATAAAACTAAAGAAGATAGAACGGTTGTACGAAATAGCAGATGCGAAGATAAAGAAGGTTGAAGGTGAGATAGAGTTCTTCAACAATAACGACGACTGCCCTACATGCAGACAAGCTATAGAGCAAGTCTTTAAGGATAAATCCATTGACGAGAAGATGGCTATGCTTACTCAGCTAGTCACTGCTAAAGATGATATTGTTAATCAACAGCAGGTCATTAGTTCCAGGATCTTAGAGATAGATGAGGTCAATGATCAGTTATCTGAAAAACGTGTAACTGCTCTCAACTATCGTACCCAGATTCAAATATATGAGAATACACTGTCTCTTATCAAAACAGAGATAGATCAGTTAAAACAAAAAGGTACTGCAATCGGTATTGATAGTGAAGAGATGGATACGCTCAAGCGTTCATTGAAGAGTAATGTCAATACTAAAGAGGAGTTATTGAAAGATAAGGCAGTACTAGATGTAGCTGCTGTATTATTGAAGGACTCTGGTGTTAAGACTAAGATCATTAAACAATATATTCCTGTAATAAATAAACTTGTTAACAAATACTTGGCTGCAATGGACTTCTTTGTTAACTTTGATTTGAACGAGAATTTCGAAGAGACTATCAAATCAAGACATAGAGATGATTTCAGTTACGAGTCTTTCTCAGAAGGTGAGAAGATGCGTATTGACTTGGCACTCCTGTTCACATGGAGATCAATCAGTAAACTCCGTAACTCTGCTTCTACCAACCTTTTGATAATGGATGAAGTGTTTGATAGTTCATTAGATAATAGCGGTACGGAAGAGTTCTTAAAGATCATTAATACGTTGACTGCTGATACAAACTTGTTTATAATATCTCACAAAGGTGATCAACTCTTTGATAAATTCCATTCAGTGATCAAATTCCAGAAAGTTAAAAACTTTAGTCAGATGGTGAAATAATGATATATGATCTAGTACCTACTACCCACCCAATGCTTAGTACAAAGCTAGAGAGATTTGATTTCAACAAACCTCCAATCAATCCTCATGAGCTTGCTAACAACCTTATTGAGACTATGATCCACTATAAGGGTATTGGTTTATCAGCTAATCAGTGTGGATTACCTTATCGAGTATTTGTATTATGGTCTAACCCAACTAAGGTTATGTTCAACCCCACTATTGCGGATGTTAGTGAAAAGGAAGTTATGTTAGAGGAAGGTTGTCTTTCTTACCCTAACTTATTCATTAAGATTAAACGTCCAATGCTGGTACGTATCCGTTATATGGATTCTCACGGTGAAGCTCATACTGATAAGTTTACTGGTATATCAGCACGATGTGTACTCCACGAGATGGATCACTTAGATGGAGTTAACTTTACACATAAAGCTAATAAGTTTCATTTTGACCAAGCAATGAGACAGAAGAACAAACGAACAAAATCTTATAAGGTGCCTGAATATGAGCAAAATTAAAGTAGCTGAGCTATTCTATAGCTTACAAGGTGAGGGTAAGTATGTTGGAGTACCAAGTGTATTCCTTCGTACTTTTGGATGTAACTTTACCTGTAGTGGGTTTGGTATGAAGAATGGAATGGTATCGGTAGAGCGTGATGTCATTGCTAATAGTATCCAGCAGTATAAAACGTATAATAGCCTTCCACTTGTTAATACTGGCTGTGACTCATATGCTAGCTGGGATCCTAGATTCAAGCATCTATCCCCTGTTATCGAGACAGATAGTATAGTTAATTCTATCCTGGGTATGCTCCCTAACAAGAAATGGATCAATGAACATCTTATCATTACTGGTGGTGAGCCACTACTTGGATGGCAAAGATCATATGAGGATCTTCTATCGAATGAAAGTATGATAAGTCTGAAGTCATTAACTTTTGAGACTAATGGTACTCAGCAGTTGACTGAGGACTTCAAGATGTACCTGTATAACTATGGAACAAAGAACAAAGGCAATACAGAAGTTATATTCTCTGTTAGTGCTAAGTTGAGTCCATCTGGTGAATCATGGGATGATGCTATCAAACCAAAGATTGTTGCCGAGTATGAAGCATACGGTGAGGTATATCTTAAATTTGTCGTTGACAAAGAAACAGATATGTACGAGATAGAGAAAGCTGTTCAAGCGTATAGAGATAACGGTCTCAGAGGTGAAGTATATCTGATGCCAGTTGGCGGTACAGCTGATCTATACTTTACCAATTATCAAGCAGTAGCTGAGATGGCTATGAAGAAGGGTTGGAGATATAGTCCACGTCTTCAAGTTGATATCTGGCGTAACGCATGGGGCACTTAATGGAGTATACGGTTGATGAAGTTCAAGAAGGAATTCATAGCATTTGTAGTGAGATCAGAAAGAGTGAGATGGGGTTTGATTTCATTGTTTCAATCAGTCGTGGGGGTCTTATTCCTGGTGTTCTTATGTCTCACGATCTTGAGATTCCTTTACGGGTTGTTGAGTGGTCCACACGAGATACAGGATTCAAACTTTGTCCAGAAGATATCAAGCTATCAGCCCAGCAAGGAAAGAATATACTAATTGTTGATGATATTGCTGATAGTGGTTTAACAATAAGAGAGTTGATTGACAGTTGGGAACTAGAGGATACTCCTAATATAAAAGTAGCTTGCTTAGTATATAATACAGCTCAGGATGCTGTTAAGCCTGATTACTATCACAGAACAATAAACAGAAATGTTTATAAGAATTGGGTTAATTTTTGGTGGGAGAAGAAGTAATGGATATTTTTGATGTAGCTTTAGGACCTAAGCCAGTCACATACAAGTATGTTAGTACAAAAGAGTATCATGATGCCTTTCCAGTTGCATATCGTCAATGGAGAGCAGATTCACATTGCAACCTGATTCATGGTTATAGCTTTTCTATGAAGTTCTATTTTGGTACTAATGATCTTGATGTTCGTAACTGGGCAGCTGATTATGGTGGATTAAAAGAACTCAAAGAAGTATTACAAGATCAATTTGATCATACTCTACTAGTTGCAGAGGATGATCCTGAATTGGAGACATACAAGATTCTTCAACAAAAGAAGATGGCCAAACTAACTATCCTACCAAGACTTGGTTGTGAAGGTTTGGCAGATCAGTTATACAAGTATGTCAATGGTGTATACATTCCTGATTACTGGGGTCCTGGTGAAGCTAAGAGACTCTGGTGCTACCGTGTAGAGGTTCGTGAGACACAATCCAATATGGCATTCAGAGAGGGACACCGTGAGTGGAATGAAGACCTCTTCTGTTGATATCTTTGTACCACCTACCAATCGACACTATAGAAGGCAGTATCACTGGGTACCTGATGGAATATACGATCATCAATTCTATCAGGTTAGATATCTAATAAAGAATGGTGATGCTCATATCACTATTTCCAAGATGTGGTTATATAAAGGTGGTCCTGATGATTGCGCAGATGATCTAAAACACCCATGGGGATACTATCCAGGTATACCACCAAAACCGTGACCTGTTGACTTAATTTTGTACAACCTCTATACTCATCTTTCTATTTGATGAGGAGGATGTATGACATTAGACGAACTAGCACGTACCATTTCTAGCCCAATGATGGCATCTCGTGATACTCTTGACGAGGCATTCGAGTATGCTATGAAGATTGCTAAGGCATCTGATAACCCAACAGCCGTATTGACGGCTCTCTTTGTTGTAACTAATACTATTGCAAAACAAATCAGGGAGATTGAGAATGTCTAATATAGCACTTCGTGATCAGTTTATTAAAGCAGTGACCTGTTTTAAATATAAACCAGCTATGTTGAGGCAAGCTATCAAAGATGCGGAGATGTACAAAAATGAAGGTAAATTGACCAATTCTGACATGATTATGTTAAAGCGATTGGCTATGAACCACAGTTCATGCGTGTTTTGAAGTGTTGACCTAATTATTCATTCATCATATAATGAGCATTCTGATAAATTAATTATGGAGTTGTGAAATGGCTAAGAAATCAATGGTTGATCCTGACACCGGTTATACACCTGAAGAGAGCAAAGCTGTCTGGGCTAAAGAATGGCCTACGTGGGAGCAGATCTGCAAGCAGCGTGAAAAGGAATCAGCAAAAAAGTCAAGGAAGCTGGCTCGAAATCCGGAGACAGTGGAGAAACCTCAGACAAAGTCGGTGGACCTAAAGACACAAGCAGTAAATCTGTACGGTCAGGGTCTGGGACCAAACGAAGTAGCAAAGCTGCTTAGCATCACATATGCTAATGCATATTACTACAAGCGTTTTGTCAAGAATGTCAACGCAGAGGCTCGTATGAAAGAATCTCTGAAGCGTGTATAAGTTTTGGCGGGGTAAAACCCGCCTCTTTTTATTGGAGTTGTTATGACCAAGTGGACACTAGATGTTAAACATAATCCTGATACGGATGAACATTATATTGAACTAAATGATGAAATATTAGAAGGAAGTGGATTCAAGATTGGTGACACGTTAAAGTGGACTGATAATAAAGACGGTTCTTATACTTTAGCTAAAGCACCTGATGATACTGATATCTACGTTGTAAACACAATTAGTTCGTTTAACATAAGGTATGCTGTTCGTGCTAAGTCTCATCAAGACGCTATGGATTACGTCAGTCATAAGATAGAAAGCGATGGTCTTAACATTACTGAACTACATCAACAGCATCAGGGAGAGATTGTTAGAGATGCTAAAAAGATCAGTAAGAAAGAATACCTTAAACGCTTTGACGAGTTAAACAACTACCTGAAGGGGTGGACAAAGGAACAGAAACTAGACATGATCAATGAGGTTGATTATGAAGACGATAAGTGATTTAGTATATTGGATGAAGTGTCAGTTTACATTTCTTGAGTGGGTTGTGTTAGCTGTAGGTTTTGCATATATAGTCTACTGTATTGCAAACTATTATGGATGGATAGCACAATGAAAGTTTATATTGGACCGTATAAGAACTGGATTGGACCATACCAGATCGCTGATATGATCTTCTTCTGGGTGTTAAGATATCCAGAAGATCCTAAGCTAGATGAACGCTGGGATTATAAGCTCCATGATAAGCTCGGAGACTGGCTAGCTGGTAAAGATGGTAACTCTTGGTTAGCAAGACTCTGTAATTGGGTTCAAACCAAAAGACACCGTAAGATTAAAGTTCGCATTGATAATTACGATGTTTGGGGTGCAGATCATACAATGGCACTGGTCATTCATCCGATTCTCAAGTTGCTGCAGGAATCCAAACATGGTGCTCCACTTGTTGATGATGAGGATGTACCGGAGGAGTTGAAAAGTACATCAGCACCACCAAAAAAGGATGATTGGGATACAGATGACAATCATTTCAAACGGTGGGACTATGTAATGGATGAAATGATATTTGCATTCAGCTGTAAGGCTGATGAACAGTGGGAAGAAAAGCTGTTGCCTTCTTTACCGGAAATAGGGGATAATAGTGAAACTTCTAAGGAAAAGTGGAAGTTGTATCATGAGGAGTATGCAGTTGTACAGGCTCGGATAGCTAATGGTTTGAGGTTATTCGGTAAATATTATGAAGGACTTTGGGATTAATATCATGAAAAATATCTATATTATGATGGCACTTGTTGCCGCTTTGACTGGTTGTGCTAGTACTACTACTAAGATGGTAAAGACAGAGGACGCTAAACCTAACACAGTACCTGAATGGTTTGCTGCTGATAATCTTTATCCTAACTCTATCATTGTTACTGCTACTGATATATCACCGGATATGCAGTTTGCGATTGACAAAGCAATGATGAACGCTCGTGTTGAGATGGCTACTCGTATTCAAACTAAGATCGAATCTTTGGTCAAAGAGAGTATGAACCAGAGTGGTACTGCTCGTGATGTTAATCGTGAAGTTGCACGTGTTAGTAAGCAGATTACTAATCAACGTCTAGCTAACTATACACGCGAAAAGCTAACCGTAGTCAAAGAACCAGATGGCTATCGTGTATTTGTTATGTTGAAAATTACACTGGATGAGAGTCGTAAGTTGGTAGAATCTGTGCGCAGTGGTGATAGTGTGACTATGTTTAACGAACTAGATGCTGCTACTAAACGATAATGATTGAACTAAAAGATAATATACTTGATAACACCCAATTTACTGAGTTACAAATTGGGTTATCATCAGGTATATTTCCATGGGCTTACACAAAAAACACTGCTTTATCTTGTAGTGAGTTGATGGAGAACAACTTTAGCTTCAATAACACACTATATGATATTGATAGGCCTCATAATGCATATGGATTATTCTATAATATGTGTCTACAAGCACTAAACAGTTCACTATCATCTTTTGGTTATGAGTTACTTGAACTACATAGAATCAGAGTAAACTTGTACACAAGGAACCATGAAACAATGGTACATCATCCACATATTGATGATGATAACCGTGATTCAAAAATAGGGATACTATATATAACAACTAACTACGATAGTCCAACGTTATTATTTAACGAGGTATTTGATCCGCAGATTGATGTAAATGATGTGGATCATATTGAAGGTAGTACATTCACTATCAAGGATGTAGTTCATTCTGTTGAAAATAGGTTCGTACTATTCAACGGTAACAGATATCACAGTAGTACAAGACCAACAAGAGAAGATGTAAGAATTAATATTAACTATAACTTTACAATTAAATGACTCCGACAGTAAGCCATAACATTGAAGTTACAGTATTCGATATATTCGTCACTCAGGCGTTTTTTGATGGTATTGATAATGCCGCTATAGCAACACAAGTAATGGAATCTCATGAAAGGTTATATGAGGATCCTAACGGTTCTCTTTTTGAAGATACGATATTTAGTCCTGAACCAGGGACTGTTGGTCATAACTTTTTGCTGATCTTGACTCAACATTTTCTAAATAATGGTTATCGTATGGTTGGCCACTGGTCCCATATACATAGACCATTAGAGAGTTCTAACACACATGATCATTGTGATCATGATATGTCTTTTGCATATTACGTGAAGGTTCCAAAAGGATCTGGTGATATAGTATTTGAAATTCAGAATTTAAATTCAGCAATGAAACCTAGAGAAGGTGAGCTACTTGTTTTTCCAGGATGGTTAAAGCATAGAGTATCAAAGAATATGGGTAATGAAACTAGAATAAGCATTGCAGGTAATTTAAAAAGATTATAAAAATAAACAAGCTCAAGAGGACCCGAGCTCGTACCTCGGGTCTTTTTTTTTAGGTGATAAAAATGACAACAAAAGAAACACTAGAAAAAGCATACGGATCAATACCAAAAGAAGTCAGTTACAATGTTGTTCTTTATTGGTATCCTTCGTTCAGAGGTCTAAAGTGTTACCTGTTGAAGTTAGTTAGGAAGTTTAGAAAGTATAAAGATTAAGAAAGGAGTAACATATGCCAGCAACATTTCTAGTAAGCGATACGCACTTTGGTCATGCTGGCGTATGTAAATTCCTTAGAGATGATGGAACAAAGCTAAGACCATGGGATAGTCCAGAAGAGATGGATGAAGAGATGGTCAAGCGTTGGAATGAAACAGTAAGACCAAATGATAAAGTATATCACCTAGGTGATGTTGTAATCAATAGGAAAGCTCTAAAAATACTTGATAGACTTAATGGTGACAAAGTTCTTATCAAGGGTAATCATGATATTTTTAAGCTAGAAGATTACACTCCCTACTTTAGAGATATACGAGGATACCATGTAATGAATGGAACTATACTTAGTCACATTCCTGTTCATGAATCCAACCTCTATAGGTTTGGTGTTAATATTCACGGTCATTTGCATTCTAACCGTATCATGAAACCATCTCCCAGTCGCTGGTTTCCGGATCAAAAGGTTATTGATCCAATGTACCACTGCGTGTGCGTAGAGCAGACGGACTTTAGACCTATCCTTCTTGAGGATGTATTTAAGAAGATAGAAAAAGAAGGTGGTATTATTGGTTTTAAGAAGTAATCCTCGGTGTAGTATAATGGTAGTACGGCAGCCTCCAAATCTGCTTGCGGGAGTTCGATTCTCTCCACCGAGGCCACCTGTTGACTTAATTATGTAATTGTTAGATAATTATATTGTTGAATCGATGCACCGTTCGTCTATCGGTTAGGACATTGCCCTTTCACGGCAGTAAGAGGAGTTCGATTCTCCTACGGTGTGCCATATAAAAACATATTAATTGCCCTTGCAAGCAATTGTATTGAGGACTGCGGAATTCTGAACATACAGACTACCTAGAAAAGCGAGAAACAGATTGGAAACGATCTGCCAAGCGTAGTGCTGCGTCAGACTGGTTCATTAGTATGTTTCTATATGGTTCGGTTGGGGATTGGTGAAGAGGTATCACAGCGGATTTTGATTCCGTTATCATAAGTTCGATTCTTATATCCCCTGCCCTATATTCAAGGAGATAGTATGTGGTCTTATGTGTTTACTTTCTTAGCTGTAACATTTGTAGATATCTTTTACACGTATTATATAAAATCTGTAAATGAAAATAGAGCAGTGAAAGCTGGTATTTGGGGTGCTATTGTATGGCTAGTTGGTAGTATAGCAGTTATCGAATATACTGCTAATCACTGGTTATTGATACCTGCAGTCATAGGTGCTTTTTTTGGTACGTTTATTGGAATAAAGATTAGAAACAGAAAAAAGGTCTCATAGTATATTGGTTAGTATAATGGCCTGTCACGCCGTAGGGACGAGTTCAATTCTCGTTGAGACCGCCAACTAAATACTCGATTATAACTACAAAGGTCAAGATGAAACAATTTGTTTTAATCTTAGCTCTTTTGATTTGTCAATCGAGTATAGCTGCAACACAGTATGTGTACAATGTAACTAAGGAGGAAGTTGTTACAGAGTATGCATCTGATCTGGTAAGACCAATTGCAAGTGTAACTAAGTTAATGACTGCTCTCATTGTCGTTACTGGAAGTGATTCTCTTATAGAGAAAATTCCATACGGTCGTTCCAAGAGAACAAGAGAAGAGTTATTGTATTTGATGCTAGTAAAGAGTGACAATCAAGCAGCAGAATCACTAGCTAAAAGTTACCGCGGTGGTAGAGATAACTTTATCATCCAGATGAATCTTAAAGCATTTGAGCTTGGAATGAATGATACATTCTTCGATGATCCATCTGGTCTTAGTAGAAAGAATCAGAGTACAGCAAGAGATTTAACTTTACTGATTCGTCATGCTCATTTGTATAATAAGATGAGAGAGATATCATCAACAGCTAGTTATACAATTGTAGAGCCGTTGAAGAAGAAGAGATATAGATTTTCAACTGTTAATAATACTAATATTAATCTACTAAAAGACTACAAAGAAATCGAAATAAGTAAGACTGGGTTTACTAATCCAGCTGGTAAGTGTCTTGCAATGTTTGTAAGTAAACATGGAGAGGGTTTTGTTATTGTGATACTTGGTGAGCACAACACTAAATCTGTTCAGAAAGTATCAAGACACATTATTGATAATCTGTAGCCCTTTTAGTTAAATGGTATAACAGTTGATTTGTAATCATCAATTGGCAGTTCGATTCTGTCAAGGGGCACCAATGACTCACCCTTGCATACGGTGTATAATGAGACAAATAGTATGCAACCTAATTCGGAGATAAGATGAATCTATATATCAAGCTAAAACTGTTTCAAATATTTAATCACGCCATGTTGGTGTTTGGTCTATACTATGTGTTCACAACTCACGAGTGGGGTTGGTTATACATTAGTGGTATATTCTCATTACTTTTTGGGACGTTTGGTATTGGTATTGGGTTTCATAGATTATTATCCCACCAATCATATAAAACTAATAGGTTCTGGGAAGGGTTGTTATCAATCCTTGGTTTACATGCTACAATGGGATCATCAATCACATGGGTTGGCGTTCACCGACTTCACCATGCTAATTCTGACAAACAATTAGACCCACATAGCCCTTATATAGGACGTGGTCCTGGAGAAGAGCTTAAATTTAGTTGGAAGTTGATTTTCAAAGGCTGGTTTAATTTTTGGAATATAGATCACTTTTCACCAAAGTATGTTGTACATATGATTCGTGATCCTTTCCATTTGTTCATACATAAACATTACTATAAGATTCTATTATTTACAGTAGTTTCTCTTGCAGCAATTGATCCTTTGCTAGCTGTGTTTGTGTATTGTATTCCTGCATGCTTTACTCTCCACTCTGTGTCATTTATTATTGTTGTGGCTCACCTGCATGGATATAGAACATACAATACAAGAGACGCATCAAGGAACTCCTGGATAGCAAGTATTGCAACAATGGGTGATGGGTGGCATAACAACCATCACAACAATCCAGGTAAATGGACAACACAGGAGAAGTGGTGGGAATTGGATCCAATGGGGTGGTTTATCCGATTAATCAAAAAGTAAATTATGAAAATCACATTGAACCGTAAACAGATTAAAACTCTTATTGAAGTATACAATCACTTTAGAGAGATAGATGAGTTTAAAATCTCTCTTGATGATGGGATTATATATGTTGGTATGGATTTAGTTAATGCTAAACCACAGAAAGTAGTGAGAGTGGACAAGCACGGTAAAGAAGTTTAAAATACCTGGCGTTCGTATAGTGGAAAATACAGGAAGCTTCTACCTTCTAAACGGCAGTTCGATTCTGTCACGCCGGACCAAATTGGAGTTATTATGTCAGATGGTGGTAAAGGGTCTAAGCAAAGACCCACTGATCTAAAAAAGTACGAAGAAAATTGGAATAGTATTTTTGGCACTAAGAAAAAGACAGAGCAAGAAAAGTTTGATGACCAAGTTATAATGGCACGTGAATACTATGATTTTGATGATGACGCGGGTGTAGCTCAGTTGGTAGAGCGTTAGCCTTCCAAGCTAAATGTCGCCAGTTCGAACCTGGTCGCCCGCTCCAGTTAGATGTTGACTTTATATGTTGAACAATGTAGAATCATTATACCGTTAATTATTTGTGAGGTTTATATTATGAAGGGTTTCATTCTTGGAGTAATAGTTACACTTGCTGTAATCTATCCGGATACCACGAAAGTTGTATTTGGCAAGACTGTTGACTTAGTTCACGGAGCTGTGATCAATGCTGCAAACTAACCCGCTTACTACAGGTGGGTTCATCAACAAGCAGTATGACTATGTTGATTTTAACCCGAGTAATAAGAAGCACAGAACTGCCTTTCTTGAGTTCAAACTCACAGGAAGATGGCCTGATAGTCTTCGATTCAATCTTGATCCATTGTATGTCTCTGTACCTACTATGATCAATCAAAAGCTATTAGATTATTATTTCCATCGTGATCGTAGTATCCCACAAGATCTAAAAGATAGTTATTTTAAAATTGCAACAACCTATCCTATTAGCTACATGGCTAGTGAGATAGTATTAATTGATGAGGTGATTGATGAATTACACAGCGATATCGGACAAAATCAAGTTACGACTGAAGGAAGCGAAAGCGGAATTCAAGGCATCTGATAATATATCCGATTTCATTAAAGAAGAAGAGCTTTCACAGTTAGTCGATGAGGTGAAGGGTAAGTTTCAAGGTGTATTAGAGTCTCTTGTCATCGATACAGAGAATGATCCTAACTCGATGGATACAGCTAAGCGTTTAGCTAAGATGTATGTTTATGAGTTAATGTCTGGTCGATATGATAAGAAGCCAAACGTGACTTCATTCCCTAATGAGGGTGAAGGTCGGTTTGAAGGTATGTTGGTTGTTCGCGCTGAGTTACGCTCTATGTGTAGTCATCACCACCAACCTGTCAAGGGTGTTTGCTATATCGGCATCATTCCTACTGGCCGAGTAATTGGTCTATCAAAGTATGTTCGTCTTGCTCAGTGGTGTGCACGTCGTGGCCAGCTACAAGAGGAACTAGTCAACCAGATCGCTAAGGTGATCATGAAAGAAACAGATACAGAGAATGTTGCTGTCTATATTGAAGCTACTCATGGCTGTATGGATAACCGTGGTGTAATGGCTCATTCATCGCTGACGCAAACATCTGCTGTACATGGTCTATTCCATAATAGTAGTGTAAAGCAAGAGTTCTTCGATAATATTAAGATGCAATCATCTAAG
>Ga0255137_1000185_pt1 | contig 20481 bp, 20 predicted proteins | sample Law_Atlam_RepC_8_FD_188548 | JGI IMG/M metagenome (GOLD analysis project Ga0255137, IMG submission 188548) | Freshwater microbial communities from St. Lawrence River, New York, United States - Law_Atlam_RepC_8d | ecosystem: Environmental > Aquatic > Freshwater > River | place: USA: New York... | reverse complement strand
TTCTGCAACCTTTTCGGGCTGCCACGTTTTCATGGACGGTGCGGGAGGGGGTGCCGGTGGTTTGAATTTGGCGGCGCTCGATGACCCCAGCCCCAGCAAGGGGCAAAGCACTCAGCCGAAAGAGACTTTCACACCGGCACCCCCTCCCGCACCGTCCATGAAAACGTGGCAGCCCGAAAAGGTTGCAGAAAAGCCGGTGGACTCCGCTCCAGATCTGGTCATCCCCGTGAACTCTGGCATCGAGGGCGTTTTGCTGACAGGCGTAAATGCGCGCCCCACTGGCGCAACAGCAGGCGCTGTGGGCGGCTCCACTTCTGCAAACAACGTAGGAGCACCATTCGTCACAAAGCTCAAGGGCGATGCCGTTTTGCCTAACGGCTGGAAGTTGGCCGACCTTGGAGATTGCTTTCTCGGCGGTTCTGCCATTGCCGTGCTCTCTGCAGAGCGAGCCTATGCAATTTCAGACACGCTCAGCTGCATAGCACCCAACGGCGACGTCTACGAAGGCGCGGTAAAGGCCTTTGGTGTCGATGTAGATGGCATCCAGGGCTTGTCGGGCAAGGTTGTCAGCAAGCAAGGCGCGATCCTTGCGCAGGCATTTTTGACAGGTATTGCATCAGGCCTGGGCAGTGCGCTTGCGCCCACAGCCGTCCCCGGCTTCAACAACACCGCAACAGGCGGATCAACACAGTACCAAACACCGGACGCATCAATGGTGGCACGCACCGCAGTTGGCACAGGCATTTCCAACGCGGCAGGGCAGCTCAGTCGCTTCTATCTTGAGTTTGCCCGCGAGACCTTCCCCGTCATCGAAATTCCAGCCACTACCCGCATCACTTGGATTCTTAAAGAGTCCCTTGTCCTGAAGAAGAAACCAAAAGGAACAACACGATGAACCGCATCAAATCGACCTCATTGATTGCATGTGTGCTTCTGCTCGGCGGTTGTGCTGCACAAATGAATCCCGTGGGAGAAGCCAAATTCGACTGCAACAGACGGCAAGACTCAAAGTCACCGCATTGCCGTAGCTTCCGCGCAGTCGATCAGGCCACAGACGCCCCTCTGCCTCAGAGTCGGTATGACCAGGCCTTTTCAATTTCCGACATGGACAAGCTCACCGGAATTTCGCCTGACGACCAAAAGCCGAATACAGCCGCGAAGACCGACACAAAACCGGCAAACCAACTCCTGCCGCACCAGCTGCGCAACGATGCTCCGCTTGCCGGACAGCCCGTGCGTGAGGGGCCGGTTGTTCAGAGGGTCTGGATCAAAAGGCATGTGGATGGCCGAGACGTATTGACCGAAGACACGGTTGTCTACAGAGAAATCAAGCCCACCCGATGGGCAGGCCACCCGACTCCTACAACTCAGGTCGGCGTTGATGCGCCATATCCCCGCAGGCCGAAGGAAGAGGGGGCCGCTGCACAAGCCAAGCAACCCCAGCCCCCTAACAGCCCCGGTCCTACACCTGAATTCACACAGCCTGGCGTCAACACTGACGTAGGGCGTGAATCGGCATTTGATCCAGCCGTGAACGGATCTAAGTCCCTCCCCAACTAAAGGAATGCCACCATGCAAAAGCCTAGCCAAACCCAAAACACCACCAACATGCTGCTCCTGCTTTTTGCGGGCGCGCTGACCAGCCTTGCGGCTATCGGCGCCTTGAACGGCGGCACCGCACTCACCACCAGTGCGTGGGACTCCATCGTGACTTACATCCAGGGCATGCTGACATCGACATGGGTTCTCGTGCTCGCGTTTGTTGTCCTGATCATTGCCGTCTGGCAGCTGGCCCACGGCGGCGGATACCGCACTGTTGGCCTGATCCTGGGTGTTCTCGCTGTGGCGCTGATCGGACCCGGTGTTGTTCGCGGTGTCGCAACAAGTCTGGGCGAGCCAGCCAGCATCGACCAGATCCCCCCGGCCTTGGTTCAACAAGTCAAGTGAAAAGCGGCAGCCGGGCAGAGCCCCGGCTGTCTAAGCAGGAGTAAGGATGGCCAGCATTCAAACCACCAAGCTTGAGAAAAAGCGAGCCTCAAGTCTAATCAACATCGAGACCTACACGCAGGACGATCATCTGATCATCACAAAGGCGCCAGGTGACAAAACTTTCATAGGGCGTGCCTATGTGTGCTCACCGTTGGTCGGCGGCGGCTCTGAATTCACGGCCATCATCCACAACCTTTTCAAGTCATGCCCGGACGACAGCATTGTTCAGGTGTCGTTGCTTGCCACCCCTGATTTCGATGCACCTGGCCGAATCCTCAACGGGAAGGTTCACGGCGGAACGATGGTGCAGGAGCTGGTGACACGGCAAGCCAAACTTTTTGAGTCGGCCCTCAAGATCGGCTGGCAGCCCGATGTCCCAGCACTGAATCGTCGCCAGATCGTTTTGTCGCTCATGACCCCGGTAAAAAATCTTGAGGCCGAAGCATTCGCTGACGCCCTTGCATTTCAGACGGAATTTCATGCAGACATCAAAGGGTGCGGGTTTTGGGATGCACAAATTGTGACCGCTGAAGAGTTGGCCGCCTTGTTCCGCCTTTACTCCGTCCCCACCGAGCCAGCAAGCGTCAAGCCGATAGATCAGCTGGTCGAATGGAAGTATCAAGTTTTCGGTCCTGATGTCACGATTGATTTTCGTGACGAAAAGATTGGGCGCTTCGGAGATAACCACTGTGCAAGCGTCATGGTCAAGGATTACCCCGAGAACGCCTACCAAGGGATCTCAAGCCTGATGACCGGGGCACCCTTCAATCAGGGCTCCACCAAAGAAGGGGGCGGGCAGCGAATCATGACCCCCTTCATCATCACAACAACCATCCGAGTTGCTAACCAGCGCAAAGAGCAAGACCGACTGCAGGCCGCGATCAAGTCCAGACAGAACCGGCAAGCTCTGCCTTTCAAACTCGGGAATGAAGACCCCGAAAAAACCCTGCACGACCTCGACTATATGCGCCGCCTGTGCAGCACGGATGGGGACAAATTTGTCTACGTGACCACCACAGCATTTTTGTTCGCAAAAAACGCCGATGTAGCGCAGGAGGCGGCTATCACCGTGAAGTCCAGCCTTGACAAGCTGGGCTTCGACGCCCGACTCGTGCGCGCTGATGGACTTGTGCGGTGGTGCCAGGCACTGCCCTTGAATTTCAGCCCCAGCATCGCAGAGGCACTCAAGTCTGAGGCCATCATGGGATCTTCTGCTGCGGGCATGCTGCTCCCAGTCTATGGTGATTTTACGGGCAACGCTCGACGCGACACCCACTATGGTGTCCCGTTCATTGCTCGCAGAGGCTCGGTTTACACCTTTGACCCCTTTCAGACAAGCGGCAACTTCAACGGGACCATTGTTGCCCCACCCGGCAAGGGCAAATCCTTCGTTCTTCAGTACCTGATGGAGTTCGCTCTGTCAGAGGGCACGAACATTTTCCTGATTGATAACGGGCGCTCTTCAAAGAAGTTTTGCCACGCCGTGGGCGGTGAGTTCAACGACTTCATGATGAACTCGCAAGACACGCCTTCACTCAATCCCTTTACCGGGCTCACCAACGACGAATTTGATCAGCAATTCGAGGGCATCACGTCGCTGATCATGCTGATGGCATTCGGGAACGAGAAGCCGCAGCCAGGGGCAAACATTGCGCTCAGCGAGGCCGTCAGATCAGCCTGGAACCAACAGCAAGGCGACGCCGAAATCACTCACGTCATCGACGCACTTGAATCCATCAACCGAAACGCCGTAGGGAAAACAGAAGCGTCTGAAGTTGAGCAAGCGTCTATCAATCTGGTCCCCCGTCTGAGGGCCTTCATGTCCTCGCCAACACGCGGCGTATTTTTCAAAGGACCGGGCTCGATCGACATCAAGAAGCAATTCACGGTGTTTGAAATGGCAGGCCTTGCAGGCGACGAACACCTCAGAAAGTGCGTCACCTTCTTTGTACTCAACATGCTCATGAATCGGATCAGGAGCATCAAGGGCCGCAAGATGATCCTCATTGATGAAACGCACGACCTGTTCAAGGATGAACTTGCCGCTCGCGCCATGGAGGGGATCTTTCTCAAAGGCCGCAAGGATGGCGTTTCGATCTGGACCATTATCCAGTCGCTAATGAAATTTGCCGAAAGCGAAGCCGGGCGAGTGATCATCAATTCATCCGCATGGAAGCTGATGCTCGAACAGGAACCATCGGAAATTACAGACCTTTTCAAGACGGACATTCTTCCCAAGGGCGATGCCTATTTTGAGCGCCTGGTGCGAAGTGTTGAGACCCGCAAAGGCGTCTTCAGCGAGATCCTTGTTAGCAACTCCCGTAGCTACGAAGTCGTGCGACTCTATGTAGACAAATTCACCGGAACGCTGTTTTCGTCAGAAGGTGATGCTCGCGATGAAGTCTTTGACTTAATGGAGCAGGGGATACCCGCTGTCGATGCGGTCAAGCGGGTAATGAACTCGAAGGAGGAAGCGATCAAGGACCTTTTGAGCATGGTCCTTCAGCAGATCCAACACGAGAACCCCAATGTGACCAAGACGGACTTGATCAAGACGTTCAGAGAGGTGATCAATTGAACCGCGTAATCAAAATTCTGGCCGCTGGGTCGCTCCCATATTCCGCTCTCATTGTCATGTTGGGCATGGCCTTTTATGTCGGTAGGGATAGCGCACCAGCAACCTCGAAAGTGGTGATTGCTGAGCGCAGCAGAGTCATCCTTGAGGCCGTCATGGACCGCCCGGACATGCCGAAAGAAAAGGTGGCCGAGGAAGTGTTGGAGCCCCTAAAAGCCATTCTGGCTCACTATCAGGCCAGCGGGTATGTCGTGCTGGACACCGCCAGGGATGAAAACGGTAACTACGCAGTCGCCGCTCTTCCCAACGGGGCTCGTGACATTACCCCCGAGCTGCAGAAGGCAGTCGCCAGAGTCGCGGAGTCCTCAAAATGACTGAGCAAGCCGAGAGCAAGCGTAAGGCTCGCGGCGCGTGGCTGGTCGTCATCGTAGCCGTGCTAATGGCTCACTTTTACTGGATGGGCTCTCCCGTGATGGTCGGCATTGATCCACATGAAGACAGTTGCCTGCCAGACATGCATGCAGCACTGATGGTCAAAAAACAAGTTGTCGATGTTCAGAGAGGGGACCTACTTTTCTGGAAACCTCAGGGGCCACTTGCCAACGTCAAACAAGCCTACATCCTCAAACAAGTTGCCGGTGTACCCGGCGATCATCTTGTCGTGAAGGATGAACAGGTCTTCATCAATGGGCAGCTGATTGCAAAAGGGCTGCCTCTCCTTGACACCAACAAGGTCAGTCCCAAACAGTTCGAGCGAGACGAAGTGATTCCCGCAGGATCTGTATTCATGCGCGGTACACACCCCCTGAGCAACGATTCACGCTACTGGGGATACCTCCCGATCAGCTCAGTCGCAGGCAAAGCATGGGAAATATTCTGATGTCACTGCGAACCCTTCTCTGCATGTTGATCCCACTCTTGTGTGTTGGTGCATTCGCCCAGGACAAGACGATCAAACTGGACGACGCCTACGGCGACGCTTTCAGCAACTACAAGCCTTATGTCAAGCCTGCGCAGCCCAAGCCAGAGCAGCCCAAGAAGACCGACTCTGCAAGGCAAGGCCGGGATGAAAAGGCCGATCAACCCGTGACCGCTGAGTGGCTGGCCAAGAACCTCCCAACATTGCAGAGAAGAGCCATTGACAACCCCACAGAGGAAAACGTGGCCGCTGAAATGTACGCACAGCGAATCCTCATGGACAAAGCCCAGCGCTACGAAGAGGCCCGCATGTCAGTTGTCTCGAAAGACCCGCTTCTGAACGAAAACAACCGAATCCCCTATGCCTCAACCGGAGCGCAGAGCATTCGCAATGCAGACTATTTCGCGCAGCAGAATGCCGTGAAAGAAATGGCTGCGTCCGGTGGCCTTGTGGTCTTCGTGGACGGCACCTGCCGTTTCTGCTCACTGCAAATGCCCATCCTGGGCATGCTCCGCGCAAATTTCGGGATGGAATCGCTGGTGGTTTCGCTTGACGGGCGAAAACCAAAAGACTTCAAGGGCGAAGTCCAAAAGGACAACGGACTTTTCCGCAAGCTGGGACTGAAGCTCACCCCCTCAATTGTTTATGTGCACCGTCCCAAGGCCTATCAAGGCGAAGCAGACCCCAATACCTACCTGATAGTTTCTCAAGGCTTTTACACAGCCGATGAACTCGTCAAGCTCATTGCGTTTGCAGGACACAACCGCGAAGTCCTGAGCGCAAGCGTTATGAAAGACCTCAACGTATGGCGCCGTGGCGTGGCAAGCACGGCAGACATGCAGGCACTTACCTTGGACGCGAACAGGCCCGATACCTTCCGCGAAAGAGTCTCCCCAATCCTCGAAAAACAGTACAGGTGATGACATGAAATTGACCCGAGCATCAGCGGCAATCTTTCTATCTGCTGCGTTTGCGGCACCCCCCGCCATGTCTAGCGTGCTGGCAGACATGAACAGCATGTTCATGTCCAACTCGACTGCGGCCACCACACTGAAAACCCGCGATCGCGTTGGAATCGTGGGGGGCGGATTTTCCATGCGTACCCCTGTCAAGTCCATCACGATCATCGCTTTTGACGCTCCCCGATTGAACGCAGGATGTGGCGGCGTGGATCTCTTTGGGGGGTCTTTCAGTTTTATCAACAGCCAGCAACTGGTGCAAATCTTCCGCCAGGTTGCGGCAAACGCCGCAGGCCTCGCATTCAAAGCAGCCATCAAGAGCATTTCACCGGCCCTGGACGCGCTCATGAGCGAGTTTCAGACGCTGATGCAGAACATGAACAACCTGGCCAAGAATTCGTGCCAGCTTGCTCACCTGATTGTTGATCCTGCAGCAAAGTCCATTTCTAACGCCATCGACGGCGACGGGAATGTTGGGGCATCACAGAAGGGCATGTTCAGCGACGCCATGGCATCACTCACTGGCTATCTTGCTGACGCGAACAGCTACCTCAAAAAGCAGGGCGAGGTAAACCCCGTGACGGGCAACCAGACGATCAAAGCACTGATGAAGTCTGGTGCGGCAAACATCCTCGGCCTTGCCGGTTTGACCAACTTCGACGGCTCTTCCGATTCAGATACAGACCCGAACTCCTTAAACAACCGGCTCCTGATTTCCTTCCTGGGCTGGGAAGTTTCCGGGATACCTTGCCAGACTGCGAACGAAGACGGCACCTATGACACAGCTCAATCCGCCAGCAACAACAACCTGCCAAAGATCGCTTGCAGGGGACCCAAAACCATCGACCTCGATCAGCTGGTAAAGGGTGGCGGCACCGGGTCCATCCGCGAGTCCACGCCCCTGACGCTGTATAGGTGCCTGGACCCTCAGGGATCTGGCACACCTAACGGTGGATTCGACCCTCAGATCTGCACCAAGATGAAAAAGGAGAATTTTCACTACCACGGTATCGAGGGATGGGTAAACAAGATGTTGTTTGGCACGGCTACGGTCTATCCAATCAGTAGCTCTTCCATCGTCGGCAAGGTCAACGCCGGAAGCAAGCTCCAGTGGACTGCCGAACAGGTCCAGTTCATGAAGCAAAGTGGACTCCCGCTCGTTCCGCTGCTGATGCGGACATCCAGCCCCGATGCGCGTGTCGGCATTGCACAGCGCTTGGGTGTGTGGCTCACCGATTGCATTGCAGCTCGATTTGGAGAGGCCATTTACAAGGCAGCCAACACTGTCGAATACGGACACAGCCATGAAATCACACCCGAGATTCGCGCAAACATCGAATCCATCCGGACAGACTACATGGCACGACAAAACGCCTGTCTCAAGGAAAAAACCGTCCTTGGCATCGCTCAAGAGTTGATCGCGAACTCAACTCTGGTGGGCAACATCAAGTAAAGGACAAGGCCATGCTGGGCAACCTCACCATCGAGACTTCGTTCTCAGACACTACCCTTCTGTATTCAATCCTGAACGGGGTTGCAATGATCTGCAAAGAGACGACCTGGATCTGGGGCTTTGCCCTGATGGTCTCGATGTGGAACATCATGCGCGAGGTCACTTCTGCCGCCCTCGCATCATCATCGGGGCAGGGTGGGGGCAAGTTGGCCCAAGGGTCATTGAACATCATCATGCCCCTCGTGCTGGCCATGATGTTGACAACTCCTGCGCTCAAGTCGTCGGTCAACATAGAGAACGTCGTCAACGGCAAAGTCTCAAGAGTGGACAATGTGCCAGACGCCATCGCGATTCTGCCCGCCGCAGCAAGCCAGCTCGGGACCGACTTGAGAACCGTCATCAAAACGGCTTACGGCAGCATCACATCCGACTATCCAACAATTTCCGCTTCGAGCGAAGGCGTCATCAATCCACTGAAGGCGCTCCTCACATCACGAACCGCCGCCATGCGACTCGGCGGCGTTGATTCCATGATCCGCTCTGTTGTTGGGGCATGCATCGGTTATGACTCGGGCTATGACTACGCAAGTGTGATTGAGAAGGTCAGGAAATCCGGCCCAGTCAATTACGGCAGCACCATCAGCATCAAGGGCTCAAACAGCGCAGGCATTTCGCAGCTTCTGTATCAAGCATCGCTCAACACAAGCGGTTTCGTGCCCGATTTGGTTGTGAATGCATCCGAAATACTGACCTGTCCCGAAGCCGCAGTTTATGTAGCCCAACAAATTGAATCAGCACTTGATTCCTCGGAGTTCAAGCGAGTCGTTCTTGGAAGCTCGTTCACACCTGACAACCCATCTTCATCTGGCGACTATTCCATTGACAGATTGATCGTGCAATGGGCAGCCATGCGCAAGTCAACCGCAGTAACCAACGTCCTTGCTGCAGGAAATTCGCAGGCCACCACCGAAGTCTTGAACCTATTCTTCGATGAAATCGTCAACTCGAATCTCAACTGCCTACGCTCAGACGGACCCAACAGAACTACTTGCCAGGCAGCTGCAATTCAAGCTCTTGAAATGGAAAGAAACAACATTACCAGAGCAGCGGCATCAGCCCAGTCAGCAAACTATGCCGGTGCATTTGCAGAGCACATGCTTGCCCTGGTCGTTGGCTTGGGCCCCGTCCTGATCATGTTCATGATGTTCATGGGCTCCGGCGCATCCAAGGCCATGTATATGGCCGCCCACGTTACGGTCTGGCCAATTCTGGTTGCCAACGTGGGTAATGAATTGATCAACGGGATGATCTACACCCATCTTGCCGACTTCATCAGCACCCTCACCCAAGGGGGGTATTTGACGCAACCCCTTGCCATCGAGGCCTACAAAGAATTCAGCAAGCAAATTGGTGTGGCCACCATCATTCAATCAAGCTTGCCCGTCCTGCTCAGCATGATCTTTGCTCTAGGGGCATCGAGCGCAAGCGTTTCGGTCGCAAGCAAGATGAATGGAGACGGCTCACCAAAGGCGGGAGCTATCGCCTCTCCAGATATTCAGTCTTCTGCCCCCATCGTCCAAACGGGATCGATAGCAAGCATTCAACAAGGTGCTGATGGCTGGTCAAAGATCAGTGAAACGGGTGCGACCAATTTCGTCCAGCAAACTCAAACTTATGGCAACTACTCTCAGCAGGTTACGCAAGCCCAAGCGCAAGAAGTAGCTCGGCAGCGGGTCATCACCGAAGGAGAAACACAAACCAAATCGATCCTTGAGAAGTCTGGCCAGAACGACACTTACTCAAACGGCGTTGACAGCTCCACAATGAATCGAATCTCTGACAGCGCCCGTCAGTCTCTTGCCCGCGACAGCGGGACCTCGGCCGCATCCAGCGTAAATGCAAATCGAAGCAACAGCAACAACACAACAATGGGTGCTGGTGTCGCTCTTACTGCCAAGGTAGGAGTGGGAACACCAGGCGCAGATGGAGGCGGGTCGGCTCCTATTGGCGCATCTTTCGGCGCGGGAGGCTCACTACGTGCCGACACTGCCGCGCAATCAACAGACTCCCTCCAGCAGTCCGAGCAAGCCAGAAAGGAAGAGGCCGTAAGGAAGAGCAAGGCCGTGGAGTCGGCCATCAGCAATGAATTGGCCAATACGAAAAGAACCTCGGAAAACCACAGCAAAGTCAAAGCGCTGGAAACCATGCTGCAAAAGCAGCAGCAGTATTCTCAAACACTCACCGAGTCGGCTTCAGACAAAGACAGCAGCTCACAAACTAAGCAGGCCACCGACAACCTTGTTTCATATTCTCAAAACATTGGCACCGAAAACCTCGCACAGCACGCCAACGTCAACCGAGGCTACCAGCGCTTCCTGATGAATGAGGGCTCAAAATTCGCACAACTGCCAGCGGCCCAACAGCATCTTGCGTCCGCCAGAGAGCAGTTTGAGTCGGGTGAAACAGATCGACTGGTCTTCAGTTCTCCCATGGCCCAACAAGCCGCCCTCAACCACAATGCAGCCGTCCGTCTCTACAACGACAAGACCGCGCCGGATAGCGACCGCCAAGCGGCTGCAAACTATTTGACCGAGCAGGGACTTGCCATCAGCGGAATGCGGCCCGCAGTTGGCATGGTGGGCAAAGTTAGCACCGGCCAAATTGATCGCCCCGAAGACGCAACAGGCGTTGAATCGAGAAACCTCGATGCCCGAGCACCCAAGCTGCCCAAAATCCCGGCAGCCGCATCTACCGCCCAGCCAACTTCACAGGCACCATCAAATAGCCCCAAGCAAGCACGACCGGCAACCACTGGCACATCACAGCCTGCACCCCCTCAGCGCCCCCAGATGTCTATTGACGACATGAGAAAGGAGATCGAGGGCGATCAAATGCTGAAGACTGTCGACAATGCTTTCGATCGGGCGGGCGAAGCGGGCCTCTCTCAAAACAATAAAGAAGGCACCAGAGATCGTGTAAAGAGTGTTGTTGCGGAAAACGTCAAGACAAGTTTCAACGGCAAGGCCAATGAAAAAGTCACTCTGGCCGAGAATCCAAAACCGCCTGTCAGATAACAAAGATTGGGTTGCATTCGGACCGTAATGAGTTCAAAATAACTAAACAAACGGGAGAATAAAAATGATCGATGTTTTCGACATGGCTTTTTTGGGTATTTTTGGAACCGCTCTGTATCTTTGCTTCGCGAAGCGTTCGGTTTCGGGCCCCCCTGCACGACCGAATTTCGCACCTGGCGCACCATCTTTTGACCACACCACGCCAGCAGTCAACGTGGATGGCACACCAATGCTTCCCGGTGGTTCTATCGACATTTCGGGAAACCCATTCGGCATCACCGACTGATTTGTAGACGCCGCAGAAAAAGGGCGCCCGTGGGCGCCCTTTTCCTTTTGTCGGTGAGCTTCTACCAGGCAAAGTCAGAGGGATTTCCTGTCCTGCTCATTTGCATGGCCAAGTGCCCCTTTGCCGCACGTTTTTTGGCCTCTCTAAGACTGAATCTTTCCCCGTGCCAAAGCATGAGCTTGATCGAGTTGGGCTTGACCCCGTAGAGGGCCGCAATGTACTCAAGCGAGTGCCCCGCATAGAGCATCGACTTCCATTCGTCATGCCGCCATTCAGTGATCAATTCACGGGAAATGCCGAAGCCCTTGCGATAGTCCGAAACGGCCTTTGCAGGAACACCGAGCCGCTTTGCGATTACGAGATCCTTGACCCCGCGGACCAAGGCATCCTCGATTTTCTGTGTCTGTTTTTTTGTCAGCACGCTCATATCAATTACCTGTTTGCCAACAAGTCATCATCAGCACGGCGTTACCGCGCCATGCTGATAATTCCATTGACGAGCTGGCTGAAGAGTGCGGCATCACCCTTGGTGATTTCGGGTGTGACCACATAAGTTCCCGCGACCGCAACAGCAGGTGTATTGACGACCTGCATGCTGTGCCTGACGGAAATCATTCGATTTACCGCATTTTGCACCATAGTTGAGTGTTTTTGGACAACTACTGGCAACGGCACCGGCAGGCCAGCGGCACGCCCAATACGTTCAAGCCCGGCCCAACTGGTCGTAGCTATGCCTTTGTCTTGAGCCGCAACCATAGACGCCTCGATGAACTGGTCAACCAAGGCAGGGTAGAGAGCTTCCACCGCAGCGAAAGCCATTGCATAGGCAATGCCGTCACCTTTGTTGACCACCGGGGAGTAGATCAGTCGCTTGTCTGCAGGCAAAGTGGACGCCAGGTTTCTGAAAAACGGCACATACATTCGAGAGTATTGGCACGACGGAGAGAAGAAAACACGCACCACTCTTTCGTCGCCCGTGACCGTTGGAACCTGCAGATATGGCTTGGGCACCTCAAGAACCTGCTGAGCCAACACCCCTTGTGCGGCGCTAAAGCCAATCGAGCCCAACAAAATTCGGCGAGTGATCATTGGGCACGTCCTCCGACAATGTTTGCCAACTCGACCTCCACCGTAGTCTTGACGCTATCCCTGGTGTGATACGTCACATCAAAGGCACGCGAGACCTCAGAAAGCGTCGCCCCATGTTCGAGTCCAAGCCTGATCCTGCGACACGGCAGGTTGCGCGCTTCTGTGTTGGATTCAAGGTTGTGCATGCAGTCTTCCAGCCTGCAGCCGAAGCTTTCCACAGCCCGCACTCCAGCGGCAGCAAGACTTTCATACTGATCCTGCTCTCTGGCCAACTCATAAATCTTGGATGAATCAGCGCCACCATCACGGATGTAGCGCTTGATCTGGTAATCCATTTCAACCGCCTCAATAACTGCCACACGGCCAGTCTTGCGGGCGGCATCGGGCTCAATCACTGACTTGATGTGCCCCATCCCATTGACGCTGAGCCAATGCATTTCATCGGCGGTCAGATCCCGCTCATGAGCTTCGCCATCGTAGACGGGCAGCAAGCGCTGCGCCAGAACCAGCTTCAATGTGTCCGCAATGCTGACCGGATCTGCGCCGAGTCCGACAAGACGCGAAATTGTCTCGTGCGAATTGTTGGAGTGAACCGTGCTCAGAACAAGGTGCCCCGTCTTGGCTGCGTCCATCGCGATCTTCATCGTTTCTTCGTCGCGGATTTCGCCGACCAAGATCACGTCGGGATCAGCACGCAGGACCGAGCGAAGCGCCCTTGCAAAACTGAAATCCGGGGTAACGGGAATTTGTTTGATCGGACCGTCGCCGTGAAGCCGAAACTCCACAGGGTTCTCAATCGTGATGATGGAACGCTGGCCGTCATTCAAGTAGCCAAGAATTGCGTTGAGCAGTGTGCTTTTCCCGGAACCAGTCGGGCCAGAGGCCACCACAAGCCCGCTGGGGGCACCGGCACCGCGATAGATGGTGTTGAGAAGAGCTTGCGAGAGATTCAGTTCATTCAGGCCGGGGGTGCGCTGCTGATCAAGCAGGCGGCAGACAAAGCTGAAGCTGTCAAAGGTCTTGATGTATTCGACCCGGACATCCACCTCATATTGAGACGCCCCAACCCTGCACTGCAGCCCATGTGCAGTGGCATAAGGCGCTGGAAGCGCAATCGAAAACCGCGTGCTGATGGCCGTTGGTGTCGTTGCTCCTTGAGGCGTGTTTGTGACGCCGAAAAGCTTCGATTGGAAATGCCTGCCCTGGTCGCCCGCGTATACGAAATTCCGAATGCCAGCATGTGTACGAACGTGGATGTGTACGGCTGGTTTTTGCTCGTCGCCACGCCCCTCGATGTGGATGTCAGAAGCCTTGTTAACGACCGCCCACACGAACAGCCGCCGCAGGTAATGCTCAATGCGGCGTTGAGCGGGATCACTCGCCGAGACGATCATGATCGCCCGCAATTCGCGGTCACTGAGGTTTTCCACATCTGAGACCTCAGAAAACTCCATGTCCAGCACGCCGATGTCCATCGCAGGCTCCCCAGAAAAGTGCGGCCTTAAAAACTAAACATTCTACGTTTAGTTGTGCTAAAGTAGAACGCAAGTTAACGAAAATTTTCGGGCTTGCAAATAATGATGCTCTCCAGCTGGCATAAAAAGAGCCTTTTCGCACTACTGGCACCGCTTGTTTCTGCGGCTCAGCCAGCGCCCTTTGACGCCCCCCAGACTTCGCAAAAAAGCTTCGGCAGCATCGTCAAAAGCCCGGACGTGAAGGCCCAGGCTGAAATTCAGCAGCAAAGCGCAAAGGCAGCCGTGGCAGCCGCCGCAACACAGCCAAGAACCAGCGCCTTCATCACCACAGGCGAGCAATTTCAGAGAGAGTCAGAGCGACAGGCAACCTCCAACAAGCAGACCGTCGAGGCCACATCTGCAAAAGTTGTCGAAAGCATCAAAGATGGTTTGCCGAAATTCGGCGATCTGGGCCTCCATCTGAAACTCGGGGAGACGATCACGGTCAGCCCCGAAGGGAAAAGCGTCATTGCGGAAATTCGCCGCCTGCCCGGCCTAACGGGCGCAGCGCAGCAGGCATCCATCCAAAAACTTGCTTCTTTCGCCTCAGCAGGCATCCCAGAAGCGATTCACTTCATGGGTTTCCTGCATGAAACCGGGATCTACAACACTTCGAAAAACCCCACCAAAGCGTTCCAGCTTTACGCGCAGGCTGCAAGCAAGCAGTACTCCCCCGCGACTTACAACATGGCCTTGATGAAGGCCTATGGTCGCGGGCAGGCGTCGGACAGCCGCCAGGCCATTCACCTGTTGGTCGATGCCAGCAGCAAGCACAGAGACACGTCAGGCCGCGTCTGCGGAATGCTCTCTTTCCTGTCCTATCGCTCTGGACTTATTTCCGAGTCAAGAGCAGCCGCGCAAGGCTGCGGTTCAGCACTCGCAAATTTGGGCCGTGCCACGGACGACAAGCAGCCCCTCGCGCAGCGCGTCACCTGGCTCAGAGACAGCATAGCCACCGGCGCAGATGACGGTTTTGCCGCCCTGGTCAAAACATCAAGACCAGAAGCCAAAAGCGACCCAAACGCCACCTTCTGCAAATACGTGTTGGTTGGCAAGCACTTCCACGATTCCAACACAAGAAATTGGCGCGGCGAAGCGATCCAGTGTCTGAACTTCATCGGCTCTGAAGCTGGCGGCTCAAGCGGGCCTTTGTCCATGCGTGAACAAGTCATTCAAGGCGTAAGCGGTTTCGTGCCCGCCGAAATCGCAGAGCTGAAAAAGCTTCGGCAAGCCAACCGATTCAGGTACTCGTGGCCTGTCCCCTATCTGCCGTTCACACAGCAGGAGGTGGATCTTTTTGAGAAAGCCTATCTGGCTCAGGGGTTCAAATGAAAAAGGCAATCGCACTTCTAGCCGCTCTTGCGGCAAACACCGCGTCTTCTCAGCCGGTGAGCTTCTTCGCCGATGCACTCACTTCGGGCAAATCCACGATGAATGCACCGGTTGACGCTACGTTTTCTGTCGCTCAACAAGTGATCCAGCAAAAGACTGGCAGCAGCGGCGAGCTTCAGTTCATCGCGTGGCGAATCCAGAAGTTCACCCAACAGAGCAAGTGCGGAAGAGTCGGTTTTGTGGCCTATCAGCCAAGCACAGGCACCGCCTTCCCTGAAATCGGCGGCGAGTTGAACATCTGCGAAGACGGAATGCCGCCACTGAGAGAGTGCGCGGCGATAGGCCTGGTGCCCGTGTCTGCCAAGTGTCCTGATGGCTCCGCGCCCAGCGACACAAAAGAAGTTCGAGACGCTATTTCTGACGCGATCAAGCGCGGGGGCCTGACCTATGCGCAGGTTTCTCAAATGCTCAAGGCCAACAAAGGGGTCCAGAAATGAAACTTTGCCGCATCGCTACGGTTTTAGCGCTTTGCCTCTCGGCAACGGCTTTTGCACAGGACTCACAGAGCATGAGGCAAGGGCTTGAATTTGGAAATTCGATGGCCCCCCAATCAAACGGGCAGATCGTTAATCCGGCAAGCAACTCCAGCGCCTGGTCAACATCAGGAGTTCCCACTGCCGTGCCTAGCGGCCTCGGCACCTTTTCCCAGCCCACAGATGGGGCCACAGCTCATTCACGAGCGAAGTCGCTAGGCCTCTCTGGTTTGGGTAATGCCGCAATGGACCGCTGCGAGCATTACGCCCCCACAGGAAACGCTCAAGCCGATCAGGAGTGTGCTGCGGTCAACTTTCTGAGCCAACGATGCCTGCCCGCGCGGCCAGGGTATCCGACGCCACCATCAGGTAGCGCATCCTGCAGCGGGTCATTTGGAGCGGGGCAAGCGCAATTTGATTTTGCAAACCAAGTCACCGAAAGAGACAGCATTTTCAGGGCGATCACAGACGCTCAAAAGAATGCCGAAAACGCCACCGGCACCACCTGCCAGCCCGAAACCATCGTCACCAAGCCCGCAGAGTATTCAAACGCCACCTGCATCAAATCCACGCAGACTGACAAGAGAACCTGCTCCCAAGTGTTGCAAGTTTCCTGCGCCGCCCCCACAGACGGATGCGATGCGGGCGGGGTCGTTACCAACAGCTGGGCGGGAGACATGAAGACCACATTCGAGGGCGACGGAGCTGGCAACTACAACCTCACATTCGGGACGATCGCCGACAACTACTGGGGTGGTTATGGCGCCACCTACGACCGCAATCTCAATTTCGAGATTAAGGACGTTGGAATGATCAAGCACTTCATCCTGACGCGAGCCGCATTTGATGACTGGCTCATGGTCAAAGTGAATGGCACCGTGGCCTATGTTGGGCCACGCGGCGGGGACCGTCTTGAGGTCGTCAACAGAAGAATCACTGCAAATGAAATGGCCCCTCGCCAGTGCTCTGCGTATTCAGATGAATATTCGACTACGTATGGCTGCGGCCTGCCGGAGTCTTGCGGTTGGGACTGTGGCTATTACCTCAAAGATCCGACCTATTACGAAACCTGCACTCCCATAGCAGGAGGCTGGCAATGTTCGACACCTGATCCACACAACGGACAAGTTCAGTATGGGCCAGATTCGTTCGGCCCGCCTGAACTGCGCACCAGCTGGAACTTCAGTCTCAGCGTTGACCTCAAGCCATACCTGATCAATGGCGCTAACACCATTTTCATGAGAACCATCGTTGCCGGTGGTGGAGAAGGCGCGATTGTCATATCGACGCGCCAGTACTGCCCGCGTCTGTGTTCAACCTCCTGGCTGAACCAATGCACCGAACTTGAGAACAAAGCCGGAATCAAGCTGGGGACACCATGATGAAAAAGCTGATCGCATTGACACTCTTCGGCCTGTTTCACGCAATCGTGCCAGCCCAGACCTGCACCCTTGTCCCCAACTCCAAGAAATGCGTGGACACAACCCCATGCAAGCCGGTCGGTGATGGTCAGGCCTGCCTTGCGAACGCAGTTGCACCCTCGGGCGCAGCGAAGCTTAGCGAGACCTGCTGGCAATATTCCTATGACTTTGCTTGCACGGGCTCAACAGTCAACACCTGCACACCGTATGAGAACAACTCGGCATGCGCGATTGTTTCGTCTCAGTGCGTCGATTACATACCCGAGACCGGCAAGTGCAGCGAGTATCAAAACGTCTATACCTGCAAGACAAAGAACGAAGTCACCGAGCAGAAACTGAACTGCACCTCGGGTGTGTTCAGTGATTCGATGTTTCCAAAGCCGAACAATCCGAACGGCAACTTCATCAAGGCCGCTCTCGCGCAGGAAATCATCAGAGAAGGCGCTACCTACGGCAAAGACGGAGAGAACCTCTTTGCCGGTGTACGCGAGAGCTGCACAAAAGGGTACGGCGGAATCAAAAACTGCTGCAAGTCAGCACCAGGCGCGCAGAGCAACTCCGCTATGGCCTCTGTCGTCATGAGCGCAGGATTTTCCGTCGTCAAGTATGCAGGCGCTAAAGCGGTGGATTTGGCCAGCCCCTACGTGTTCGATGCCATGTTCCAAGGAAGCCAATTCACTGCTGGCTTGGCATGGGACTTTGCCGCATCTAACTCCAACGTTGTTGTGGACATGCTGGGCAACGCGCCTGTCGGGACTAATTTCGCAGCAAGCGGAATGTCCTTGTCGGCCTATGGCTTCACCTTCCAATCGGGCATCGCCGCTCAGGGATCGGGCTTCCTCGGAGCCAATTCCACATTGGCTACGTTCGGATCAGGTTCGTCCACCTATTCGATCACCTTCAACCCCTATGTCTTCGCAGCCCTCGTTGCCATTCAGGTCTTGCAGGAGCTGGCTTCTTGCGATGATGCGGAGAGACTTCTTGCTCTGCACAAAGGTGCAAACCTGAGCGTCTACCTCTACACAGAATGCTCTCAGAAGGTATTGGGCGTTTGTCTTGAATGGCGTCAAACCTACTGCTCATTCAATTCGGTGCTCGCAAAGATCATCAACACACAAGGCAAGCCACAGATCGGGAAGTCGGTCGCTGACTGCAAAGGCCTTTCCGTGTCGGAAATGACGAGGATTGATTTCTCGCGCATTGACTTCAGCGAATTCTCGGGCGCGATGGTTCAACAAGCCGTCCAGCACACGCCCACAAACATCAAGGGCAATTACACCTCGGTCATGCAAAACAAACCCAGCGGCACCGCGCAGGGTACCAACTTGGTCATACCCACCTACAACAAGTGAATATTGAAAGGAATCCCCATGAACAAGCTCAAGCAGCACATGCCCAGAATCCTGATAGCGACATCCATGACGCTCGCTACCGGCCTCGCCATTTTTTCGACGAGTCAAGCCTTCGTACTTCGACAAGAAGTAGCCACACTCAAGAAGGACCTGCAAGAAAAGTCCGAGCAAATCACCCGAATGCAAGACGACCTGGGAAAAGAAGTGACCGCCCGGAACGCCTGCGAAGCAAGCCTCGCACCCTTGAAAGAAGAGCTTGCCTCTGCCTCCAACAAACTCGAATCTTTCGCGCTCCAAGCCGCGTCCTGCGAGCAACTGCGCCGCAAAATCAGGAAATGAATCATGATGCCCAAAAATCTTATTTGCACAGCAATCGCTCTGGTCATCGCATCCGGCACCGCACACGCGCTGGAGCCCATTGATGCCCCCGATTACAGGGTCTATGTGTCAAGCCCTCTGGAGCATTGGTCCGGCAACGAATCAGAGTTGAAGTCTTCTGCCAAGGCCCACGCAAGCAAAGAAACCTCCTACAGGTTGATGCTCAACAACGAACACTACCTGATGGGCCACCCTACGGTGTTTCAAGGACCATCTAAGCACCCAATCATTCAAAGCACGAATGTCAAGCTGAGTGAACTGGGCTTCACCATCCCCCGCGAAAGTGCGAACTACTTCCAGGTTGAGCTGCCCCTCTATGTGGCCAAGACAGACGCAAAAACCGTTTTCTCGGCGCAGGCACAGCTTCGCAACCGTGGAATTCTTGCCCAGGGCGATCCTGAAACGCTCACCTACAGGACGACAGGGAAAAAGGTCATGGGTACCATAGCCGCCCTTGGGCTGACCGCTCTTGCAGCAGACAAATTTGGGGCATCATTCGGCGCAAACATGACCCTCGGCACAGGTGCTGCAGACGATCTTTATCGGGTCATTGCACGCTACAAGACTGGCATTGCCCCTGTGAGCATGGATGTTGACGTTCCGGAAGGCGTAGAGCAAATAGAGCTGCGCCGCGTGACCTCGCGCGAACAAGAGCGCACAGGTCAAATTGTCATCCTCTACAAGAAGCCGAAGACCGAACAGATCGAGGCAGCAGCCATGCAGGACGCTTTGATCGCCTTGAGCGGCGCCACCCAGACGACAGATCAAATTCAGGGCGCCCGGACAAAAGACTTCAATGAACGGCAGCGCCTATGGCGTGAATGCGTCGATGCAGGAGCTTGTCAAAAATGAGCGACAAAGACGAAAAACCAAGCCTGCTCACCTCCATTCTGGGCAAACTGAATTTCCTCAATGTGATTGCGCTGGCTTTGCTGGCGTTCGCAATTGTTAACTTGCTGGCCAAGTGAGCATGAGCACGACACTGGCATACGGCGTCGGCTTCCTCTTCGTCCTGGTGCTGATTCTCTACATCGGCACCGCAACCTCTCTTCCCTATGCCAGGCACGAGAGACTGTTCACTCCAGCAGAGAGGAATTTCTACTTCGCACTGAGGGCGGCCGTAGGCGACCGTTATGCAATCTTCGGCAAGGTTCGTGTCGCGGATCTGGTCAAGGTCACTCGCAAGACTGACGACAAAAGAGGATTCCGCGCCTTCGCCCGCATTTCTCAAAAGCACGTCGATTTCGTTCTCTGTCATCCGTCAACACTCGAAATCATCTGTGCCGTCGAGTTGAATGATTCAAGCCACGACCTGAAAAATCGCGTTGAACGCGATCAGTTCTTGACCAAGGTGTTTCACCACATCGGTCTGCCGATAGCCTGGATCAAAGCCCGCTCAAGCTACCAGAGCAAAGAAATAGCCGCCGCAGTCGCGCAAGCCATTGCAGACACCCGACTTGCCCAGCCGAGCGTCACCGAGCACTCGCATTCGTGACACAGGGGGTCTCCTCGTTTTCAGTGCAATAAGTGACGGTACGAAAAGCTAGCACTGGCGCGGAGGTGGTGTTGGTAGATCGTTGATTTCATTGACTTTCCTGTTCACTTTC
>Ga0255137_1000175_pt1 | contig 20698 bp, 20 predicted proteins | sample Law_Atlam_RepC_8_FD_188548 | JGI IMG/M metagenome (GOLD analysis project Ga0255137, IMG submission 188548) | Freshwater microbial communities from St. Lawrence River, New York, United States - Law_Atlam_RepC_8d | ecosystem: Environmental > Aquatic > Freshwater > River | place: USA: New York... | reverse complement strand
ACCCTGTGGGGCGGCTTGCCTGCACCGCCCCACAGGGTCTGGCGACCCATGGCGATGGGCTCGGCCACTTCGCCGGGTTCGGGGCCAAAGCCTTCGAGCATCTGGACCGGAATCTCCTGCTTGGTGAAGCGCTCGATGTCCATCATGAAGCCTTCTTCGTCCAGACAGACCAGGCTCACGGCCTCGCCGCTGGCACCTGCGCGGCCTGTGCGGCCAATGCGGTGCACATAGTCTTCCGACACGTTCGGGATCTCGTAGTTCACCACGTGTGGCAAGTCTTCGATGTCGATGCCGCGCGCTGCAATGTCGGTGGCGACCAAGGCACGGATCTCGCCGCTCTTGAAGCCCGCCAAAGCTTGTGTGCGGGCGGTCTGGCTCTTGTTGCCGTGCAAAGCCATGGCTTTGACGCCATTTTTGGTCAAAAAGTCGGCCACATTGTTGGCGCCAAATTTGGTTCGGGTGAACACCAGCACCTGGCTCCAGTCGTGCTTCTGGATGATGTGCAGCAGCACGTCTTTTTTCTTGTTGCGGCCCACGGGGTGGATCACCTGCGTGATGCGTTGCACCGTGGTGTTGCTGGGCGTGACCTGGATGCTCTGCGGGTTCTTGAGCAGGTTGCCCGCCAACTCGCGGATCTCGTCGCTGAAGGTGGCCGAGAACAGCAGGCTTTGCTTTTCTTTGGGCACCAGGGCCAGCACTTTTTTCACGTCGTGGATGAAGCCCATGTCCAGCATGCGGTCGGCTTCGTCCAACACCAATATCTCGACGGTCGACAGGTCCAGGAAGCCCTGGCCCTGCAGGTCCAGCAAACGGCCCGGTGTGGCCACCAGAATGTCCACGCCTTTTTTGACCTTGTTGATCTGCGGGTTCATGCCCACGCCACCAAAAATCACGGTGGAGTCGAGCTTCAGGTATTTGCCGTAATCGCGCACCGACTCTTCGACCTGGGCGGCCAGTTCGCGGGTGGGCGTGAGCACCAGGGCACGGATGGCTTTGCCGCCAAAACGGTTTTTGCCCGGCTCACTCAAGCTCAGCTTGTGCAGCATGGGCAGCGTGAAGGCGGCGGTTTTGCCCGTGCCGGTTTGCGCACCAGCCAACAAGTCCTGACCGGCCAGGACGGCGGGGATGGCTTGAGCCTGGATGGGCGTGGGGGTTTCGTAGCCGAGCTCGCGCACAGCTTGCATGATGGCCGGGGCCAGGTTCAATTCTTCAAAGTTCATTTTTCACAGAGCGCCATGTCCGGCGCAGGCATCGGCTCAATCAACTGCTGTTGGCAGTGTCCAGTGAGGGCCGATAAGTCTTAGGGTGGGCATGGAAACCGCAGGCGCTTGTTTTGAGCGTTGCCTGGGTCAGGCCCCAGCAGAAGTGCTGATGCTGGGGCAACTGGAGGCCTCAGCGAAGTGCATTGTCGCACAAAGCCAGGCCGGTCATGTATTTGAGGCCTCCAGGCGCTTGCGCGGCTTCACGGCACATGGGTTCAAACCCCAATTCAAACCCGCGCAGGGGCCCATTAGACTGGGCTTCACATTTCATCCCTCTACGGAACACCATGCGCCCCACCCACGATCGCCGTTCATTGATGCAAGTCGCTGCATGGGCCTCGCTTGCCCTGGCTGCCAGCAGCGCTTGGGGCCCCGTGGCCGCCCAAACGCCCAAGTGGCCATCCAAGCCCATCAAAATCGTGGTGGCCTTTCCCCCCGGCGGCCTCACCGACGCCTACGCCCGCAACTATGGTGAATTCCTCAGCACCCGGCTGGGCGTGCCTGTGGTCATCGAAAACAAACCCGGCGCGGGCGCCATCATCGGCATCGACGCGGTGGCCAAGTCGCCTGCCGATGGCTACACCTTTGTCATGAGCACCTCGGGCACCTTCTGGCAAAACCGGATTCTTTACTCCAAGCTGCCCTACAACCTCGACAAAGACCTGACCCCGGTGACTGTGTTCCCCTCCGGTCCGCTGGTGGTGGGCATCAACGACAAGATCCCGGCCAAAAACATGGCCGAGTTTGTGGCCTGGGCCAAAAAGAACCCGACCTCCATGGGCACCTATGCGCCGGGCTCTTACCCGCACATGGTGGCCGACCAGACCAACCGCCAGCAAGGCACGGCCATCCAGTCGGTGCACTACCGGGGCGAAGCACCCATGTGGCTTGACGTGGCCTCTGGCCAGTTGCAAATCGCGGTGGGCAGTTTCCAAGCCTTCAATGCCGTGGCCACCCGGGGCGTGCGCGCCATTGGCGTGACCGGCAGCTACCGGTCACCCAAGCTGCCCGATGTGCCCACCCTGACCGAGCAAGGCAACACCGAAAAACTGGTCACGCTCGAAGGTGGCCTGCCCCTGGTGGCCCCTACCGGAACGCCTGAGGCGGTGCTCAAACGCATGGCCGACGAAGCCGTGGCCTGGTCCAACACCGACAAAGCCGCCAAACTGCGCGAAACCTTTGCCATCCCGAACAAACCCAAAAACCTCGCCGACACCCGTAAGGACTGGGAAGCCGAAGTACCCGTGTGGATCAAGCTGGCGGTGGACCTGGGGATCAAGCTGGACTGAGTGGACCGTGGTCAGTCGATCTGCTTTTGGGGTGGCTTGTTCAACGGGCGAGTGAAAGCTTTGTCAGACGCGGTTTAATCTCGTGTTATGAACAAAACCGACCAGATGAGTTTTTTTGGCTTTGAGACTGAAGAAGCCGAAAAACCGGCCAAGCCTGCCAAATCACCGAAGCCAGGCAGTACCCCGTTACCTCCAGTGAGTGTGTCTGCGCCAGGCGCCGTGGTGCAGCCAAAAGCCCCGCCCGCAGCCCCCTCTGGCGCTCAGCCCACCGAACACGAAGCCATGGCCCAAACCTTAGCGCAGCACCCCGACTTTAGGGTTTTGCGCCGTTTGCAGCCTGTTGCAGACTATGGCGGCCTGCATGGGCAGCCCACGCAGCGCGTGATCGTGCTCGACACCGAAACCACCGGGCTGGACAGCAAAACCGAAAGCATCATCGAGTTGGCCATGTTGTCGGTGTTGGTCGATGCGGCGACGGGTTTGCCTGTGGGCCCGGTGTCCGTTTACGAGTCGTTTGAAGACCCGGGCAAGCCGATCCCGCCACAAATCACCGAGATCACGGGCATTGACGACAGCATGGTGCAGGGCCAACGCATCGACGACGCGGCCGTTCATGACTTGGTGGCGCAGGCGGATTTGGTCGTGGCGCACAACGCCGGGTTTGACCGCCCGTTCGTGGAGGCGCGTTTTCCGGTGTTTGCCAGCAAGGCCTGGGGCTGTTCTTTTCAAGGCATCGATTGGAAGAAAGAGGGCAGTGGGTCGGCCAAGTTGGAGTTTTTGGCGTCCGAGCGTGGCTGGTTTTACGACGCGCACCGGGCGCAGGTCGATTGCCATGCCTTGCTGCAGGTGTTGGCCTCGCCCTTGGCCGATGGTCAGACCGGTTTGTCGCGCCTCTTGGCCGGGGCCGGGCAGACCCGCTACAAACTGCGGGCCACGGGCGCGCCCTTTGAAGCCAAAGACAAGCTCAAGGCCCGGGGTTACCGCTGGGACGGCGAAGGCCGGGTCTGGTGGTGCAGTTTGGCTTCCGACGCGCTGCTGGACGCCGAATGTGCCTGGTTGCGGGCCGAGGTGTATGGCGCGCGCAGCGCCCGTGTGCAGATCGAAGCGCTGGACAGCCGGGTGCAGTATTCCAGCCGTCCGGGTTTGCAGTCAGAGCGGCAGCTTTAAACAGCTCGACTCGGCGTCGGTCACTGGCGCTCATCGAAGGCCCCTTCGCGACGAGGGCGTCGCTCCCACAGGGGCAGTCTCTGAAGGGGACCGATTTCACAAACAGGGACAGCCTGCCACAGGGATAGCGCCTTTGTTGGATGCCGCGTCACGGCAAGCTGGGATAATGCGCGGTTATTGGTATTTTTTCAGGCGGGTATAAATGGCTCAATACGTATTTTCGATGAACCGGGTTGGCAAGATCGTGCCGCCCAAACGTCACATTCTCAAAGACATTTCGCTGTCTTTCTTCCCTGGCGCCAAGATCGGCGTGCTGGGCACCAACGGCTCGGGCAAGTCCACCTTGCTCAAGATCATGGCCGGCATCGACAAGGAAATCGAAGGCGAAGCCATCCCGATGGCGGGCCTGAAAATCGGTTATCTGCCGCAAGAACCCGTGATGGACCCTGAGCAAACCGTGCGCGAGGCCGTGGAAAGCGGCATGGGCGAGGTCAAGGCCGCGCAGGCCCGCCTGGAAGAGGTGTACGCCGCCTACGCCGAAGAAGACGCCGACTTTGACGCTCTGGCCGCCGAGCAGGCCAAGCTCGAAGCCATCATCGCCACAGCGGGCGATGCGTCCGACCACCAACTCGAAATCGCGGCCGACGCGCTGCGCCTGCCCCCATGGGACGCCGTGATCGGCAAGCTGTCGGGCGGTGAAAAGCGCCGTGTGGCTTTGTGCCGCTTGCTGCTGTCGCGCCCCGACATGCTGCTGCTCGACGAACCCACCAACCACCTGGACGCCGAATCGGTGGACTGGCTGGAGCAGTTCCTTCAGCGTTTCTCGGGCACCGTGGTGGCCATCACCCACGACCGCTACTTCCTGGACAACGCCGCCGAGTGGATTCTGGAACTCGACCGGGGCTCCGGCATCCCTTACAAAGGCAACTACTCCAGCTGGCTGGAGCAAAAAGAAGCCCGTCTGGAGCAGGAGCAGCGCACCGAAGACGCCCGCACCAAGGCCATGAAGAAAGAGCTGGAGTGGGCACGCGCCAACCCCAAAGGCCGTCAGGCCAAGAGCAAGGCCCGTCTGGCCCGCTTTGAAGAGCTGTCGGACTTTGAATACCAAAAGCGCAACGAGACGCAGGAAATTTTCATTCCTGTGGCCGAGCGCTTGGGCAATGAAGTGTTCGAGTTCAAGAACGTCAGCAAGTCCTTTGGCGACCGCGTGCTGATCGACAACCTGAGCTTCAAGGTGCCTGCGGGCGCCATCGTCGGCATCATCGGCCCCAACGGTGCCGGTAAGTCGACCTTGTTCAAACTGATCGCGGGCAAAGAGCAGCCTGACAGCGGCGAGGTCAAGATCGGCCAGACCGTGCGCATGGCCTTTGTGGACCAAAACCGTGACGACCTGAACAACGACAAGACCGTGTGGGAAGACGTCTCGGGCGGTCTGGACATCCTGAACGTGGGCAAGTTCCAGATGGCCAGTCGTGCGTATTGCGGCCGCTTCAACTTCAACGGTGGCGACCAGCAAAAGAAGGTGGGCATGTTGTCGGGCGGTGAGCGCGGTCGTTTGCACCTGGCCAAAACCCTGATCGCGGGCGGCAACGTCTTGCTGCTGGACGAGCCCTCGAACGACCTGGACGTGGAAACCCTGCGTGCCCTGGAAGATGCGTTGCTGGAGTTTGCGGGCTCGGTCATGGTCATCAGCCACGACCGCTGGTTCCTGGACCGCATCGCCACCCACATCCTGGCCGCCGAAGGCGACAGCCAGTGGGTGTTCTTTGACGGCAACTACCAGGAATACGAAGCCGACAAGAAACGCCGCCTGGGCGAAGAAGGCGCCAAGCCCAAGCGCGTGCGCTTCAAGGCTTTGAAGTAATCTGCTGCTTTGCACAAGACAACGGGCCCTTCGGGGCCCGTTGTCGTTGGTGGAATTGGGTAGGTCGGTGGCTTTAGCCCCGACAAGTGATGGCGGGGATCTTTGTCGGGGCTAAAGCCGCCGACCTACCGATCCGACCTACAGCGCGGTCAGCCTGGCCCGCGCCTTGTCGGCCCACAGTTGCAGACTGGCCATCAGGTCTTTTTGGCTGAACGAGCAGCTTTCTTCGCTGAACAGGGCGCTGGCTTCGATGCGGTCGAGCAGGTTGCCCAGCACTTCGCCAAATGGGTCGGGCAAGGGCAGACTGGCCGCACCGCTGCGCCATTGGCGGATCATGTCGCTTTGGGCCAATTGCCCTTGGCCGCAGGCCGTCAGCGCCTGGGTCATGCGGTCGAGGGTGTCAAGGGCGGTGCTCATGGGCCATGTGTCTCCTGCCGGTTCCATTCCCCATAGGGTGGGGGCTTTTCGAGGTGACAATCATGCCCCATGAAAGCCAAACCTCTCAAACCCATGCGCCTGGAAGACATTCTGTTTTGCCAGGGCTTTGGCACCCGCCGCGTGTGTGCGGGCCTGGTCCAGCAGGGCCATGTGCAAGTCCACGGCCAAACCGTCACCGATGCGGGCGAATATTTTGATTTGGAAGGGCTGCATTTCACGGTGCAAGGCACAGACTGGCCGTTCAAGGACAAAGCCTATGTGCTGCTGAACAAGCCGACCGGCACCGAGTGCTCGCAAAAGCCCTCCACCTGGCCCAGCATCTACACCCTGCTGCCCGCGCCTTTGCGCCAACGCCCGCAAAAAGCAGCGGTGCAGGGCGTGCAGGCGGTGGGTCGGCTGGACCAGGACACCACGGGCTTGCTGCTGCTCACCGACGACGGGCAGTTCATCCACAAGATGAGCTCACCCAAGCACCATGTGCCCAAGGTGTACGAGGTGACGACCAAGCACCCGATCACCCCCGAGATGGTGGACAAATTGCTCAGCGGCGTGGTGCTGGACGACGACCCCAAGCCGGTCAAGGCGGCCGCCTGCGAGGCCGTGAGCGAGCTGCACCTGAAGCTGACCCTCACAGAGGGCAAATACCACCAGGTCAAGCGCATGCTGGCGGCGGTGGGCAACCGGGTCGAGGGCCTGCACCGCTCGCAAATTGGCGGTTTGGTTTTGGGGGACTTGGCACCCGGTCAGTGGCGTTGGTTGACTGACGAAGATCTGGCTCTGCTCAAGCCTTGAGCTGCTGCGTGCAGGGTGTCAGGCCACCACCATTTGGCCGCAGGGGCGGCCTCCCTCGGGCACGGGGCTTGGTGCTTTTTGTGGGAGCGAGCCCCTGCTCGCGAATGCTTGTAGGCCTCAAGCTTGTTCAGAGAGCGCAGGCCCATCCGCATTCGGCCGCAGGGGCGGCCTCCTACAAGGACTGTTGCATGAAGGCCTGAATCGCCTGCATCACGGCTTCTGCTTGGTCGCGTTGGGGCGAGTGGCCGCAATTGGGCAGCTTGAGCAGCTGCGTCTGCGGCACGGCGCGGGCAATCTCGTCGATCTGGGCCATGGTGCCGTAGGGATCGTTTTCGCCCTGGATGGCCAGCAAGGGCGCGCGGATGCTGCCCAGTTCGGGGCGGATATCGAAACCGCGAAAGGCCTCGCTCAGCCAGACATCGTTCCACTGCCAAAACGCGCAGTCCACATCGGCATGGTAAGGGGTCAGACGCTGGCGCAGGGGGCCGTGTTCGTAGGCTTGCCGAGCGGCCAGGATGGCCTGAATCGAGATGTCTTCGACCATCACATGCGGCGCCATGACCACACAAGCGGCCACCTCAAAACGGCTGGCGTGGATCAGGGCGATGGTGCCGCCGTCCGAATGGCCCACCAACACAGGCCGCTGGATGTTCAGTGCCTCCAGCAAGGCGGGCAAAATTTCCAGGGCTTCGCGGTGCATGTAGTCGGGCAGCAGGCGGCCGTGGCGCACGCCCGCTGTTTCGCCCGAAGGGCCGCGCACATTGGCCACCGGATCGGATTGGCCATAGCCCTGGCGCGAGTAAACCAGGCCCGCGCAACCCAGGCGTTGGCACAGGCGTGCGGGCCAGTCGCGCCACATGGCGACGCTGCCCAGCCCTTCGTGCAGAAAAACCAGGGTGTGGGCGGGGCGGATGGTCTGGTCGGGCTGCCAGTGGGCCACCTCCAAAGTGAGGTTTTTCAGTGAGAGCTTCGTAGGGGTGGGCGAGGGCGTTGCTGTGGGCATCCGGGGTCCTGAATCGGCGTTTACACTTGGATGTGATTTTGAAAGCGTTTTGTGATTGATTTGCGTTGGGTGTCTCGTTTTTTTGTGGGTGCGGCTTGGGTGCTTTTGCTTTGCGGCAAGACGGTTCAGGCGCAGCCCCCGGTTTTTGTTCTCAATTCCCTGGATGGCAATGTCAGTGTGATCGATCCGGTCAGCTGGAAAGAGACCCAGCGCATTCCCACGGGCAAGGAACCCCACCACCTGTACCTCACGCCCGATGAAAAGTCGGTCATTGTGGCCAACGCCATGAGCGACTCGCTGACCTTCATCGACCCGCGCACCGCCCAGGTCCAGCGCACCGTGACCGGGATTCTGGACCCCTACCATCTGCGGTTTTCGCCCGACATGAAATGGCTGGTGATCGCCGCCAACCGCCTTGACCATGTGGACATCTACCGCTGGGACGGGCAAAACGCCACCTTGGCCAAGCGCATCTCGACCGGCAAAACCCCCAGCCACCTGTGGATTGACAGCCAAAGCAAGACCGCCTGGGTCTCGATGCAGGACAGCGACGAGATCGTGGCGATTGACCTGGGAAAGCAAACCCTCAAATCACGCACTGCGGTCGGCCCCATGCCTGCCGACGTGTTCGGTACGCCGGACGACAAATTTTTGCTGGTCGGCCTGACCGGGGGGGATGGTGTTGAGGTGTACGACATCGGCAGCGGCCAACCCAAACTGGTCAAGAAAATCCCCACGGGCAAGGGCGCGCACGCGTTCCGGGCACTGGGCGACAAACGCCATGTGATGGTCAGCAACCGCGTGACCAACACCATCAGCCAGATCGACTACACCCAGATGGCCGTGGTGGCGGATTTTCCCGGCCCCTCCGGCCCGGACTGCATGGACATCACGGCCGATGGCAAATACATCCTGGTCGCTTCGCGCTGGGCCAGAAAACTGTCGGTGATCGACATCGCCACGCGCAAAGTGGTGCGGCAGGTTCGGGTCGGCAAATCGCCCCACGGGGTGTGGACACTGGACCATGCGCCACGCTATTGAGTGGTGTCGTGGGCTGCTCGTCGGCGCCTTCTGGGCGGGCAGCTTGTCCGCTCTCGCGGTCACATGCGAGAAGCCGGTTTATTTGACCTTCGACACAGGCCACATGGGCGTGGCCCCTTTGATCGCCGAAGTGTTGCAGCGCCAGCAGGTGCCCGTCACTTTTTTTGCGGCGCATGAAAAAACCCGCGAGGGCGATGGCACCTTGGGCCAGCATTGGGCCCCTTGGTGGCAGGCGCGTGCCGCAGAAGGTCACGCCTTTGCCTCGCACACCTGGGACCACGCTTACTGGCGGGCCGACCTGCAAGAGGGCGAGGTTTTGAAGTTCCGCATTCGCCCCAGCGCGGGCGACCAAGCCGGTCAGACCCTCAGCTGGACGGCTGCGCAGTATTGCTACAACTTGCGCCAGGCGGCGCAGCGTTTGCAGGCCTTGACCGGCCAAGCGCCACTGCCCTTGTTCAGGGCGCCGGGCGGCAAAACCTCGCCCCGCTTGATCGAAGCGGCGCGGCAATGCGGCTTTGCCCATGTGGGCTGGTCCGATGCCGGCTTTTTGGGCGACGAGCTGTCCAGTGCCACCCACCCCAACGCCCAGTTGCTGCAAAAAGCGCTGAAAAACATTCGCGCTGGCGACATCCTGATGGCGCATTTGGGCATCTGGTCGCGGCAAGATCCGTGGGCCCCGGCCGTGCTGGAGCCGCTGATCGTGGGCCTGAAAGCCCGAGGGCTGTGTTTCGCCACTTTGCGTGAGCACCCGGCTTACCGGGACTGGGTGCGGCAGCGGCCCTTGGCGCTGCCGGTTTTGCCCGATTCGCGACAATGAAGCCATGGACTTTTTGATCGACCTGTTTGACCGCGGTCAGCAGATGCTTTTCGAGGCCATCGTGCAACCCCTTGCCTTTGCGGCGGGTCAGGGCCAGCTGCTGGAAAAAGCCTACGAAGGCACGGGCTGGGTGGTGGTCGGCCTGTTGCAGCTGATGGTGATGTGGGGGGTGATCGGCCCCATGCAACGGCGCTGGCCTGCCGAGCCGCTGCGCGACCGACAAGCGGTGCGGGTCGACGTGATCTACACCCTGATCCACCGCCTGGGGCTGTTCAAGCTGGGCATGTTTTTCACCCTCGACTACGCCTTCGAGCAAGGCCTGGGCGTGTTGCGGGCCTGGGGCATGCCCACGCTGCACCTGGACGGCCTGTGGCCCGGGGTGACCGATCTGGCCCTGGTCAGTTTCGTGCTGTACCTGGTGGTCTTTGATTTTGTCCATTACTGGATCCACCGTGCGCAGCACCAGTCCAACGCCTGGTGGGCCTTGCATGCCTTGCACCATTCGCAGCGGCAGATGACCATGTGGAGCGACAACCGCAACCACTTGCTCGACGACATGCTCACCAGCCTGATTTTGTCGGCCGTGGCGGTCTTGATCGGCGTGGGGCCGGGGCAGTTTGTGGCGCTGGTGGCCATCAGCCAGCTGAGCGAAAACTTCCAGCACGCCAATGTGCGCCTCTGGTTTGGCCGCGTGGGCGAACGCCTGTGGGTTAGTCCGCGCTTTCACCGCAGGCATCACAGCGTGGGCATCGGGCATGAATTTGACGTTCAAGGCCGCAAAGTCCTGGGCGGCTGCAACTTCGGGGTGCTGCTGCCTTGGTGGGACATGCTGTTTGGCACGGCCGATTTTCAGCTGCGCTATGACCCCACTGGCGTGCGCGACCAGGTGGAGCAGGGCCGCGATTATGGCCGAGGCTTCTGGGCCCAGCAACGACTGGGCCTGCTCAGGCTGTTGGGCCGTGCCTGAGGCGGCGTCTCTGGCCGCACCACGGGCGGCAGTTTGGCACGCCAGCCCCGCTCAACTGTTAAGCTTTCGCCCATGAAACTTCTGATCGATTCCTTTTGGCGCGCGGCGATGTATTGCCTCTACCCCCGGGTGATCGGCTTGTCGTTTTTGCCGCTGGTGCTGATCGTGGCTTTGTCCTGGTTGCTCGGCTACCTGTACTGGGACATCGCCGTCACCGGGGTGCGCGGCTGGCTGGATGCGTCCAGCTGGCTGGCGGTGGTCTGGCGCTGGCTCGAAGGCATTGGTTTGCCCGACCTCAAGACGGTGGTGGCCCCTTTGCTCGTGATTTTTTCGGTCACCCCTTTGGTGGTGGTGGCGTCCTTGCTGGCGGTCTCGTTCCTGATGACGCCTGCACTGACCCGCCTGGTGGCCGACCGGCGCTTTGCGGCCCTGCAGCGCAAGCACGGCGGCAGCCTGGCGCTGAGCCTGTGGTGGACATTTTTGTCCTTGCTGCTGGCGCTGGGCGCTTTGTTGCTGACCTTGCCCATGTGGCTGGTGCCGCCCTTGGCCATGGTGCTGCCTGCGCTCATTTGGGGTTGGCTCACCTACCGCGTCATGGCTTTTGACGTGCTGGCCGAATTCGCCAGCGCCGACGAGCGCCATGCCCTGATGGCGCGTCACCGCATGAGCTTTCTGGGCATGGGCGTGGTCACCGGGCTCATGGGCGCTGCGCCCAGCTTGGTGTGGGCTTCGGGGGCTTTGTTTGCCGCAGCCTTTGTGATCCTGGTGCCTGTGGCCATCTGGATCTACACCTTGGTGTTTGCGTTTTCTTCGCTGTGGTTTGCCCACTTTGCGCTGGCGGCTTTGCAGGCACTGCGTGACGAACCGCATCGCGCGGCTGTCGATGACGTTTTACCCGCCGTGCCGGCTTCGCCCCATGCCGCTGCCCGGCTGGGCCCAGGCCCGGAAGACAAGGCCGACAGCGTCACCGATGTCGAACCCCGCCCCAGCCTCTGAACCGACTGCTTTTTCTTCAAGACCACCATGACCCCCACCTTTGGCCTGATCATCATTGGCGACGAAATCATGTCCGGCAAGCGCCAGGACAAGCACATGCCCAAAGTCATCGAGTTGATGACCGCGCGCGGCCTGAGTCTGGGCTGGGCCGAATACGTGGGCGACTCGCCCGAGCGCATCACCGCCACCCTGAAACGCGCATTCGCCTCGGCCGATGTGGTGTTCAGCTGCGGCGGTATCGGGGCCACGCCGGACGACCACACGCGCCAGTGCGCGGCCAAAGCGCTGGGCGTGCCTTTGGCCTTGCACCCTGAAGCCAAGCGCTTGATTCAGGAGCGCATGCAGGACACCGCCAAGGAGCAGGGCGTGGCTTACGAGCCGGACCGCCCGGATAACGTCCACCGCCTGAACATGGGGGTGTTCCCTGAAGGGGCGGCCATCATCCGCAACCCCTACAACAAGATTCCCGGGTTCAGCTGCACAGGCGTGGGCGGCGGCGCGGTGCATTTTGTGCCCGGCTTTCCGGTCATGGCCTGGCCGATGATCGAATCGGTGTTGGACAGCCAATACAGCGCCCATTTCCGGCGCAACGCGTACATCGAAAAGTCGGTGATCGTCCTCGGGGCGATGGAAGCCACCCTGACGCCCTTGATGGAGTCCATTGAGGCCGCGCACCCCGGCGTCAAGGTGTTCAGCCTGCCCAGCGTGGATCACCCGCAGTGGGGGCGCCACATCGAGCTGGGGGTCAAGGGCGAACCGGCCGATGCCGAACGGGCTTATCTGGACCTGCGGCAAGGCCTGAAGGCTTTTCCTTTGGAATATGGCCCCGAATTGGTGCATTGATCTCGGTATCACCAAAATGGTGCAAAATTGCACCATAAAAGTGCATCGTCACGGAGCTGGACAAACCGTTGAGGTGTCCAGTGGCTTGAAAAAGTGAAAGCCTGGCGGCGGTGGCCATCGACCATGCCGAGAGGGCACGCTTTTTTATCCCCCGGAGATGCCCAACGGGTCGCCTGCAGGGCACAATCTCGGGTTGTTCGGCTGCGGTTTGGGCCTCAAGTTGGCACAGAAACTGCAAGACCCGTGAGCAAGCTTTTTAACCCCTTTCCATTCAGGAGATTTTGATGGCCAAGACCGTCGCAGACGTGATGAAGATGGTGAAAGAGAACGAAGTCAAGTTCGTTGACTTCCGTTTCACCGATACCCGTGGCAAATGGCAGCACATCACTGCGCCCGTGTCGCAGTTCGACGAAAGCAAGTTCGAAGAAGGTCAAGCGTTTGACGGTTCTTCCATCGCGGGCTGGAAAGGCATTGAAGCTTCGGACATGTTGTTGATCCCCGATCCCAACAGCGCCCTGATCGACCCCTTCTTCGAAGAAGTCACTTTGGTTCTGATCTGCGACGTGATCGAGCCCACCGACGGCAAGGCCTACGAGCGTGACCCACGTTCGATCGCCAAGCGCGCCGAAACTTACCTCAAGCAATCGGGCCTGGGCGACACCGCCTTCTTTGGTCCCGAGCCAGAATTCTTCCTGTTCGACGACGTGCGCTGGAGCACCGAGCCGAACAACAGTTTCTACGCCATCGACGAAGCCGAAGCCCCCTGGAATACCGGCACCAAGATGGACAACGGCAACAGCGGTCACCGCAACCGCGTCAAGGGGGGCTACTTCCCCGTGCCACCCGTGGACAGCACACACGACATGCGCAGCGAAATGTCGCTGATCCTCGAATCCGTGGGCATCCCGGTCGAAGTGCACCACCACGAAGTGGCTGGCGCTGGCCAGTGCGAAATCGGCACCAAGTTCTCCACATTGGTCGAGCGCGCCGACTGGACCCTTTTGCAAAAGTACGTGATCCACAACGTGGCCAACGCCTACGGCAAAACCGCGACCTTCATGCCCAAGCCCTACGCTGGCGACAACGGCTCCGGCATGCACGTGCACCAGTCCATCTGGAAAGACGGCAAGAACCTGTTCGCAGGCAATGGCTACGCTGGCTTGTCTGAATTCGCCCTGTACTACATCGGCGGCATCATCAAGCACGCCCGCGCCCTGAACGCGATCACCAACCCCGGCACCAACAGCTACAAGCGCCTGGTCCCGCACTACGAAGCGCCTGTGAAGCTGGCTTACTCGGCCAAGAACCGCTCGGCTTCGATCCGCATCCCCAACGTCGCCAGCGACAAAGCCCGCCGTGTGGAAGCCCGTTTCCCCGATCCACTGATGAACCCTTATCTGGGCTTTGCCGCCCTGTTGATGGCGGGTCTGGACGGCATCGAAAACAAGATCCACCCCGGCGAAGCCGCGACCAAGGACCTGTACCACCTGCCGCCAGAAGAAGACAAGTTGGTGCCCACCGTCTGCCACAGCCTGGACCAGGCTCTGGAAGCCCTCGACGCCGACCGCGCTTTCCTGACCAAGGGCGGCGTGTTCACCGACTCGTGGATCGACGCTTACATCGAATTGAAGATGCAGGAAGTCAACCGCAGCCGCGTGGAAGTCTCGCCTGTCGAATACGACATGTACTACTCGCTGTAATTCACCATGCGGCACATTGCACCTGCCCGTGCAATACCCACCAAGGACGGCTTCGGCCGTCCTTTTTTTATGCACGCCCTGCGTCAGGGTCTGCTCGTGGTGTCGGCTGCCGCCGGGTGCCAGAGTGGACTGACTCAGGAGGCCATTTACCGCTGTGGCCAGGAATACACCAACGCCCCGCGCGACGTGTCCCGCTGTGAGCGGCTCGCTGAACAGGCCGTCACGGTCATCCCCGGGGTGCGCCCCCAAGCGGTGCCCGTCAAGACAAGCACCGAAGGCCAGGCACCGGACGAGTCGCGCAGCACCCAAGCCGAGCCCGCACGCGCCAGCACCACCCGGCAAACCGAGCGCGATGCGCAGGCGCGCACCATTTTGGTCCAGGAGCTGGAGCGGGTGCAAAAGCAGCACCAAAGCTGGGTGCAAGCGTACAAGCAAGGGACCCCCATCCAGCTCTCGCCCGAACACGCCGCCCCCCTGCAAGACCATGAGCGTGTGGCAGCGCTCAAAGCCGCCATCGACCGCGCTGCGCGTGACATCGACAGCTTGCAACGTGAGCTGGCCCAGAGAACCGTGAAACCATGACCGTGCCCGTTGCCCGATTTCTGGCTTTTGACTTGTTGGCCACGCCTGTGGCGGTGTTGCAGGGCCAGGGCCGTGTGCGCTTTGTCAATGCAGCGCTCGAAGACGCCCTGGGCATGTCCCAACGCACGCTGTACGACACGCATCTGCCCGACTATTTTGTGGACCCACAGCCTCTGATTTCGGCTTTGTCCGGGGCCCAGTCCAACGAGTTTGCCGCGCTGCGCTACGAAGCCCAGTTGCGCCGACTGCACCACGAAGACCCGTTGCCTGTGCACGTGATCGTCGCCCCGTCGGACCAGCCCCATGAGGTGATCGTCGAGCTGCTGCCTGTGGAGCAGCAAACCCGCCAGGAGCGCGAAGACCGCCTGTCCGAGCAGGCCCAGGCCAACAAGGAGCTGATCCGCAACCTGGCGCACGAGATCAAGAACCCGCTGGGCGGCATCCGGGGTTCGGCCCAGCTGCTCGAGATGGAGCTGGACAGCAAGGACTTGACCGAATACACGCAGGTCATCATCCACGAAGCCGACCGCCTGCAGACGCTGGTGGACCGCTTGCTGGCACCGCACCGCAGGCCCCATGTGGTGAGCGATGTGAACATCCACGAGGTGTGCGAGCGGGTGCGCGCCCTGATCCTGGCCGAGTTTCCCAAAGGCCTCAAGGTGGTGCGTGATTACGACATCTCGATCCCCGAGTTCCGGGGTGACCGCGAGCAACTCATTCAGGCGGTGCTCAACATCGCGCACAACGCGGCGCAGGCCCTGCAAGAGCGCATCGCACAGGGCGATGCACAGATCACGCTCAAGAGCCGAATCTTGCGCCAAGTCACGTTTGGCAAGCAGCGTTATCGCCTGGCATTGGAATTGCATGTGATGGACAACGGGCCTGGTGTTCCAGACTCGATCAAGGACCGCATTTTCTTCCCGTTGATTTCGGGGCGCGAAGGCGGCTCGGGCCTGGGGCTGACATTGGCGCAAACCTTTGTACAACAGCACCACGGCATGATCGAGTGTGACAGCGAGCCCGGTCGTACGGATTTCAAGATTTTGATTCCGTTGCCTTAATGCACACAAGAGTGACCACAGAAAGCGCCACGTTGATGAAGCCGATCTGGATCGTAGACGATGACCAATCCATCCGCTTTGTGCTTGAAAAAGCACTGCTGCGCGAGGGACTGCCCACCCGCAGCTTCACCAACCCACGTGAGGTGCTGAAGGCGCTGGAGGCCGAAGGCGAGAGCGACGGCCCGCAGGTGCTGGTCAGCGACATCCGCATGCCCGGCGGCTCGGGGCTGGATTTACTCGCTGCCATCAAGCAGCGCATGCCCGGTTTGCCCGTCATCATCATGACGGCTTTTTCTGATCTGGACAGCGCGGTGTCGGCCTTCCAAAGCGGCGCGTTTGAGTACCTGCCCAAGCCCTTTGACTTGCCCAAGGCGGTGGAGCTGATCCGCCGCGCCGTGGGCGAGAGCCAGCGCGAAGACGTGGCCGAAGAAAAAATGGACGATGCGCCTGAGATGCTGGGTCAGGCCCCGGCCATGCAGGACGTGTTCCGCGGCATCGGCCGTCTGGCGCAAAGCCATGTCACGGTGCTCATCACGGGCGAGTCGGGCTCGGGCAAAGAGCTGGTGGCGCACGCGCTGCACAAACACTCGCCCCGCGCCAACCAGCCCTTTGTGGCCATCAACACCGCCGCCATCCCGAAGGATCTGCTCGAGAGCGAACTGTTTGGCCACGAGCGCGGTGCGTTCACGGGCGCGCAGGCCTCCCGCCGGGGCCGCTTTGAGCAGGCCGATGGCGGCACGCTGTTTCTGGACGAGATCGGCGACATGCCCTTTGATTTGCAAACGCGTTTGCTGCGCGTGCTGTCGGACGGCAACTTCTACCGCGTGGGCGGCCACAGCGCCGTCAAGGCCAATGTGCGCGTGATCGCCGCCACCCACCAGGACCTCGAGCAGCGCGTCAAGGAAGGCGTGTTCCGCGAAGACCTGTACCACCGCCTGAATGTGATTCGCCTGCGCCTGCCCGCACTGCGCGAGCGGCGCGAAGACGTGCCCGCCTTGGCCCGCTACTTTTTGCAGCGCAGCGCCCAACAACTGGGCGTGGAGCCCAAGCGCATTTCAGATGCGGCGCTAGAGCGCCTGGTCCAGTTCCAGTTCCCGGGCAATGTGCGCCAGCTCGAAAACATTTGCCATTGGCTGACCGTGATGGCCCCAGCGCAGGTGATTGAAGTCAAGGACTTGCCGCCCGAAGTGCAGCAAAGCCCCGGCGCAGCCGCTGAGCCAGCTGCTTTGCCCTCAGGCATGGCCACGCCCCACGCCAGTTTTTCAGCGTCGGATGCCGCTCAGCACGCCAGCGAGCAGATTGGGGCTGCATCGCCGTCAACAGTGGGTTCGGTCGAAGCGGGGTCTGTCACCGCCGCCAGCACTGCCGCCAGCACTGCCGCCAGCACTGCCGCAATGGGCTGGGAGCTTGGCTTGGAACAGGAGGCGCTGGCCTTGCTCAACGCAGGCCGCACCGATGTGTGGGACGCGCTGACCCGCCGCTTTGAGCGCCAACTGATCGAGGCCGCCCTCACCACCACGCGAGGCCGCCGCATCGAGGCCGCGCAAAAACTGGGCATCGGCCGCAACACCATCACCCGAAAAATCCAGGAGTTGGGCCTGGACGACGCTTGAACTATTTCCCCGTCTGTCATCCCGGACTTGATCCGGTATCCATGCCTTCGACGGTGATGGATACCCGCCTTCGCGGGTATGACATTCAATAGGGGTCATCTCTCCTGTCTGTCATCCCGGACTTGATCCGGGATCCATGCCTTTCTGGGCGCGTGCTTCAGCACTGGCCCGGCGGTCAGGCAAATGGGTCTTGCAGCACCACGTCGCTCAGGGGTCTGGCCACGCAAGGCAGCACGCAGGCCTCGGCTTTTTCTTCGGCGGTCAGGCCGGGCCATTCCATCTCGTAGTGCACCTGGCCCGAGACCAGTTGCCCGATGCAGGTGCGGCACGTGCCCGATCGGCAGGAGCTGGGCCACTGCAAGCCGCCTTGCTCCATCGAGTCGAGCAGGCTTTGTGTTTTCCAGGCGTCAAAGCTGCCGCCGTCGGGCGCGATGCGGCCATTGAAAAAAGGGATTTCTTGGGACATGGAGGGCGAGTGTAGTGGCTTTGCTCCATGGAGTGAGGCGCTTGCACAGGTTTGCCTTGCGCGACAGCCCCGGGCGGCGAGGTGTGCCAAGATGGCCGCTCACAGAACATTTCGCTGCCCGTGAATCACCCACTGCATCAGCCCCGAACATCTGCCCCAACCCGCTGGCTGGGCCCCGGCATCGTCTTCGCCGTGCTGGCCATGGCCAGCCTGAGCTTCAGCGACGCCACCAGCAAATGGGTCATGCTCAGCGTCACGCCTTTGATGGTGCTGTGGTTTCGTTACGCGGTGCAGGCTTTGGGCACCACGGTGGTGCTGGCTCCTGTGCGGGGGCGTGCCATGTGGCGCACCAACAAGCTGCGCTGGCAGTTGCTGCGCGGCTTGCTCATGGTGTCGTGTAGCTTGTTGGCTTTTTATTGCCTGCAGCGCATGCCTGTGGCCGAGTTCACCGCCACCGTCATGCTCACACCCTTGGTGCTCACGGCCCTGGCCCGCTTTGTCATGAAAGAGCAGGTTTCGTTGCTGCGCTGGCTCATGGTGGTGGGCGGCTTGATCGGGGCCATGCTGGTCATCCGCCCGGGTGGGCAGGTCGACAGCTCGGTCGGCTGGATGGCGCTCACGGTGGTGCTGACTTATGCCGTGTTCCAGGCCGTGACCAGCCACATGACGCGCACCGAAGACCCGGCCGTGATGCAGCTCTACACAGGCTGGGTGGGCTGGGCGGTGAGCACGGTGCTGGTGTTCAACGCCTGGGTCACGCCGCAAAGCCTGAACGAGTGGGCGCTGCTGCTTTTGGTGGGCCTGGCCGCCACGCTGGGCCAATACCTGCTGATCGTGGCTTTTTCCAAAGCCCCGGCCTCGGTCGTTTCGCCTTTTCTCTACACCGGGGTGGGCTTTTCCACGCTCATGGGGTGGTGGCTGTTTGACCACATCCCCGATGCCTTGGCCTTCACGGGCATGGGCCTGGTGGTGTTGTGCGGTGTGGTGTCGGGCCGCATCCAGGGCTCGGGCAAAACCTGAACGCTCAGGGTTGGGGGGCGATGAAAGGTGACGTGGCCGACCACTCGACCGGGGCCTTGAACGCCAAAGCTTGATCGGTGAAAGGGTGCACAAAGGCCAGCTCTTGCGCGTGCAGCAACAAGCGCGGGCTCAGTGCCTTGATGTCCGAAGGGGCGTACAGCGAGTCGCCCAACATGGGGTGGCCAATGCTTTGCAGGTGCACGCGCAGCTGGTGGGTGCGGCCTGTCACGGGTTCGAGCTCGATCAGGCTGGCGCTGAAACTGTCACTGTGGCTGCTTTGCAGGGCACGCCAGCGGCTGCGGCTGGCTTTGCCGTCGGGGTGAATGATGTGCAGCGGGCGGCGCTCCCAGTCGAGCAGGATCGGGCCGTCTATGGTGCGCCAGCCGTCTTCGTCGGGCACCACGGCCGCTTGGGTTTGTTCTGGCTGCCCAGCGACCACCGCCACGTAGCGTTTTTTGACCTGCCGGGTTTCAAACAGCTTGCTGAGGCGGCGCTGGGCTTCGATGCCCCGTGCCATGAGCAGCAGGCCCGAGGTGTCCTGGTCCAGGCGGTGGACGATCAGGGCTTCGGGGTAGCGGTCTTGCACCCGTTTGGACAAGCAGTCTTGCTTGTCCGGGCCGCGACCGGGCACCGACAACAAGCCGCTGGGTTTTTCCAGCACCAGCAGGTGCTCGTCTTCGTGGATCGGGGTCATGCAGAGCGGGCCGGGCGTGCAGAGCGCTCGGCGGGAAAAATCACTTGTCCTTGACTTTGCCTCGCGGCGCCACAAAGGTGGACGGGGCCATGGGGCGGTCTGACGTGAACGTCTTGGGGGGCGAGGTGTCTTTCTTTGGCTTCTTGGCCATTTTGTTGCTGCGTTGTTCGCCTTTGGCCATGTTGTTTCCTTGGATAGACATCCCGGTTTGGGAAGCCCTTGATGTTAAAGCACAAAGCCGCAGGATCTGCGGCTTTGTGGGGGGGGGGGCGGCACCTGACGCTCCAAGAGCGGCAGGTGCGCTGCGACCTTATTTGACTTCGGTCACGAACTGCGCAGTGGGGCGGCGCACTTTTTTCAGGTTGGCCAGCCAGTCGCCTTCAGCGGCGCGGTAGCCCAGGGGCACGATCACCACGCTGCGCAGACCGCGGGCGCTCAGGCCCAAGATCTCGTCCACCGCTTTAGGGTCAAAGCCTTCCATGGGCGTGGCGTCCACTTCTTCGAAAGCGGCGGCGATCAAGGCTGCGCCCAAGCCGATGTAGGCCTGACGCGCGGCGTGCTCGTAGTTCACCTCGGGCGTGCGTGCGGGGTAGTTCTTGAGCAACATCTGGCGGTAGTTTTCCCAGCCTTCGTTGGTGCCGCCGCGTTGTGCGTTCGTCAGGTCAAACATCATGTTGATGCGCTCGGCCGTGTAGTTGTCCCAAGCAGCAAACACCAACAGGTGCGAGCTGTCGGTGATCTGGGCCTGGCCCCAGGCCTTGGGCTTGATCTGCTCGCGCACGGCGGGGTTGGTCACCACGATGATTTCAAACGGCTGCAGACCGCTGGAGGTCGGGGCCAAGCGGGCGGCTTCGACGATGCGGTCCACTTTGTCTTGGGGCACGGCCTGGGTCGGGTCCATTTTTTTGCAGGCGTAGCGCCATTCGAGTTTGTTCAGCAAGTCAGACATGGGGATTCCGTTGGATTGAAAGATGCGCGATTGTGCAGGAAGACGCGTTGCATTGGCGTCGCGTTGGCGCAAGCCACTGCGCCGGGCTCAGACTTGCTGCCAGGTGCCCGTGGGCAGGCCATCCAGCTTGTAAG
>Ga0255137_1000166_pt1 | contig 21129 bp, 21 predicted proteins | sample Law_Atlam_RepC_8_FD_188548 | JGI IMG/M metagenome (GOLD analysis project Ga0255137, IMG submission 188548) | Freshwater microbial communities from St. Lawrence River, New York, United States - Law_Atlam_RepC_8d | ecosystem: Environmental > Aquatic > Freshwater > River | place: USA: New York... | reverse complement strand
CTAATGTATTGATATTATCTGCATAGTCCCACAAGGCAGGCATTTGGCTATGACCAAATGGGATGACTGCTGTGTTTAATTTAAGATGACTGACAACGCATTGGATATTCTCTTGCTCATGTTCTAAATAATTGTTTACTTCTGATTCTGATTCGTAATAATGGTAGTTGAGGGTAGCAATTGGGGCGTGTAATGCTCGTTTTTCTTGAAACAACATAAAGCCATTATCGTAATGTTTGTCTAAATTCATCAATAAAATCGACTTATGATACATGTAATTGTTGTAGTACTTGTGGTGGTGAACATGTTGCATGTATTTATCATAGGCCATATACAAGGGCTCTAATGCGATTGATTTGGGTAAAAGCAAATGCGTTACATTTCTGCAGCCCAAGCCAAAGTAGCTGTATATATCATCAGCTAATCCAAGAAGTTCTTGTTCGGTTTCTTTACCAGAAAGGACTGCCACTGATGTTCTGCCTTTGCGGATAAGTCGGGCTTTGTCTTTAAAATAATAGTCAAAGTATCTAGAGCTATTGTTGCTGCCAGTGGCAATTAATCCATCGATTTGGTGTAAGTCTTGATCGGTTTGAATACGTCCTTTTAATTCTGGCATTGAGTTGCATAAACAGTCAATGGCATATTTCATGAGGATTTCATCATGAGATGATAGTTTTATCTTTAATCTAAAGCCTAGGGCTAATCCACACAACAAATCATGTAATCCAACAAATGGGATATTGCCTGCCATAATAATCCCTAAAGTCTTTTCATGTTTTTGGTATGGGTAATCGTTTAACCAAGTTGAAATGTTATTAGCATTGAGTACTTTATGCCAATTTTGGGCAGCTAATTGAATGAACTCTGAAGTAAACCATTGGTTGTGGATATTGGCCTTATGAATAATCTCTTCAGGTAGCTCTGCCAAAGATTTGCCCAAGTCTAAAAAGGCTGTTTGTATGTTATATGATGCTTGCACGTGTTGGCAAAAATAAGTCATTAAAAGTAAATCTACCTTGGCGCTAATCATTTTAAAATTCATTAAAATGAGTTAGGTTTGTAAGTATGTTTAAATTGTCATTCAAACTACTGGGTATTTGTTTGTTAATTGGTACAAATCTTATGGCTCAAAAAGGCTTAAAGATGGGGCCGCAACTTACTTTTTTATCATCAAGGCCCTATGTTATAGACTCTTTACCTAGTAATTTTAATTTTAGATTCAAATCAGGTTTTAGGGCAGGTATGACCATGCAATATGGATTCTCAGATCGTTTTGTCTTATCATCTGGTCTGTTTTACACAAATAAAGGCTACCGATTGTATAATGATACCAATTCAAGTGGCAATGTGATTAAGCACAATAGTGGTTTGATTGAGTTGCCTGTTAACTTACATTTTAAGTTAAGGTTTGGGTCGAGTTCAAAAATGCGGTTTGTAATTGGTGGAAGTATGAATTACATCATTCAAAATACTGAGCATGAAATTCGCAATGCAGGCAATAATTTTATAGTAAAAGAAACTCACGATCAAGCCATTTATCCGATGTTGAACACAGGTGTTGAAATAGCCAGTGAGAATGCATCTGGCAATGTATTTGTGTTTGGGGTATACTATAATCAGAGTTTTGCAAATCAGACACTCATAGGTGTTAGAACCAATTCAAATCAAACTCAAGACTATTTCAAGTTGGGTTATAGAGGAACTTACATTGGTATTGGTTTGAGTTATTTGTTTAACTTAAAAAATTTTAAAAAAGAAGAGGTTTTCTTTTATTGATAAATATTTGATTTGTAGTGTTTTAGGTATTTATTTGGCCTTTTTTAGAACTGGTGTAATTGTGATTTTACACCAGTTTTTTTGTGAAAATAGGGTTATGATTTCTAAAGTAAGTTAATTACTTTTGCAAAAAAAAGTTGAACTAACTAACTTACATTTAATTTAATGAAAGATAAATACAAAGATTTAATCAATCAAACATTTGATTTTCCGGTAGATGAATTTACACTTAATGAAGATTTTGAGTTAACCTATCAGAATATTCCATTAATGGATATAGTAGAACAATATGGTACACCTTTAAAGTTTACCTATCTACCTAAGATCTCTGAGAACATTAAAAAAGCTAAAACTTGGTTCAATGTGGCTATGGCTAAAGTGGATTACAAAGCAAAGTACCATTATTGCTATTGCACTAAAAGTTCACACTTCTCTCATGTATTAGAAGAGGTACTTAGAAACGATGTTCACTTAGAAACATCATCAGCATTTGATATTCATTTAATCTTGTCATTGTTCGAACAAGGTTTAATTCAAAAAGATAAATACATTGTTTGCAATGGCTTTAAGTTGCAATCATATGTAGACAACATTGCTTTAATCATGAATGAAGGATTTAGTAATGTCATTCCTGTGATTGATAATGTAAGAGAGATTGATTTGTTATCAAATGCTGTTCAGGGTCCATTTAAAGTGGGTATGAGAATAGCAGCTGAAGAAGAACCTAAGTTCCCTTTTTACACTTCTAGACTTGGTATTGGCTACAAAGATATTGTGCCTTTATACAAAGAGAAGATCCAAAAAAACAAACACATGCAATTAAAAATGTTGCATTTTTTTATCAATACTGGTATTGAAGATGACGCCTATTATTGGAATGAATTGCACAAATGTTTGAATGTATACTGTGAATTAAAGAAAATGTGCCCTGAGCTCGATAGTTTAAATATTGGCGGTGGTTTCCCGATTAAAAACTCATTAAAATTTGATTTTGATTATGAATACATGGCCTCTGAGATAGTAGCTCAAGTTAAACAAGTTTGTGATAGCAACGGGGTGGCAGAGCCAGATATTTTTACTGAGTTTGGTTCATTTACCGTTGGTGAGAGTGGTGGAGCGATATTTAAAGTAGAGTATCAAAAAATTCAAAATGATCGCGAAAAATGGAATATGATTGATTCAAGTTTCATGACGACATTGCCTGATTCTTGGGCCATTAATAAGAAGTTTATGATGTTTCCCTTGAACCATTGGGATCACAACTATGAACGCGTTCTGTTAGGTGGTATAACCTGTGATAGTGATGATTATTACAACAGTGAACAACATGCTAATGCGATATATTTGCCTGTTTTTGATGAAAATCAACCCTTATACATAGGATATTTCCATTGTGGGGCCTATCAAGAAAGTATTGGTGGATTCGGTGGTATTCAACACTGTTTAACACCTGCTCCTAAACATATTATTATTACCGTTGATGAGAACGGCGAATACAATACTAGGTTGTTTTCAAAAGAACAAACCTATAAAAGTATGTTAAAAACCTTAGGTTACTAAGCTTGGCCGGTCATGCCTCCGAAGTTGATAGGAAAGCCGTGATTGCCATTGTTTTGGTCTAAATCAATTTCACCAAAGTTAGCTTCAAATTTCTGCATGTTTTCATTAAGGGCTAAAAGCAAACGCTTTGCGTGTTGAGGTGTCATAATGATTCTGCTTTTGACTTTGCCTTTTGGAATGCCTGGTAAAATGCGCACATAGTCAATAATGAACTCTGCTTGGCTGTGCGTAATGATTGCTAAATTACTGTAAATACCCTCAGCGATTTCCTCGCTCAGTTCGATGTCTATTGGCTGCTCAATGATATTGTTGTCTTGGCTCATAAATGTATTGCTCAAATATAAATACAGTTTTTGTTTTAAACGCCTAAAAACATTTAATTTTGTAAAAAAAAGTCATGAAAAGAATCGTTTTAAGTTTAGTTGTTTTAGCCATGGTGGCTTGTCAAAAACCCTCAACAGGTTCGTTTGGAGAAACATTCGATGCTAAAGGGGCCGTTCCATATACGCAAGCTATAGATCAATACATTGCAGGTAAAGACACTGTATATACCATTCAAGGTAAAGTAGAGAACGTATGCCAAGGCGAAGGTTGTTGGTTGACGTTTAAAAACGATTCCAATGAGTTCTTAATTGATACCAAAGAAAAATTTTCAATGCCTAAGGATTGTAAAGGTAAAACGGCTATTGCTAAAGGCAAATTCATTACAGGAGAAGAAGGGGAGATAGAATTTAACCCAACTGGAGTCGTTATCCAATAAAGCAGTTTAAGCTTTCTTTAGCGCAAATGTGAAGGTGGTGCCTTTGCCCACTTCACTTCTCACATCTATACTTTGATCGTGGGCTTCAACTATGTGTTTCACAATAGACAAGCCTAATCCACTGCCGCCACTGTGTCTTGATCGACTTTTATCTGTTCTGTAAAAACGTTCAAATAAACGCGGTAAGTGTTCAGCTTCTATACCATCTCCATCATCAGTCACTTCAATTAATATGGTTTTGTCTAAGTCGTATAAGCCTATATTGGTATGGCCTGATTCTTTTCCATATGAGATAGAGTTGCCTATTAAATTGTTAAGGACTTGTCTTATCCGGTCTTTGTCTGCTAATACCTTGAATGGTATATCGCAATCGGCCTTGAAGCCCAAATGGTAGTGCTTTGATTTTGCCAATTTGCCATAAGATTCAAATACCTCTTTACATAACTCATTGATTTCAAACTCTTGAAAACGCATAGTCATGGCATTGTTTTCCATTTTACTAATGTCTAATAAATCATTAACTAGAGCATTAAGGCGTTCAGTGCTAGTAGCAGCTTTTTGAAGAAATAAATAGCGCACTTCTGGATCTTCTATAGCACCATCTAAAAGCGTTTCAATGTAGCCTTGGATATTGAAAATTGGCGTTTTGAGCTCATGCGATACATTGCCCAAGAATTCCTTTCTGTAGGCTTCAGTCGCTTTCAATTGAGTGATTTCTTGTTTCTGACTGTTGGCCCATTCAATTACCTCTTCATTCACCTTCTTAATAGGGTCAATATCGTAATCGTCAATAAAGTTAGGTTTTTTAAGCGATTGGGTTTTGAAATGGTTAATGGTTTTGTAAATCAGTTTAATTTTTCGGTAAATAAAGACCTCTAAACCATATAGAATAACAATGTAAGTGAGTGCGGCAAATGTAAAAAGCGCAATTAGGAAACTTAGAAGTGGAATTTTGAAGTAGTATAAAAAACAAGCAAAAATAGCACTCAACAACAAAGTGGTGAGTAAAGTTATTCGCTCAGGACTTGGGTTTTTAATCACACTTCAAATTTATAGCCTACGCCTTTAATTGTTTGAATAAAGTTATCATCAAGCTTTTCTCTGATCTTTCTGATGTGCACATCTATGGTTCTGTCAACTACCAAAACATCATCGCCCCAAATGGCCTCTAGGATTTGCTCTCTGGTAAATACTTTGCCCGGCTTGCTGGCCAGTAAAGACAATAACTCAAATTCTTTCTTTGGAAATTGCAAAACCTTGCCCAAATAGGTTACAGAAAAACGTTCTCGGTCTATCTTTAAGTCTGGGAACTCAAGGGTTTCTTTTGGTAAACTATCGCTCACATTGCGTCTTAAAATGGCTTTTAGCCTTGAGATCAAAACACGTGGTTTAATTGGTTTAATGATGTAATCATCTGCTCCAGCTTCAAATCCAGCTAGCTCACTGAATTCTTCGCCTCTAGCAGTTAAGAACAACAATGGAATGTTTTTCAGTTGTGGTAAACTTTTAATCTGACGACAAGCTTCGATACCATCCATTTCAGGCATCATCACGTCCATTAAAATAATATCTGGCTTTAGTTTGCTGGCAATATTAATGGCTTCTTTGCCGTTCATAGCAGCTACTACTGTAAAGTTTTCTTTCTTTAAATTATAGCTTAACAACTCAATGATGTCAATTTCATCGTCTACAATTAATATTTTGTAAGATTGTGTACTCATACTTTTTCTTGTCACAATATTCCCCTAAGCACTTGACCGGAAGGTTAATAGTGGATTATCAAATCATTAAGGGAACAGCTTTATTAATTGAGCATCTAATTCTTCACCTCTTAGGCCTTTGGCTAAAATTTTACCGTCTTTGTCAACCAAAACAGTAAATGGAATACCGGTCACTTTATACAATTTTGCAGGGGCACAACTCCAGTATTTAAGGTCACTCACATGACGCCAAGTTAGTCCCAATGAGTTAATAGACCCTACCCATGACGGTTTGTCTTTGTCTAATGATACACCAAGTATTTCAAAACCACGGCTTTTATATTTAGCGTATAAAGCTTTAACGTTTGGAAATTCAGCTCTACATGGTCCGCACCAACTGGCCCAGAAATCTATGAGCACAACTTTACCTCTTAAATCAGACAGTTTTAATAAACTGCCATCTGCTTGAGGTAATTCAAAGTCAGGAGCCATTTCGCCAACTTCTAATAGTTTATTGTTGTCGTAAATTTCCTTTAAATCTTTATAGTAGTTAGATTGAATTTGCTTTGGCTCCATGTGAGTTTTAATGGTTCTAACATCGGCAAACTTGTGCTCTTGAGTAAAATTAAACAATACAAAATAAGCTTCTAAAGGATCGTGGTATTGAATCATGCTATCAATGCTCATGTAATATTCTTGTTGTCTGGTAGAAAACAACATTTGTAATTCATAGGTCTTCATTGGGTCAGATTCACTTGAAATAGCTCTTTCTAAGTTGGCTAAATCATTGTTTAGGCGAGTGAATTGTTTAATGAAGGTAAATAAATTGTGAGATTTTTCTGAGCCTTTTCCATGCACTTCGTAATATAATCCTTGATCGTTAGGAATCATGTGCACCTGAATGTTGGCGCCTTCTTCAATAATCAAGGGAACTGCGGTTTTGGTATTGTATTGAACATAAACAATGCTCGCTTCATTTAAACTGCCAGTGTATTTAAAATAGCCAGTATCATTTGTTATAACTGAATCAATGAATTCTAGCTTATTCAATCTAAATTTGTTTAAAACAATAAGGTGTTTTGAATAGCCTTGTAGTTTGCCTTCGATAGTAAAATGAACCTTTGAAGTCTTAGCCGTTTTTGAACTGCTTGTTGTTTTGGCGGTTTTGGCGCTGTTTGTTTTTTGTGCGAATCCCAATAATGAGATGCTTAGGCATAGCGCTAACAAAATAAGTCTATTCATATTGCAAAAATACTGTTTATTCAATGATCTTTAGAATTTCTTCTTTTAGTAGATGATATTTTGGGGCATTAGGTTGTATGCGTATGCCTTTAACCCCCGCCAAGCTTGCTGCTTCCATGTCACGATCATGGTCACCTATCATAAGGCATTCAGAGGCTTTTAAGTGGTGCTTAGCAATGGCTTTTTGTAGCATTAAACCTTCAGGTTTTCTGCACAAACAATGTCCTACAATGGGGTGGTGAGGGCAGTAATAGACATCGTCAATATGAATGCCTTGTTCTTTACAGGCATCGATTAGTTTTTGATGAATTTGATTTAAGCCCTCATGAGTGTATAAGGCTCTATCAATGCCACCTTGGTTAGTAATGAGTATGATTTTGAAACCATGTGTTTTGGCCAACAATAAGGTGGCTAAACTATCTTCAAGAATGTAAAAGTCTTCAGGCTTAGTGCAGTAGTCTCCTAGTTCTTTATTGATTACGCCATCTCTATCGAAAAAAATCGCCCTTTCTGTCATTATAATTTTATACCTACAAAATAAGTGCTATTTTGCACGAAATTTAATTTTTTTTAAAATTGTCTAACAAGATTGTAATAATCCCTACTTATAATGAGCTCGAAAATATTGAGGCCATTATTAGAAAAGTCATGTCATTGCCAGACGGATTTGATGTGCTAATTGTTGATGATAATTCCCCTGATGGTACATCAAAGATTGTAATGGGTTTACAAGCTGAGTTCAACTCTAGATTGCATTTATTGGAGCGCCCGGGTAAAAATGGATTAGGTACTGCATACATTGCTGGTTTCAAATGGTGTTTAGAGCGCAACTTCGATTATATTTTTGAAATGGATGCGGATTTCTCACACAATCCAGATGATTTAAGTAAATTATTGAAAGCCTGTGAAACCGATGGGGCTGGTTTAGCTGTTGGATCAAGGTACATTACTGGTGTCAATGTTGTGAATTGGCCAATGAGCAGAGTCATAATGAGTTATTATGCCAGTGCCTACGTAAGATTCATTACAGGCATGACCATCAGAGATGCTACGGCAGGTTTTGTTTGTTATACCAGTTCAACACTCAACGCAATTGACTTAGATAAAATTAAATTCAAAGGCTACGCCTTTCAAATAGAAATGAAATTCAAGGCTTGGTTGGCGGGTGTTAAAATCACCGAAGTGCCAATCATTTTTACTGATAGAACTTTAGGCACCTCTAAAATGAGTAAAAAAATATTCAGAGAGGCGTTTTTTGGTGTTATTGAATTAAAAATCAAGAGTTGGTTTCGTAAAAAATCATGAGTAAATCTTTAGATTTAGCCCAATTAAGAAGAGATTATAAACAGGCTGAACTACTTGAAAACAGTATTCATGCTGATCCTCTTCAACAATTCAAAGACTGGTTTCAAGAGGCATTAGAGGCTGAGGTATTAGAACCCAATGCCATGTGTTTAAGTACAGTGCTTGATCAAAAGCCTCACAGTAGAGTAGTTTTGTTAAAAGGTTTGGAGTCCAATGGTTTTGTTTTTTTTACCAATTACGACAGCCATAAAGGTCAACAATTGCTTCAAAATCCTAACGTTGCATTGAATTTTTTATGGTTGGAATTGGAAAGACAAGTGAGGATTAATGGTAAAGCTACCCCGATATCAGCTCAAGATAGCGATGCCTATTTTTATTCAAGACCATTTGAAAGTCAAGTTGGAGCGATAGTGAGTCAACAAAGTCATGTTTTAGCTTCAAGAGAAGAGCTAGAACAGGCTATGAGTTTAGCCTTACAAACGTATTCGCCTGAAACCATTAAAAGACCAGAGCATTGGGGTGGTTATCTTGTTGTTCCGGAAAGTATAGAATTTTGGCAGGGGAGAAGCAGTCGATTGCATGACAGATTGCATTATGAACTTCAGGCCGATCAATCTTGGAAGATTTCAAGGCTAAGTCCTTAAATCTCGTGACCCATTTTTTCTTTCTTGGTATTCAAGTATTGGGCATTGTGTGGATTTGGCGATGTCAATAAGGGCACATTTTCAATGATTTCTAATCCATAACCAATTAATCCGGTTCGTTTTTTAGGGTTATTACTAATCAGTTTCATCTTGCTAATGCCAAGATCTCTCAAGATTTGAGCTCCGATGCCATAGTCTCTTTCGTCCATTTTGAAACCAAGTTCTAGATTAGCATCTACGGTGTCCATCCCTTGTTCTTGTAATTTGTAGGCTTTAAGTTTGTTAAGTAAACCAATGCCTCTGCCTTCTTGATTCATGTACAATACAACCCCTTTGCCTGCCTTTTCAATCATTTGCATGGCTTGGTGCAATTGTTCACCACAATCACAACGACAGCTGCCGAATATATCGCCAGTCATGCAACTGCTGTGAACCCTCACTAATACAGGTTCATGGGCTTCCCATTCACCTTTTTTGATGACTAAATGCTGAGTGCCGTCACTGATTTGAGAGTAGGCAATCATTTCAAAGTCTCCATATGCGGTTGGCATATTCACTGCAATCTCACGTTTAACATGGCTTTCATTTTTGATTCTATATTTGATTAAATCTTCAATAGAAACAATCTTTAAATCAAATTTTTTGGCGATTTCCATCAATTGAGGTAATCTGGCCATTTCACCATCTTCTTTTAAAATTTCTACTATGCAACCAGCTGGTTCTAATCCTGCAAGACGAGCAAAATCAATGGCAGCTTCAGTATGGCCAGCACGTTTTAAAACGCCTTCTTTTTGAGCCTTTAATGGGAATATATGGCCTGGTCTGGCCAGATCAATTGGCTTGGTATCAGAATTTACTAAAGCTTGTATGGTTTTGCTTCTATCTGAGGCTGAAATACCTGTTGTGGTCCCATGGCCCTTTAAATCAACAGAAACTGTAAAGGGGGTTTCGTGCATAGAATCATTGTGAGTCACCATGAGGTCAAGCTCTAATTCCAAGCAACGCTCTGGAAGTAATGGAACACAAATCAAACCTCTACCTTCCTTGGCCATGAAGTTAACCATTTCAGGTGTCACATTAGAGGCAGCAGTTAAAAAATCGCCCTCGTTTTCGCGGTCTTCATCATCAACGACAATAATCAATTTGCCGTTTTTGATATCTTCTATCGCAGACTCAATGCTGTTTAATTTGTATTCACCTGACATAATGCAATTTTATGGCGCAAAAATACAGAAACTACTGCTTTAAATTGGTTTTAATTTGCGCCAAAACTCAGATTATTTTTAAAATGCCAAAACAAAAATGGAGAGATGGCAATCTGCTTTTGCTCGCTATTGATTGTACATTCTTTACTTAGGAAGTAAGCGATTTCTTGAAGCAAGTCTTCCTTAAAGCCGTTAAACCTTTTAAGAATTTTACCATTGCTTTCCATAATCAGGATACTTGGGAATTGGTGAATTTGATAAAACATGGCAGTATGCTTGTGATCATGAGTTAATTCAAAACCAATCCCTTTTTGAGCTTTAAATTGTGCTATATCTTCCTCACTATTAAAAGGATTTAACCCAATAATCTTAATTGGGGCATGTTTATATCTGTGCTTTAGTTTTTCGAGCATGTAAAATAATTCGAAGTTGTGTTTTTGGTTGATAAACCAATAGGCAACTATCCATATTGCGTCTGATTTGGAGTTTGAATTCATGTTAGGAGGGGTTATTGACCCTGGCAAATGAGGGGGATTATACCCCTCAAACGCTCAAAGGTTCATGGTTTTAGTTTAATAAATTATGACTTCGTTGATAGCGAACAAAGTTTAAGCATAGCATTTGAATGAGGTCTTGGATCTCATGTTGATTGCGATAGCCCTTTGGTGATTTACTCATTTTGCCAGATGGACTGTTATTGTAGTTTTTTGAAAATTGTTTGTTTGGAAACAATAAAGGTTCAGATACTTTAAAATCTGAAGTGTAATTTTGGTAAAGTGTCGTCATATGTTTTTTTGATTTCTACAAATTAGACTGCGTTTTTTAAAAAGGTTGCATCTGAATTTGTAAGTGGGCGAAAAAAAACGCCTTTCAAATGAATTATCAAAACACCTAAGAACTAGTGTTTATGAGCCTTTAAACTACATCGGTGCTTGTTGAAAAAAAAATAATTTTTTTTCTGAAATCTGGAGATGAAGCTTCGAATATCGATTAGCTATATCTAAATCATGAGTAGAACAAATGATGATTTTTGATTGTTCCATTGCCAATTCAGACAACCATTCAAAAAGATGGACTTTACTTGGATAATCTAAAAAGGCAGTTGGCTCATCCAAGAGTAAAACGGCCGTTTTTTGGTAAATGGCTCTGGCAATATTGGCTTTTTGCCTTTCACCGTCACTTATGGCATTTAATGATTTGTGTAAGACAGGTTGAATTTGTAGATGCTCAACAATATGATGAAAATCTGCATCAGGTTTTAAATCATACCAGTGTTTTTCAAAAGGGGAGCGCCCAACCTGAATCAGGTCTTGAACGGTAATAAAATGTTCTTGAATTGCATTAGCCCCAGCAAAAGCAATGTTTTTGGCCCTTTCTGCAACAGACATTTGCCCTATACTTTGTCCGTTAATAGTGATTTGACCGGAAGCTAGGGTATGCAAGCCCGCAATGGCTTTTAATAAAGTCGATTTGCCTGAGCCATTTCTACCACTTAATATGTATAAACCTGGTCCATCAAAATCATAACTACAGTCATTTAACAGAGTTTTGTCTGTATTGAGGTTAATGGCCTGTATTTGTATTTGAACGCTACTCATTTCTTTTTAAATAAAACATATAATACAAATGGTCCGCCCAATATGGCAGTGCATACATTAATTGGTAGGTTGATAGAGAAAATCGGCAAGGAAGCTATTATGTCACTTAATACTGCCATGCTAGCGCCCAACAGACAGTTTAAAATGAGTTGGCGTTTGAAATGTATACTGGGTAATAAAATTCGCGCTAAATTGGGCATGGCCATGCCAATAAAAGCAATTGGACCGCAATAAGCCGTACTGATACCAGTCAATAAGCCTGTGATGCATAGCAATTGCCATTGTGTTTGCTGCACTTTAACCCCTAAGCTATTGGCTGTATCATTGCCCAAGACCATAATGGATAAAGCTGGCATTAAGCGCCAAGCGAATACTATGGCGATTAATGATACACAGATCAAAAAAGCACAATCCCATGATATGACTTTAGCAAATGATCCCATGCCCCAAACGGTAAATGCTTTCAAATCATTAGATATCGCTAAAAAATCTAGTAAGCTCTGAATGGCGCCTGTGATTTGCCCCAAAATGACCCCGAAAAGCAAGATGGTAGCGCCTGATCCAAATCTTTTAGAAACCAATAACACCAAACTTAGAATCAGCATAGAACCGATCATGCCAGCTAGTGATAAACTCAGCCCATGGTTTAATATTGGAAAAATATGTGCCCCAATGATTGTAATAGAAACAGCCAAGGAAGCCCCAGAACTTATGCCAAGTATGTATGGCCCAGCTAAATGATTGGCATACATTTGCTGTAAAATAAAACCGGCCAAGGCTAAATTGGCGCCAACAATGCAAGCCGTTAAAGCTTTGGGTAATCTGTAAGACCAAAAAATAAAAGAATGGTTGATTTTGTAATCCAATAAATCAATAAAGGTAGGCAAACAAAAGGCATCAACTATCAATAAGATAGCGCATAAGACTGAAGCAATTACGACTATTTTGTTGGCCTGCATACCAATAACAAAACAAACAAAAAAAAACCTTAAAATACACTCAAATGCTGATATATATCAACAACTTAGTCATATTGGGAAATCAATCGTTTTTTTAGTAAATTTGCAGTCCCAAATTATCATATACTATGACAAATCAAGAAATTATATCGAGTGTAGTTGCCTCTGCAGGTAATGTTTTTGAAAATTTAACGCCAGATCAGTTAATCGAAAAGGCCCTTGAAAGAAACGAAGGTGTATTAACAGATCGTGGTGCATTAGCCGCAGATACAGGCGAATTCACTGGCCGCTCTCCTAAAGATAAATTCACGGTATGTGATAGCAAAACAGAAGACACTGTATGGTGGGGCCCTGTTAATTTTAAATTTACACCTGAAAAATTTGATGCATTGTTAGCCAAAGTTTTAGACCACTACAAAGGCAAAGAATTGTTTGTTAGAGATGCTTATGCTTGTGCGCACACAGATTTCAAATTAAACATTAAGGTGGTTACTGAAACGGCCTACCAAAATTTATTTGCCAATAATTTGTTCTTAAGACCAAATGCTGGTGACAACACAGACACTGAATGGTTGATTTTGGCCGCTCCATCATTTAAAGCGAACGCTGAATTAGATGGCACCAGACAACACAACTTCTCAATTATTAATTTCAGCAAAAAGATCATTTTAATTGGTGGTTCTGGTTACACAGGCGAATTAAAAAAAGGTATATTCACTGTTTTAAATTATATTCTTCCTCAAGAAAAAGGAGTGCTTTCAATGCACTGTTCAGCCAATATCGGTGAAAAAGGCGATACAGCCATTTTCTTTGGTTTGTCTGGCACCGGTAAAACCACTTTGTCTGCAGATCCGAATAGAAAGTTAATTGGTGATGATGAGCATGGTTGGGCCAATGATTCAGTTTTCAACTTCGAAGGCGGTTGCTATGCGAAATGTATAGACTTGACCGAAGAGAAAGAACCACAAATTTGGCATGCCATTAAAAAAGGTGCTTTAGTTGAAAATGTTCGCTTTTTTGAAGGCAGCAATACCGTGAACTACGAAGATGTTTCTGTAACAGAAAATACCCGTGTTGCTTATCCAATTGATTTTATTGACAACATTGCTGTGCCTTCAATTGGTCAGTCTCCAAAAAATATTTTCTTTTTAACTTGTGATGCATACGGTGTATTACCACCAATATCAAAATTAACGCCTGAGCAAGCTATGTACCATTTCATTTCTGGTTATACCAGTAAAGTTGCAGGCACAGAAGCTGGCATTACTGAGCCTCAAAGTACTTTTTCTGCATGTTTTGGTCAAGCTTTCTTGCCATTGCATCCAGCCAAATATGCTGAATTGCTTGGCGCTAAATTAAATGCGGATGCCGGCATCAATGTATGGTTAGTCAACACCGGTTGGAGTGGTGGTGGTTATGGTGTAGGTAGCCGTATGAAATTGTCATACACAAGAGCAATGTTAACAGCAGCCTTAAATGGGGAATTAGATGCTATTGATTATACAACTCATCCAGTTTTTGGTGTGCAAATGCCAAATTCATGTCCAAATGTGCCACAGGAGATTTTGCATCCAAGAAATACATGGGCAGATAAAGCTGCATATGATCAAACAGCTAATGCACTTGCCAATAAATTTAACGAGAACTTTAAAAAGTTTGAGGATGGGTCTAGTGAAGCCATCAAACAAGCAGCGCCTAAAGCTGCGTCTCATGCCTGATAATGTTTAAGATTCTGAATTAAAGCACCTTAGGGTGCTTTTTTTGTTACAAAATTTTGACAAATATTATTTGTAATTAGTCTAAATAAACATAATTTTGCGGCCATGAAAATCAAATTTATACTCTTATTGGTCTTATTTGCAGGGTTTCAATTAAAAGCACAAATTTTAACTAAAGAAGATTCATTGGCTGCTGGTTTACAAGTGTCAACTAAAACAACCATTTTAAGTGGATACGGTGAATGTTTCGCCTCATATAATACAGGCGCTCAAACAGGACAAGTCAATTTTACAAGGTTTGTAACCTTCTTTGGCCATAGGTTCTCTAAAAAAGTAACTTTATTTTCTGAAATGGAATTAGAAAATGCCAAACTATCCAATGGCAATAGTGGAGAATTTTCTATTGAACAAGCCTTTATTAAGTTTGACTTGAATAAGAATAATTACATCATTGCAGGATTGTATATTCCTAGAATTGGAATCATTAATGAAAATCATTTGCCAACAACCTATAATGGTAATCAGAGGCATTTTGTAGAGCGATTTGTTATACCTTCAACTTGGAGAGAAATGGGTGTGGGTTTGTATGGGCAGTCCAATCGTTTACCAGGATTTAACTACTATATCGGTTTAACCAATGGTTTAAACAGTGAAAAATTTAACAGGACATCTGGAATAAGAAAGGGACGTTATCAAGGAGAAAATGCCACGATAAATAATATTGCATTACATGGTGCTGCATTATACTACTACAAACGTTTTAGAATACAAGCTTCAGGTTATTATGGCGGAACTGTTGGCTTAGCTCCAAAAATGGCTGATAGTTTAATGCTCAATGGTGGAGCGTTTGGAACACCTGTAGCGCTTGCCGAGTGCAACGTTCAATATACTGCAGATCAGTGGGGCGCGAAGGCAATGTATGCCTCTATTCAAATTCCAGATGCCTTTGCAATCAACAGAGCATATGCTTCAAATGTTGCTACTAACATGAATGGCGCGTTTATTGAACTCTATCGCAACCTCTTAAAGCGCGGTGATATTTTTGCTAAAAAATGTTTATTGTTTGCTCGTTATGAATGGGTAAATTTGAATGCAAAAATGCCTGACAACGGTATTAAAGATGATGCGCTAAACCAAAAGTTTTTAACCATGGGTTTAACCTACAAGCCAACAGTCGGAGTAGCCATAAAATTTGATGTAGTCAATCGTGTGGGTGGAGCAGTGAATCCAGTATTGTACCAACCTCAAGAAATATCAAGCTACTTGGCCAAAAATTGGTGGGTGAATTTAGGCTTGGGTTATAATTTCTAATGAAGAGAAGATCCTTTATAAAACGCAGTTGTATGGTATGTGCAGGGATGGCTGCGGGTGTTTCTGTTTTGACTTTATTTGAAGGTTGTGCTACTGCGAAAATTCTAAAAGTAACTGTTCTTAACAAGGTAATTAATGTAGATGCTTCTTTGTGCAATGAACTTCAAAAAACACTTGTCCTTAGAACTGATGATTTGGAGTACGATGTGTTGTTATACTATTTAAGCAATGCCAATTATTCAGCTGTTTTGTTAAAATGCACGCATTACGATAATCCGGTGTTTGTGAACAATAAAGAGGTGTTTTGTCCATCTCATGGCAGTAAGTTTGACTACACAGGCAAAGTCTTAACAGAACCAGCTACTCAATCCCTAAAGGCATTTAAAACTAGCTTTGTTAACAATACAATTTCAATTCAGATACAACCTTAATTGAGTTAAACTTATTGGTTTTGTTCTATCGTTAATATTTGTTGAATAACTGATTCGAAAGTTTCAACCGGTTGGGCGCCAGAAATGGCATATTGATCATTGAATAAAAAGAAAGGAACGCCTCTTACTTGAAGCTGTTGGGCTTCAAATTGTTCGCGTTTAACCTCGTCTACATATGCCTGGTTTTTAAATACAGCAGCCATTTCATGACTCGAAATGCCTATACTCTCAGCGATTCTGCACAATTCGTTTTCGTCATTAAGGTCTTTGCCTTCAGTGAAATAAGCTTTAAACAAGGCCTCTTCAGCGGCATCTCCCATCAGCTTGGTTTTGGCCAGTTGTATCAATTGGTGTGCTTTTAAAGTGTTAGCAACAATAGCTTTGTTAAGCTGGTAGTTTAAGCCACAGGCTTTGGCCATTTGGCTAACTTGTTGGTTCATTTCCTGCGCTTGACTTAAAGACCACCCTTTGATTTCAGCCAAATAGACATCTAATCCTTTGGCTTCAGTAATTTGTAAGTCAGGCTGAAGCTGGTAGCTTTTCCATTCAATGTCAAAGTTGATAGTACTATTAAACTTTGACAAAGCATGCTCAAGATGGCGTTTGCCAATGTAACAAAATGGACAGGCTATGTCACTCCAGATTTCAATTTTCATGCGACAAAATTAGCTAAAAAGGCTTAAAATTAAGATAAGATTAATACCTAAATTCCCCGTAATTATTGTACTTTTGCCTGTTTCATGTTAACTTTAAACGATTTAGCTTTCGACTTTGGAGGTCGTTATTTATACAGCGATGTCAACTGGCAAATAAAACCAGGTGAGCGCATAGGTTTGGTGGGTCAAAATGGTACCGGCAAATCTACTTTACTCCGCATTATTACTGGTGAGTACAAGCCTACAGAAGGCAATCTTTCAAAAGCCAAGGATTGTAGTATTGGGTTTTTAAATCAGGATTTATTGAGTTATGAAAGCCATGATAGTATTTATCATGTTGCCCTTCAAGCCTTTGATAAAGCCCTTGCCCTGCAAACTGAAATTGATGCCATTATTCAAAGAATGGAAACAGATCATTCTGATGAAATTCTGAATTTATTGGGCGATAAACAAGAGCAGTTTGAAGCTTTAGACGGTTACAATATTCAATTCAAAACCGAAGAAATTTTAGAAGGTTTAGGGTTTAAAACCGCTGATTTGCAAAGACCATTAAACGAGTTTAGTGGAGGCTGGAGAATGCGTGTGATGTTGGCCAAGTTACTTTTACAAAACCCTAAATTACTATTGTTGGATGAGCCTACCAACCACTTGGATCTACCATCAATTGAATGGATTGAAGAATATTTGCAATCCTATCAAGGCACTGTTATTATCGTATCGCACGATAGATTGTTCTTGGATCGTATGGTCACCAAAATTGTTGAGGTTGCCAATAAGAAAGTTTATCAATGGGCCGGAAATTACTCTAAGTTTTTAGAGTTAAAAGTGGAGAGAGATGAACTGCAACAACGTGCCTTTGAAAACCAACAGAGCTTTATCAAACAACAAGAACGATTGATAGATCGATTCAAAGCCAAAGCCAGCAAGGCCAATATGGCTCAATCGAGAATGAAAATGCTCGATAAAATTGAACGCATTGAAGAAGTGCAAAACGATGAGGCGGTTATGAACTTAAAGTTCAAGGTCAGACAACAGCCTGGTAAAGTAATTACTACCCTTAAAAACATTGATAAACAATACGGCGATCAAGTGATTTTTAAGCAGGCCAATGCCCAAATTCAAAGAGGGGATAAAATTGCTTTGATAGGTGCCAACGGTAAAGGTAAATCAACATTGTTGAGAATCATTGATCAAAGTGAAGCCATTATCGGTTCAGTAGAATACGGGCATAATGTTGAGAAGACCTTTTACGCGCAGCACCAATTAGAATCTTTAAATGTGCAGCATGAGATTCTAGAAGAATTGGTCCACATGAGTTCTACTAAGACTGAAAATGAATTAAGGACTATTTTGGGCTGTTTTTTGTTTACAGGAGATGATGTTTACAAGAAAATTAAAGTCTTAAGTGGTGGTGAAAAGGCTAGGGTGGCTTTAGCTAAAACCCTAGTGCATGAGGCTAATTTTTTATTGCTGGATGAGCCTACCAATCACTTGGATATTCAGAGCATGAATATTCTGATTCAGGCATTACAACAATTTGAAGGGACTTTTATAACCGTGTCGCACGACCGTTATTTTATTGCCAATGTGGCCAATAAAATATGGTGGATTGAAGAAGATGATATTAAAGAATATCTTGGTACTTATGATGAGTGGAAGTACTTTATGCAACAGCGTCAAAAGACTCAAACTCAGGTGAAATCTAATAAAATAGAAAAGCCCAAAGAGCAAGCAATTGAGCCAAAAAACGATAATAACGATGCCGCAAAACTTAAGAAACAATTGCAAAAACAGATAGAGGTTTTAGAAAAAGAGATTGAAGCGTTGCAATTAGAGAAGACTAGTATTGAGTCTCAATTAGCTCAATTGCAGAACCACAATGATTTTGGCACCGTTTCTGAACAGTATAAACAAATTGAACTTCAAATTAATGCAAAAAACAAAGACTTTGAAGTCTTGTTTGAACAACTCATACAGTTATAATATGCACACCAAGAAACAAGGGCTTTTCTTTTTATTGGCAATGGTTTGTTGCCAATGTCTAAATGCTGCTTACCTGCCAATAAGCTATACCAATACAGCTTACGAAAGCAATATTAAAACGGTCATTTTAACCCAAGCTGGAGGTCTTGAACGTTTTCCAGTAATTGATTTAGGGAGTAATCAACAATTGCATATTGAGTTTGATGATATGATGCCTGAAAGCGATAATTATCAATATACATTCATCCATTGTAGTTCGGATTGGAAGCCTTCCAATTTGAAGCCCAATGAATATCTAACAGGCAATTTGTTTTTAAACATTAATAACTATTCGTTTTCTACAACCACTTTTCAGGTGTACACACATTACCAAATCAATTTTCCTGAAAATGACATGAAACCAAGATTGTCTGGTAACTATATTTTAAAAGTATACAGAAACTTTGATGAAAACGATTTGATATTGACTAGGCGCTTTATGGTGGTTGATGATAAATTTGTGATCACTCCAAGTGTCAAAGTAGCGACTAATCCAAATGTGCGTTTTAACTCACAAGAGATTGATTTTTCAGTGAACATGGGAGATAACATCGTTCCAAATCCCATGATGGATGTGAAGGCTACCATTATGCAGAACCTTTGTTGGGACAATGCAATTTTTGATTTAAAGCCAAGGTTCATTAACGGCAAGATTTTAGATTACAATTACGAAACTGGTAATTTGTTTTTAGGGGGAAATGAATTCAGATATTTTGATATTAGGAATTTAAGGTACTTGAGCCCTAATGTGCGCCGAAAATATGACGAAAACAATGTTAAGCATGCCGTATTATACGCTGATGCTATCAGGAGCAATTTGCCATATGTTCAAACCATTGACTTTAACGGTAAAGTAGTCATCGATAACCGTGATGGTATTGCTAAAGCTGAGATAGGGGCAGATTATGCCGCAGTTCATTTCAATTTGATCAGTGATCAGTTGCCTAAAGATGTTTATATTTTTGGGGAGTTAAGTGATTGGCAGTTGAAAGAAGATTTTAAAATGGAGTGGAACCCAAAAGCTCTGCAATACGAGAAAATGATCATGTTAAAACAAGCGTATTACAACTATTGGTATGTGCTGCCTGGCGCTAATAATGTTGCGGATTTGTCGTCTACAGAAGGTGATTTTAGCAACACCGAAAACGATTATCAGATTTTATTGTACAATAAAAATCAGTTTATGCAATACGATGAACTATTGGGCGTTATCAGTTCTAATTCCTCAGCAAAAAAATGAGTCAAAAAATTAAAATCCTATGGGCCGACGATGAAATCGACCTCTTAAAGCCACATATTTTGTTTCTCGAACAAAAAGGGTATGAAATGATTACCGTTAATAATGGTAACGATGCCATAGCATTGGCGTTAACCCACCAACCTGATTTGGTGTTTTTAGACGAGAATATGCCAGGTATAAGTGGTTTAGAAACATTGAGTAAGATTAAAGCCAATCAAAATGATGTACAGGTGGTTATGATTACCAAGAGTGAAGAGGAGTACATTATGGACGATGCCATAGGGTCTCAAATTGCTGATTATTTGATCAAACCTGTTAACCCTAATCAAATTTTATTATCGATTAAAAAACTGCTTGACCGTTCTCGCTTGGTCAACGAGAAAACCAATTCTAACTATCAGATAGATTTCAGACACATCAGCAACAAACTCATGGATAACATGGATTTGAACGAGTGGAAAGCAGTATACAATAAACTGGTGTTTTGGGAATTGGAATTGGGCAAAAATGCGGATAAGAGCATGAATGAAGTGTATGAAAACCAGAAGAAAGAAGCCAATCATACCTTCAGTAAATTCATAACCAAACACTATTTTGACTTTTTGCAGCCAGTAGGAGATAACGGGCCTGTGATGAGTCATAATCTTTTTAGACGTTGTGTTAAGCCCCTCATTAATGAGCAAGTGCCGACCTTCTTCATTTTAATAGATAACTTAAGATTTGATCAGTGGAAAGCTATTGCCCCCATCATCAAAGACCGCTTTAAACTAGAATCAGAAGATCAGTACCTAACCATATTGCCAACCACCACTCAGTATTGCAGAAATGCCATTTTCAGTGGTTTATTGCCAAGTGAAATTGAAAAACGTTTCCCTCAAAAATGGAGTAATGACGAGGATGAAGGGGGAAAAAATAATTTTGAAGAGGACTTTTTCAAAGATTTGTTGTCAAGACTGCAAATCAAAGGGAAAAGCAGTTACACTAAGGTTACCAATCTAGATG
>Ga0255137_1000160_pt1 | contig 21379 bp, 14 predicted proteins | sample Law_Atlam_RepC_8_FD_188548 | JGI IMG/M metagenome (GOLD analysis project Ga0255137, IMG submission 188548) | Freshwater microbial communities from St. Lawrence River, New York, United States - Law_Atlam_RepC_8d | ecosystem: Environmental > Aquatic > Freshwater > River | place: USA: New York... | reverse complement strand
CCCCAGTGGGACTTCCTTCGACGGAACTGTTACTTGCCCCGTAGCTTTCAAGCCCCAGAGCACTTGTTGCCAAGGTCAGCATCGGCGTGATACCAACACCTCCGGCCACAAGAATCAAATGGTCGACAGCTTCGTCAGAGAACGTATTGCCTAGTGGCCCCCACAACTCAACACTCTGACCTGCGACACGGCTCGATAGAGCACGTGTGAACTTCCCTTTGACCACATACACCACCGACACCGAATCCGGTTTCCCCGACGCATCGAGCCCTCGATCATAGAAAGCTAAAGCGCGGCCGATCAGCGGATCGTTGCATTCGGCGATCCGCACCATATAGAACTGCCCAGGCTGAGTAACTTGCGCCAAATGAGGAGCAGCTACCGTCAGCTTCCAAGTGTCTTTCGCGATCGGACGATGTTCGAGTATCTCCGTTCGGAGAAACTCGAAGTTTGATTTGGCGGGTGATGTGGCAGCGCAATCGGTCATACGGCTTTATTCAAATTCTGCAACTTCGATACGTAATAAACGAATCCACCTACAAGGATAAACAGTAGTTGACTTGCAAAGAAGTAACCCATGTTCTTCAGCGATTCACCTGTCTCACCCCCGTAGGCATGAAGTCCAATTCCAAGGATGTTGGTACCGAACATAGACCACGCGGTAATGATGTTTCCACCGATAGCAAGCATGGCGAACCCGAGCGGACCGACAAGCTTATCCCACTTCGCATGCAACAACAGCGCGTTCCACAACACGATCATCAGCGCGCCGTTTTCTTTTGGATCCCATCCCCAGAATCGACCCCAGCTATCGTCGCCCCACAGTCCACCGAGAACCGTACCGACGAAACTAAAGAAGATGCCAAAGCAAACCACACCGTAACAAACTCGATACAGCGTATCGATCAACTTCTTTCGCGACTCTTCTTTGAACCATACAGGACAAATCAATCCCAAGACCCCAACGACAACGATTCCAATACCGAGGAACCCGGCGAGGAAAGTCGCAGAGTAACCCAACGACACGCTGATCACGTGGGTTGAAAGCCAGAACTGTGTATCGAGTACAGCTTGAAGGACAGGCATCGAGTCTCCGATATCAAGTCCGTCTGCCAACAGCAGCGAAAGATACCCAGCCGTTGCCGCAACCAACAATGAAATCGAAATCGGAAAGAGCATCTCGGCTACGACGGCCGCCAAAACGATCGCCCACCCGATAAACACCGACGCGGAGTACAAACTCACCACGGGTGGTCGCTCCGATATGTATATCCGAGAAATGATCGCCACGGTGTGAATCGCCAGAGTGATCACACAGATCCAAAACGCGACTTGCCGAATCCACTCCTTCGCCAAAGCCCCCTTCGGGTTCGACGAGAAGACGGAACAGATTAGCCCGAGAAAAGCGGTCAATCCAGCGACGATATACAACACGTACGAAATGCTAATTGGATTGAAATAACCATACCAAGCTTCGAAGCGTGCCTTCTTCGTACGAGACAACTCTGGGTACTTCTCTTCAAGCATCTTTGAGTACTTGCTCACCTCCGCATTGATCTGCTTGCTATTACCCGACCCTCCTCGCATGATTTGTGCAAGCGTTCGGAATTGCGAAGTCGGGTTATCGAGATTCTTCGCATCAAAGTTCTTGATCACCTCATAGAACGCTGGTGCATAAGCATTCCACTGCGGAGGAGGTAGGGTCGGATCAAGCTTCTCAGGGACATTCGTCGGCGGAATAATCGCCGGCGCCCCCTTCGCCTTGATAGATTCCATCACTGGACCGAGTCCTTCGATCACTTGCGATAACCTTTCGGGATCATTCGCAATTCGCTTGAGCAAGTCATCAACGGGTTCGTAAGCGTTCCAAATCGAATAGAAGATCCCCATCCTAGTCTGCAATCGCATGAAGTTCCGATCGTCGACCGACCAAGTCGACTCTTCGGCGCGAGCTAACTCCTGAAACTTCCTCTGCAACGTATCGGACTCTTCACTGTTGAGCTTCGCGTCGATCTGTTCGATGCTGTAACGATGGCTCTTGTGCCGTTCGAGTCCAAGCTCATCAAGAAGTGCGATCGAGTCGATTCGGACCAACGGAGCTTTGCGAACCCACTCTTCGTGAACCATCACTCCCATCAACCACTCTGCTGCCGAGATCTGCTTGCCTGTCTCCTGCGCACCTTCGTAGCTATGTCCTTCATTCGACAAAGCAAAAGGCTTATCGGACAGCGCCTTGAGCACCTGGGCACCCACCCCCGACAGCGGTTTGATTCGACCTTCATGCTGCACCGGCAACGTTCCAATCGCATACCAATCGATCTTCTCGTCTTTGACCGTCGGAGTCTTCGCTCGCACATACAGCCACGAACCGAGCAACAGCACCGGCAACAACGCTGCAGAGTAATACCACGGTGAACGATCCGTTAATGCAATAGCCTTACGATCATAACGGGATGCAAATCGAGTAAGAGTGATACTAAAGTGAGCTAACATCCCAAGTCCGACAAGGACACAGGAAACGTAAGGAATGAGCCATCCCGCGTTGGTGACAACTTGGAGGACCGTTTGCTCGACCCCGAGCGGACTCTGTGCAGCCGGCGAATACGAAGATTGGTAATAGGTCTCACCTCGGAATCGCATCGGACTATTCATCCAAATCCGACCTTCTTGAAGCGTCGAACCTGAATCGTCCACGATGCGCACGTACGAAGAGTAATCCTTTGGAATCGCAGTCCCTGTGTACTGCTTTAACTCAACATCTTTCAACTCGAAAGAAAATGGCTTGAGATTCCGCCGGAACCGCAGCGCCAAATCGAACTGCCGACCATCAGACTCAATCGAGGTTAGAAAATTCTTAGGTCTGAACGTAGTATCGTTTAACAACTGACTCACCGCGAAGCGACCAAGCTCCTTCGAGGTCTTCTTCTCACGTATCGAAAGATAAGCACTAGCGATGTTCATCTCGCTCTTCGCTCCACCCGACTTGAGCACTTCGACCAGCGCAAGCTCCGGTGGCAGACCTGCTACGCCGTCCGCTTCCTTCTCCAAGTCCGGGTTGCTTCGACGCGATTTCAAATCCGAATTCGGCATCCACTTCTCCACTCGAATCTCGAATGGCAAGGATTTGTCGGTAAGCAACGTCTTGTCAGCCGCTGCTTTGGAAATCAAAGGATCATCAAAGGCCACCACGGTGTCCTTGTCAGGCTGCGTCTTGTCGATAACCGCTAGTTCAACAATATCCGTCTGCACCGCAGCACGTGTTCGCTGACCTTCATACAAACTGATGCGCTCTTCTCGCTGACGATCTCCGAAGGCGAACTGACCGATCATGAGCAATCCGATCCCAAGGTGGATCAAAACATTTCCACCTCGAGCACCGAACAAAATGGTTAGCCCCACGAGCAACACAACGCTCACAATCAAGCTTTTTGCTAACTGCCAAACGATACGCAGACCCGGATCTGGAATCCTCAAGGAATCCCCGGCAACTGCAAGGATGATGCCTGCCGTAAGGAACAACGAGAAGACAACCCAAAGAGCTATACGCAGGATGCTATGACGAGGAGGAGACTTGATCGCCCAAGCTCCCAGACCAATGATCGACAGCCAAAGGGATGCAACGCAACCAGCCCAGATCGTGTCATAACTAAACGGCGGCTCTCCTTGCAGACCATCCCCTAAGTGAGCACCGAAAACAATCATTGCAATCAAAGCGAATCCGATGAGTGTGATCGCAAATCCAATTGCAAAACGAGTTCCTCGAGCCGTCATGTGGAACCGCGTCATCTTCGCGGCAATCAAGTTGATCAACATGATCAAACCAATGGTTGCACCACCCGGAATGAATATTGTCCCAGGTTTCTTAACCTCATGCCGCCAGATCGTCTGAGGGACGAACACATCGAAGTCAACTTTCGCAACCCAACTGTTGAAGTAATCTCGTTTTACATCGACAATCGTCTCTTCGTCTTGGGCGAGCGTGCCAACAAGCAAAATCAGAACACCCAATGCGAACATCGCGCAAGTGATCTTCAATGAACCTGCATAACGAAGCGCTGTCCAAATCGCTTGCTCTATACCGCTCGTGTTCGGTACCGAGCGAGGCACTAAACCATCTTGAAGGGGTGCAGTAGCCATGAGTTTGATATCTATTTTAAAGTGATGGATTGAACGAATTCGATCAGCTTTTGCTTTTGCGACTCACCGAGACGGTTGTCCCCAATGAGCTTTACGAACAAATGCAATTCTGGGTTTTCGGTCGGAATCGATGCGACGATCAACATCGGCGCATCGGGTTGTGGCGACGAGCGAACTGTATACAACTTCGCTTGCCCCGTACCAACTTCTAGCGTCTCTGCGCTTTCAAGCGTCTTTTCAACTACCGGGTCGACTTGGGATGGATCTGAGCCCTTGAGCACCTGCTGCGCCCACATCGCTGTGTTCGCTTGTGGATTGTCCGTCGCCATACTAACGGTCACTTCTCCATTGCCCTCCGCAGACTCAATCTTCAACGTCGCTAAGCGAAACGCTGAACCTTGACCAACACTCCAGCCCTCGGGTAAACGGTACTTCAAATCCGGACGCTTGATTTCTTCTTTGCCAGATGAAGCATCACCCGCCGGTGTTGGAACTGCCGAAGTTTTATCTGCACCAGAAGGGCCAGCCGGTGTGCTACTTGAAGGGCTAACAGGCGAGCTAGCAGGAGATGGAACGGCCGATCGGGGCGCCATTCCACCAGACCCAGTCCCCTCAGCATCGAAGATGTACGAAGGCAACTTGCCATCCCCCCTCGGGACTGCAATCAGTGAATCATTCAAAGTTTCTAAACTGACCGGATCAATCTTTAACTGCCCCCGCCATCGGTTGACGTTGCTCAGTAAGTATTCAGGCCAATCCTTTTCACCAGGCATCGCCAATGCAGTGACTGTAAACTTCACGCCGCCGGTCGACTCTGGTGATACGAACTCTGCCAAGGCAATGTCGTTCCTCGGATTCATCTTCCATCCACTCGGCAATGCATTCGATGGCCGACCAGTTTGTTCATCGATCGCAAAACCCTGAACAATCGACAGAAAGCCTTCCATCAAAGGTTCGAGTCGCTCCGGTGTATCGGTAGCTTTCAAAAAGTAACAGCCGGATTCCAACGGGAGAATCGCACCGAGAATTCGACGCGGACCACTGGCCGCATTCTGTCCGCCAACTTGCGAACCACTACCTTGCGAACTGGCACCTTGGGAAGCAGCCCCACCCGATGCACCGCCTAGCGACATCGGCGCACTACTAGTACCAGCCAAAGGCCCAGCAACGAACTCTGTGTCCGATTTCGGAGCGTCGTAGACACGCACCGCCGGCGGCGGCTCGCAGCCGACTTGGACTGGCAAAACAAGCAATGCCAACCCAATCGGTCCGGCAATCATGAAACGACGGGCTGAGAAGGTGATGGAAATCAAGGGAGTCGCGTAGTGTCGTGGGGGGAGGGAGGTGCGGTCGCAGGACTCTACCGCAGCAATAAAACCAAAGTGCTGCGAGACAGGAATGCCACAAAACTTTTCGCTGGCAAACCGTCCTGTAGGGATTCATGCACAGCTTGAAACCCGAAAACCAATTGGGCTTCTTCACGTGCACAAGAACCTTTAGACCGTCAAAAGTACTCAGTATTATAAGCTCCACCGAGCCATTCGACAGTTCAAACTTCCCCAGGAACTCGCTTCGATTCTCTCAAATATCCGGTATTTCCCAATAGAATCGAAAAAAACACCTTCACTACCCCGCCTCCCTCTGCCCACCCCTGCCCCAGCTACTGCTCCTGCTCCTGCCCCAACTCGAGCTCCAGCTCCGAACTACTAGATTTGTCATTTTCTGTCGCGCCGCTTTTCGCGAGACTAAATAAAGAAGCTCGCCAAGCCAAACAGCTTGCGAGCTTCAATTCTTTTTCATCTCTTCAACAGGATCCCGGATTACTACAGGATCCCTGTTTCCGCAAAAGGTCGTTTCTTGAGCCAATGCCCAAGTGACAACCGAGACTAGCCGGCAATCTTGGTTACGGATTCAACCATTGGGCCGATAACTGGCTCAATGACTTCCTTGACTCCTGGAATCGCATAAAGCTTCTCAAGAATCCCACCTACCGTCTTGAGGTAAGGACCGAAGAACGATCCGAGTACACCCTTCGCTGCATCGGGAACACCGGTCATCGACTCGGTGTAGCTCTTGGCAGCTTCTTCAAGCTTGCCAACTGCACCCTTAGCGGTATCGACATCGGTGATGCCTTCCAAAGCCGAAACAACACCACCGAAGGAGCCATCAAGCTTCTTCTTCAGGTCGTCCATGCTGATTCCGCCAGGAAGCTCGAACAATTCCTTCACAGAAGGAACTGGAGCATCGGCTGGTGGAACTGTTTGCTGAGCTGCAGTAGCTGCGCCTTCCTTCTTCTCTTCAGCCTTTGGCGACATCAAGTTCCAAAGCAAAAAGCCTCCTAATGCCAAGCAAGCAAGCGGAATAAGCCAACCCATGGGGCTCGATGCTGTCTTCGCTGCATCTTGAGCTGTGCGAGCTGCGCTCGAAGCTGCATTCGATGCTGCGTTGGTTACTTGCTTTCCAAGATCAGCCAATCCCATCACACCCTTGAGCTCGTTTGGCAATGCACTGCTGAGCAAGTTGCTTTGGCTGCCAAGCAGATTCGTCAAAACGCTTGGATCAAATCCGCCCGCCGACTTCGCTTGCTTGCCAACAACACCCATAACAATCGGTGCAAGCGAACCAAGAAGGCCAATGACCGACTTGTCGCCCAATCCAAGAAGCTTCATCAAGACCGAGACGATGCTCGATTGCGAGGAACCCAAGAGCATTGGCAACAACGAAGCACCCATGCTGAGCAACTTCGAATTCGCACCACCGGAAAGAAGACCTCCCAAGTTGTCCAGAACCGATGGCTCTTTATCTTGTTGCTTGAAAATATCACCAAGCTCCGACAGGCCGGAAGGACTCGATGCCTTCTTGACCAAACCACCGAGCAACACAGGAATCGCTGCTTCGATCGCCGATCCTGTCTTGCTCTTGTCCAAGCCAACGGCCGAACCGATTTGATCTGCTACACCACTGCTTATCGCAGTTTTGACCATGTCCATCAAATTAATTGCCATACTCAAAACTTTCTTTTCATTGAGAGGTCTCGAAACATTCCCACGCTCTGTGGCTTCGGTGCATAATATCACTAATTTCATTGACTTATGCAGGGCTTTATGTTGAGAAAGTCAAGAATTCTTCTCGTATTTTCTAAAGCCCTCGAACTCTCTGTATTTCTACCTACAGCGAACAAAGCCGCTTTATTTACGCAGCCAGACATCTCAACCTAACAGTCACAACCAGCTAGCCATCCCCCAATTTCGGGTGTCACTCACAAACTACCCTCGACTTCGCTCCCCTAAACAATTCGCATCCGGCCCAAACTGACACGTTCATACTTATACTAGGGCATGCTGATACTAGGGCATACTGACACTAGGGTCGGACCGAACCCCGGGTGGCGTCCTCTCCAGCCCCCAAACGGAAATGATGGTCAAACCACCAATATGTCCCCTCCCATTGACGCTCACTAAACACATGCCCCTCAAAGTGATTCCAGTACCCCAATACCCCCGAACCAAGCGAATCTGGGCCGTTCTCCTTGCATAAATCCCAAGCTTTGCTCGCACCCGCAAGCGTCTGCAGGCTTTGCGTGCCATCCGCCGCACCAGCCCCCTGCTCTCCTCCCATCACCAATAAACTCCGTGGAGCGATCAAACCGATCAACTCCTGGTGACTCCAATCTTCCCCCTCCAATCGGGGGGGTGGCCCCAAATACCAAGGCGCATCCCAGTTGGTCGAACTCATTCCAACGCCACCCTCGCTCGCTACCCCGACAAGCACCCTTGGGTCTGCGGCCATCAGATACATGACTTCTTTCGCCCCAAGCGAATGCCCAAAAGCCCCAATGCGCTCGTGATCGACCTGCTCTACCGTCAATAATGCATCGAGAGCTCGCCTCGCATCGAACACCATCTTCGCAATACCCCGAGCTTGCGGATGCCGATGTCGATGCCCATCGACCGCTTCCTGAAAACTCATCACATCCTGCCACAAGAAACATTTCGGACAGATCACTACGTATCCGCGTTTGGCTAAGAGCATCCCCGTAGCGCGAGGCCCATACAACTTATCCGAAAACTCCCCAACTCCCGCTATCTCGTCGATCGTGCTGCTCATCGTCGGATGCAAAGCGACAATCCCAGGCCGCTTCCCATCGCGAATCAAACCCAATCCAACCTCCGCCGATGGAATCAACAAATAAGCATCCATCGCAACCCCCGGCTCAACTTCGATCTTGATCAGCCGTCTTTCGACTCCGTCGATTTGTTCGCTCGACTGCACTTCGATCTTCGGCTCACTGCCGACCGATGGCATAGGACCGAGTAACTGCTGAAATCGTTTGCGATAGACCAAATTCTCGCTCTTCCATTCTTCACCCGTGGTACTCGCAATGCGACTGCCTGCTCGATGGTGTATTCCTTCATACGAATAAACCAAAGTATCTCTCCAGTGCATAGACTTGTTCAGCCAATCCACCTTGCGCAACGACTCGCTAAACTTCGGTTTGCGGCCTGCCACCTCCGTGCGAAACCGAACCAATCGACCATGCTCAACGTCGGTAACCACCACGGTCCGCCCATCTTCACCACCGAAACATAAATTGCTCGGCCTCGAACCCAAGACATCTATTTCCCGGATTTGCTCACCCTGCGGATCAAGAACAACAACGGTCCCTTTCCCATATCGGGTTACATACAAATTACCGACTTGATCACACCGCATGCCATCAAAACCATGATCCGGAAACTCCTTGAATAAAGTCTTCTGAGTCAAATCTCCATCGGCTTCGATCTTAAATCTCCAAATTCGACGCTGCACGGATTCATTGACATACAACCATTGCGAACCAGGACTTACCTCAATCCCATTCGTAGTCCCCATTCCATCGGCCACTAGACTCACCTTTCCATCCGCCCTCACCCGCCATATTCGACCTGTAGATCTCCCCCAATCAGGATCGCTCGCATACAACGTCCCGTCATCGGCGATTGCTAAGTCATTCGGTTGACTCATCGTCGGTTCATGAGCAACTATTCGCATCGCACCACTCTTGGGATCAACAGACCAGATCTTGTGCCCAACATAGTCGGCAACAAGCAGATCCCCTTGGCTATCGATAACTATCCCATTACCAGTGCTTGCTCCAGGCAGCGTCGCAAGCACCTTTGCATTTCCCCACCGATCGACTTTCCCTATCGTCTGTTGCTGCCCATAGTTAACCGCATAGACATTCCCCTCGGAATCGCTCGCCGGCCCCTCAATCCCCTCAGTAAAAACTCCATCGGCCGTCAAAGGCCTTGCGATATACAACTCACCTCGCAAGTCCGCTTGCTCGATCTCCGAACCGCGCTGCGACTTCTCTTGCGCAATCGCTTGAAAACTCATTAAGCAACCACACGGCACTGCCCCTATCGCAAAGACTGTCCCCATGGCAAAGAGAAGTGTTGTTCCCCACCTACCCATCGTTCGACTCCTTGAATATGCATCAACCAAAGAGACTCAGAAGTGAATTTCTACAGACTCACCGGATTGCTTAACTGAGCCAACTCGTCGAGCATCCCCTGCATGCGATCTCTCAACTGACGCATCAGCGGATCCTCCTCTCCCTTCGGCCCTCGCTCCGTTGGCACTTCAATCGCTTCATCGATTCGAATGACGACTTCCATCGGTCCATGAATTCCAGCTCGATCCGTTAAGTCTTCTTCTAACCGCTCCACAGTCTCCAAGATCCTCGTGTCGGTCGTCGGATTTTCTAAGTACTCGGGTGGATATGAAGCGACCTGCTGCGACAGATAGATTCGTGACAAATGTTGCCAACGCCGATCGCGTTCGCTCTCGGATAATTCCCCCGTAGTAAGCTCCGGAACGATCTTCATCCGCAATGCCTTCACTCGCGGAATGATCGGGCCATCCCCCTCTTTACCCAGCCACTCTTTCTCGAGTGGATCAAGCAAATGATCGACGAGCCGATCCTGCCGCTGAACGAAAGTCCCCGTCTGCGGACTACCGATGTACTCGATTTCTTTGAGACTCAGCATGGCATGGGTGATCCTGCCGATCCGCTGAAGAATCGGCGATGATTTCGATGAACCCCACGTCAACCGCTTCTCCAATGACTCCAACGTAGGACTGACCGCCTTCTTCAAGTCTCCATGGAACAAGTACTTGATCGCAACCGGATGGATCACCACCTTCCCTGTCCCACCATCCTTGGCACGACGCTTCGCCGCCGTCCTAGCCATAAAGGCAACGCCGTCGAGCAGCGGTTGCAGCAGGTCATTCGTCCTAAAAACAGCCCCCTCAGGAAACACCACCAACGGCCGCTCGGGCTTCGATAAAGTTTCGATCGCCGTGTCGAGCGACTGTCGATCTAACCCCTCGCGGTATACGCTAAAGGCCCCCATCGTCTGTATCGCCCACCGCTGAAATCGACTTTGATGGAACAAATGCCAACTAGCCATCGCATACATCAACGTGTCAGCCGCAACCGCCACATGCGACATCACCAACGGGTCGGCATAACGGCAATGATTCGGCGTTAACAACACTCCATGCCCCCGCCTGAGCGACTCGCGGAAATGGTCGATCCCCTCAAGCCGATGGGAAACCACCCCCTCGTAACGGCGCAAATACCAAGGAACCACGCTAGCCTTGAGCACCAGCTTCGGGAACCATGTGGAACGCAGCGGCGGGATAAACTCGTAAGGCTTCTCAATGATAATGTCTTGCACTTGACTCTCCTGCTGATTCCCTGACGCCTGAATAGTCCGAGTTTGCGTTCTTTTCTATCCAGCATGGTTGTGGTCTGGTCGACGAAGCGAAGTTTCCGGCCCCGTTTCACCGCTGTTTTAGTGTACCTTGCAATAGCCTGAGGTATATTCCCATTATGAAAAGCAAACTCAAACAGTTTACGCTGAAGTCACAACCCGCACCCGCTGCGGCCGATACGACGGCCGAATGGGCCGAGCGATTCTTGAAATACCTACGCAGCGAATGCCACTTGGCAAACAATACCGTCGCCGCCTACCGCCGCGACCTCGAACACTTTAAATCCTGGCTCGAAGGTCGCTTGCCAACCAAGCTAAAGATTGACGACTTAACGAATTATCTGGTCTGGTTAAAAGAACAAAGCTTGGCTGCCACAAGCATCGCACGCCACATCGTCTCCTTGCGCATGTTCTACAAATTCTTGCAACTCGAAGCCGGGATCACTGAGAATCCCGCCGAGCTGCTGACAACCCCGAAAATCTGGCGACGAATCCCCAAAGTCATCCCAGCTTCCGTAATCGAGCAATTCCTCACCGCCCCACAAAAATACGATCCTCACTGGCAACGTGATCGCGCTATCCTCGAACTCCTCTACGCCACAGGCTGCCGTGTCTCCGAAGTCTCAGACCTACTCCTAGCAAACGTCTCACTCGACGAAGGCTACTGCTTGGCCGAAGGCAAAGGAAGCAAACAGCGGATGGTCCCCCTGGGCGAGAGAGCCATCGAAGTCATCGAAGAGTACCTGCAACAATCTCGCCCCATCCTCGTCGCCAACCGAGACCCCAAAGATACTCCTTGGATCATCGTCTCTCGCACCGGACAACGACTGCGCCGCGAAGCGATCTGGGAACTGATCAAACGCTACGCGAAACGGGTCGGAATCGATCCGGAAACCAGCCCACACACCCTCCGTCATAGCTTCGCCACTCACCTGCTCGCAGGCGGAGCCGACTTGCGACTGATCCAAGAAATGCTTGGACACGCAAGCATCGAAACGACACAAATCTACACCCAAGTCGAGAACAGCAAACTCAAACGCGTGCACGAGAAATTTCATCCACGCAGCTGATCGCTTCAACGCTACAGCCTTCGTTGCAAACGAATCTTCGATACAGCCAAATAAAAAACCGGAAGGAAATTCCCTCCGGTCCATGCAATTAAAAAGCTGCTCATATAGCAACTACTGAGCTAGCAACTACTAAGCCGATTCTCGAAACTCGAATCAGCCACCTGCTGGCGCGCCGCCACCACGACCATCTTGTGGGGTCGGATTCTTCGACTGCTCTTGTTGCATCTTTTGATACATGGCATTCTGTTCTTCAATCCGCTTCTTGACGTCTGGTGGTGGCTCATTCGAACCAGTACCGACTTGATTTTCGCCTGCCGAGTCGCAGCCGACCAAGCACATTGGCATGGTTGCCAAGCACATAGCCAACAAAAGTTTAGCGCGCATCGTAATCCTCAATGAAAGTTGAGAGGTATTATCCTCGAAACAAAACCGATCGTGCCTCGCGGTTGCGGAACCGTTGAAATCTCTCTCTTCGCTTCCCTCAATTCGCTGAAACTACTTGGTATTATTACACCCTTGGACCCCGTGTGCGTCAAGCGACGAGCGGAATCTCAACGAAAATTGCCCTAAATCCACTCCAGCAAGCCCCCCCTCGGGGCACGAGACTGCAATCTCTCGCCACATGGACTACTTTTCTTCAGGCTCGCTCGCTGAATTCACGATGCCACTGAAATGTATGTCACCACCGATGCTCTCCCACTCCCCACTCGCAAAACCCACCGCCTGCGATATCCACTTGCGCTCCTGACTCCCCTCCACCGGCGTCCTTCGCCCTAAACCCCCAAGCACTTTCGGGGCTACATAACACTCTACCTGATCGACTAAACCAGCTTCAAAAAACCCGCCAAAGACCCTCGCGCCCCCCTCAAGCAACACGTTCGTCCCCCCCTGCTTGGCTATCGACGCTAAAGCACCTATGAGGAACCCCTTTGAGTCTTCCCCCAACGACCGATCCAACCTCTCGACAACAACGCCTAGCTTGGTTAACTCCTCTAGTTTCTTGAGCCCCTGCATATCGTTCGCCAGTGGAACAAGCGTCACTACCTTGACCGGTACTTCTCTAGCCGTCCGCGCAAGCCCACTGCTGAGCGGTATCCGCAATCGCCGATCAAGCACCACACGGGTCGCTCGCCGAAGGACTTCTCCATCCGCAGGCTCAAGCCTCGCCGTTAACATCGGATCATCCGCCAACACCGTATCACTGCCGACAAGAATCGCATCCACTCTTCCCCGCAATCGATGCACTTGCCTTCTCGACTCCTCTCCCGAGATCCATTTCGAATCTCCCGACACTGTCGCCATAGCTCCATCGAGCGTCATCGCCCACTTAGCGATCACCCACGGCAACCCAGTCCTGATCCGCTTGAGATACGGTGCATTGAGCGCCCTTGCTTGATCCTCAAGCACCCCTACTACCGTTTCAATCTGAGCCTCTCGCAGCCTGCGAATCCCCGCTCCAGAGACTTGTTCGAAAGGATCGCTCATCGCCACCACCACTCGGCTCGGTCGATGCTTGAGCAACAACTCAACACACGGAGGTGTCTTGCCAAAGTGACTGCACGGCTCCAACGTTACATAAACCGTTGAGCCTTCGAATAACTCCGCGCCACAACTCTCAAAAGCACGTACCTCAGCATGCGGACCTCCAAAGCGCTGGTGGTAACCCGCTCCTACACACTCCCCACCTCGAACCACAACACATCCAACCATCGGATTCGGCTCGACATATCCCTGACCTTGCTTCGCAAGCTCTAGTGCATAACGCATCCAATCCGCATCGGTCCTACTAGAGAGCGATGCGGGAGGAATTACCGATGTTGAATTGCTTGAAGCCATACTAGTCCTATGCGCCGGGCTCGTTCGCCGCTACTCCCGCATGGTAAGTCGTGTAAACGTAAACGGGAATCCCAAGATCACCCAAAGACTCTTCAATCAATGGCTTCACTTCGCTCCACTCCAAACCACCAACGCCTGTAGCAAGCTTCGGTAATGCTAAACTCTTGATCTTCTCTTTCTCGACCAAGTGTCGCAGCCGCTTCAGACAATGATGAACATTCGGCACGCTCGCTCTGCCAGGTCGCGTCCCATGTCCATGCTCTCCCTCTTGAGTGAGCAAGTTGATGATATGGGCATCTCCTACACCGCTCCACATCCAAATCTCGCCGGGCTTCGGATGAGTTTGATGGGCATAGTGACGGAAGTCTTTTGCCATCGAAGGCCATCGCTCGCGCAAAGCAAGTGCTAAACCTGCGTCGAAGTGTTCGTTCGGAGCCACCCCGTGCGCAATCGCATGCGCCTTGGTCAACAAAATGTCACCAGAGACTTCATGAATCATCGTTTACCTACCAGTCGTGTGAGGGTTTTCCTCCCGCTTGACTGAACCCGTGCCGACACCACTATCTGGTCGTAACCAGCCGGTAACAGTCGATTTCGAAGCGGGAGGAAGCGACGAAGACGACTGACTCGACACACATTCAATCGTATACATGCAGATTTGCAGAGTCTTGGGCGACATAGCCGAACTTGCAACAAAACGCAGGGATTTAGAAACCCCTGCGCCTTTTTGCCTAGTCTGTTTTCCTACGAAACATCCTCTTTAACGAACTTCGGGTACTTCAAATCCCTTGCGATACTCTTTGGTCAAGAATCGATTGGCTTCAGGCATGTTCGTGAATGCCATACCCTGAGTGTCCCACTGAAGCTTCTTTCCTGGATTCCTCGCAGCAACATTTCCCAACTGCACGCACTCGGTCAAAGGGCCCGCCAGCTCGAAGCCATCGGTGGTCTTCTTGCCCGCCAAAACCGCATCGACCCAATCGTGCCAATGATTGGTTCCTTGCACTTCAAGAACCGATACGGCCTTGACCTTGTTCCCCTCAAACAACAACGGCATCCCCACGTGAGGCAAGACCATCGTTCCCCCCTCGCCGATAAAGAGCGATCCAGCACTTGGAAGCTCTACCCCGTCTGGCAATTGCGCTAACTCTCGAGGTGGCTTAAGCCCTCCATCGCGCCATACAACACGGATCTCTTTGCCAGCCGTTTGCTCCGTTCCAGGAAACACATAAGTCACGGTCTCAGGCCCCGGCCATACTTCTTGCGTCGTGCCATCATTGGTCGCTTCTATGCTCGTCGGCGCCGTAAGCCCCAATGCACAGAAGACGGGATCAAGGATATGGCAGCCGAAATCGCCCAGTGCCCCCGAACCAAAGTCTTGCCAATCACGCCACTTGAACGGATGGTAAACTTCTGGCGCAAAAGGCCGCTCGCGCGCCGCTCCCAACCATAAATCCCAGTTCACATTGGCCGGAACCGCAGCCGCCGCAGGTCGATCGGTCCGATTGCAATACTGACGACCTTGAACCCCCACCCAAGAATGAACCTCGCGCACCTTACCGATCACCCCATCGCGAATCATGCGCACTCCTGACCGATACTCCTTGGCCGAATGGATCTGATTCCCCATCATCGTTGTCAGATTCTTCTTCTGAGCAAGCTTCCGCATCTGACGCGCTTCCCAAACCGTATGCGTCAACGGCTTCTGACAGTAAATGTGCTTGCCCATCCCCATCGCCATCATCGCCGCTGGAGCATGCATGTGATCCGGCGTCGAAACGATGACCGCATCGAAACGATCAGAAAGCTCCGAAAACATCTCGCGGTAATCCACGTAATGCTTCACCCCAGGAAAACCCTTGTCAGCCTGATCAAACCGCTGGCTGTCGATATCGCAAAACCCAACAAACTTGACCTGCTTGTGCGAGCCGACCGAAGACAAATCCGACCAACCCATCCCATTGACCCCCACCACGGCCACCTGAAGGGACTGCATGGGTGTTGCCCCCAGCGATAGCGCACTGCGACCAATACCGCTCATCGCAAGACTAGAGGCTGTTATCGCCGTAGCACCATGCAAAAAATCTCTTCGTTTCATCTTTGGTCTTTCTCCTGTCGATGGGTGGTTCTAAAGTACCGTCACAATTCGGCCTCAATGGGCAACCTCCGATTGTAACCTACAATCCTGACCGACTGAAAACTTTCAATCATCGCCAGAAATTTTGTTATACTAATAGCCAAGCACATACCTGCGCGGAAACTAGTCCGCACAGTCGACCTTTCTGCCCCTGTTCCTCTGTTACCTCTCAGAGCTTCCTCATGACACCTCCGAACGACGATCAAATCGTCCTGTCTGCGGAGATGATGGCCAAGCTTGAGCGGATGGAATTGATCTCCCGAAAAATCTTTCGCGGAAGGATGAAAGGGGAACGCCGCAGCAAACGCAAAGGACAAAGCGTCGAATTCTCCGACTTCCGAAACTACGTCCCTGGCGACGACCTTCGCTTCATCGACTGGAACCTCTTCGCCAGACTCGATCGCCTCTATTTGAAGATCTTCCTCGAAGAAGAAGACTTGCACTTCTACACCCTGATCGATGACTCGCTATCGATGGACTATGGATCCCCAAGCAAGTTCCTCACGAGCAAACGCTTGGCAGCCGCTCTTTCTTACATCGGTCTGTGCCGAGGTGATCGCGTCTCGGTGAGCACCTTTAGCCGCAGCGGCCAACCTCTTGTAATTCGAGGCCGATCCAGCACCCATCGTCTCTTGGGAACCCTACAATCAGCCCAATGCGAGACGAACTCCCCTACCATGGAAGAGTCCGTGCGACGCTTCTGCCTGAAGAACACAGGGAAAGGGATCGTCGTTCTGATCACCGATCTGATGAATAAATCAGGTTACGAATCCGCGTTGAAAATGCTCGTCGCTCGCGAAATGGATATCTACGTGCTCCATGTCCTTAGCCCCGAAGAATTGCAACCCACTCTCACAGGTGATCTTAAACTGCTCGATTGCGAAGACTCGGACATCAGAGAAGTCTCTATCTCTTCCACTCTGCTTAAACGCTACCAACAAGCCTTGGATGGATTTATCGAGTCCGCCAAGTCGTTCTGCAACCGCCGCTCCATCGCTTACGTCTCCGTCCGTAGCGACTCGGATATCGAACCCCTTCTCAATGACTACTTGCGATCCAGAGGTTTGGTGCGATGAACTGGATCAATATGCTCGGCCCCTGGCAATGGTTGCTCCTTGCCTCCATCCCTCCCGCTATCCTGAGCTTGTACTTTCTCAAACTTAAACGACGCGAATGCGCCGTTCCGAGCACGATGCTCTGGCGCAAAGCGATCGAAGACTTACACGTCAACAGCATCTGGCAAAAGCTTCGTCAAAACCTACTGCTCTACCTGCAACTCCTCTTCGTTGCACTCCTAATGCTCGCTTGCATAAGACCCGGTTGGAGCGGGATGAACCGCGCCGGCGAACGACGGATCTATATCGTCGATCACTCGGCGAGCATGCAAGCCACCGATGAGACACCAAGCCGCTTGGAACTGGCAAAAGCACATGCGACCAAGCTGATCCAAGATGCCGCAAGCGACGATGTTGCTATGGTGATCGCCAGCTCGGATCGCGCAAGCGTCGAGCAAGGATTCACCAATAACAAAAGCTTGCTCTTAAACGGCGTTGATCGAATCGAACCTACCGCACACACAACCGATATCCGCGAAGCACTTCGTGTTGCCGCCGGTCTGGCAAACCCGGGCCGCGCAAGCTTCGAAGACTCCGTCGATGTCCAAGTCGCTGATGCCATCCCCGCCACCGTCTATATCCTGAGCGACGGTGCTGTCGGACAACTCGACGATACAGAACTCGGACAACTGAAAATCGAATATGTCCCCATCGGTCAACCACAAACCCAAAACGTCGCAATCCTCGGATTCGCCCTCCAACGCCCACAAAACACTTCGGAGTCTTCGGACAAAATAGAAGCCTTCGCGCGAATCGTCCTGCACGAATCGAATCCCGCTAACTCTTCGCCGGCTGACTCAACTCCCATCGAAACCACCGCATCTCTCTACTGGAACGACGAATTGCTCGATGCTCAAAAAATCAAACTTGAGCCAGGCCGCGAAATCGGCCTGCAATTCGAAGTCGATCGCGTGGACTCCGGAAGCCTCAAACTACAAATCGATCACCCAGATCCCCTTCCCCTCGATAACGTCGCTTTCGCTGCCATCCGCCCAAATAGACAAGTCAACGTACTGCTGATCACCAACGGAAACACCGCCCTCGAACGCGCTCTGCAAACATCCCGCATCGCTCAGATGGCCCAAGTCACCGTCGAAACAAAAAGCTTCCTCGACTCCCAAGACTACGCGAACGCTGCCGCCGACTCGAAGTACGACCTGATCGTATTCGATCGCTGCGCTCCGAAGAAAATGCCGGAAGCAAACACACTCTTCTTCGGCTCTGTACCACCACCCGATATCCAACCTACACCGATCCAACCCACCCCGCAATCAACAACCACTCCAACTGCCGTTCCATCCAGCGACAACTCAAACAACATTTCAAACAGCATTTCAAACGACACTACCAACAGCAACTCTGACACCAACGTTAACACAGTCACCAACACAACAGACGCCAACACAGATTCAAATACCGACTCGGCTTGGGTATTCGGCGAACCCACCGGACCGGTGATCATCGTCGATGTGAACCGCAGCCACCCTATCAGCCAATACCTAGAAATGGCTTCCGTTGGAATCGTCGAATCTCGCACGGTTAAACCACCAGCAGGTGGAACAGTCTTGATGATCGCAGATATCGGACCCGTCTGCGCAGTAGCTCCACGAGGAGCCTACCAAGACGCGGTGCTGGGTTTCGATCTGGTTCGCCCTACCGAAGAAGGAACAGAGATCAACAGCGACTGGGGCATCAAACGCTCCTTCCCCGTTTTCATCTACTCAGCAGTCGAACAACTCGCAGGCGGAATCACCGAAGCGAGCGCACCGACCGTCCAACCCGGCTGGCCTATCCACCTGACCCTCTCGAATCGCTTCGCAAACTACGAAATCAAAAACCCATCAGGCAACCTCACCAATATCGAACGCGGATCCGATGGCCGTTTCCTCTTTACTCAAACCGAAGAAATCGGCGTTTACGAAGTCTACGCTCAAGGTATTGCCGAACCGGTCGAACGGTTCTGTGTGAACCTCTTCTCGTCACGCGAAAGTAACCTGCAAGTCGGCCTTGAACTCAAAACAGGTGCGGAGTCAATCAGCGCAACGGACACCACGATCCGCGCCCGACAAGAAACTTGGAGATGGTGGCTCTTCATAGCTCTCGGTTTACTCACCCTCGAATGGATCGTCTTCAATCGCCGCGCGTTCGTCTAAGCCCCACGCAAATCTTTCGACTTGAATCGGTAACGAAGCCTTGGACAACACCAAAGAAACGACTCAGCTCCCCGAACTCTTTGTCGTCGAAGGCGAATCGGCTGGATTAGCTGTTGAACGAGTCTGCGATCGCAATACGCAACATGTGATCACGATGCAAGGCAAACCGCTCAATGCATGGAAAGCTTCGCGAGAGAAAGTCGCCAGCAATCCTTGGTTCCAACGCGTCATCGAATCGCTTGGATCCGGAATCGGAAATGACTTTAAAATCGATGCTTGCCCTTATTCGAAAATCGTATTCCTGTTCGATCCCGATGCAGACGGAATCCACTGCTCAGCATTGATGCTTTGGTTCTTTCACCGCTGGATGAGTCCTTTGCTAGAAACGGGACGTATCTTCATCGCATTGCCACCCCTATGCGAACTTCGAAATACCACAACGCAGCAAATCGCTTATCCTTGCCACCCGAAAGAGATCGAACAGTACATCGAGAAATGGAATTTACCTAAGGACTCAGCAGAGATCTCCAAGAAAACGTTCCGAGGTCTAGCAAGCATCGGTTCGGAAATCTTATTGCGAACATGCATCGATCCTGCCACGCGTAAGATTCGTCGTGCAAGGCCCGAAGACGCCATCGCGAGCCTTGAAGCATTCACAGGAAAAGAACTCTAATCGTGAACGACAACATCACTCCTGAATTCTATAAGCGATATCTTCTCGAAGATGTTCTTCCATTCTGGATCCGAAACGGTTGGGATCGAGAGCAAGGTGGGATGTGGACTTGTGTCGATCGCGACGGAACGCTGCTCGACAGCGACAAATCTGTGTGGTTTCAAGGCCGAGCGGGTTGGATGTTCGCCACGATGTTCAACACTGTCGAGCAAAATCCGCTGTGGTTAGAAGTTGCCCAAAGCTGCGTTGATTTTCTCGATCGCTGCGCGGCACCAATTGATCACGCAGAAGGTACGCAGGCCTTAAGCCACCTGTTGTCGCGCCGAAACGGCGAAGCAGTACCGAAGCTTTATTTTACCGTCACGCGCGATGCGAAACCGCTTCGGATGCGAAGATACTACTACAGCGAATCGTTCGCTGCGATCGCTTATGCGGCCATGGCCAAAGCGACGCAAGTCGATCGATACCATCAAGCCGCAGTTGGGATGCTCGAAGTCTTCCTGCGTTCCATTTTGGACAAGAGCAAGGCCGAACCCAAGACCGATCCACGCACCCGACCAACACGCGGTATTGGACCTTGGATGATCGCCATGGCAACCGCCCAGGAATTGCGAGCGAACTTGGGAGACGTTGCGGTCTATGGCAGATCATGTTCGGAGTGGATCGATCGCTGTATCGAGGAGATCGATCAATCGTTCTTTAAACGTGAACTCGGGGTGCTGATGGAAGTGATAGGACTTGATGGAGAAGTCTTAGATCACTTCGACACAAGGCAACTCAACCCCGGTCACGCGATAGAGTGCGCTTGGTTCATCCTACACGAAAGCCGCATAAGGTCTGATGCAAGGCTACAAAAGCTTGGACTCGATATCTTGGATTGCATGTGGCAACGAGGATGGGACCAAGAATACGGGGGCTTGTTCTACTTTCGCGACGTCTACGACAAGCCCGTTCAAGAGTACTGGCACGACATGAAGTTTTGGTGGCCGCACTGCGAAGCGATTATTGCTACGGCTTTAGCATGGAAGCTCACTGGCGACGAGAAGTATCAACGGATGCATGCCGACGTGCACGCATGGAGCTTCGAACATTTCGCCGATCGAGAATTCGGTGAGTGGTTCGGGTACTTGCACCGCGATGGTCGCAAGTCGAACACGCTCAAGGGAAGCATATGGAAGGGGCCTTTTCATCTCCCGCGAATGCTTTGGTACTGCGCCCAGCTATAACACCGCCCGTCCGGCGATCGATCCCCCCCACACACACACGCGCGCGTTCCTCCCCTTCTCCCGCTGGCGGGAGAAGGGGCCAGGGGATGAGGGTGGCGTCCGCGCGACCCCAAGCGCACCCGCGCGCGCTCCTCCCCTTCTCCCGCTGGCGCATTGGTCTCTACACAAAAAAGCCCGGCGGCGCATGGGTTTGCGCGTATTTGCGTAATTGCTCTACGGTCGTACCGCTCTCAAGTAGGCTTAAAACCGAGAGCAAGGCGTACCATCCGGCCAA